>Ga0256832_1002426_pt1 | contig 12734 bp, 9 predicted proteins | sample 134614metaG_FD_190534 | JGI IMG/M metagenome (GOLD analysis project Ga0256832, IMG submission 190534) | Hydrothermal vent microbial communities from Lau Basin, Pacific Ocean - 134-614 | ecosystem: Environmental > Aquatic > Marine > Hydrothermal vents | place: Pacific Ocean: Lau Basin | collected... | reverse complement strand
CTTAACATTGTGTCCAGCATCAAGCACCTTGCAGAAACACAAAAAATCAAACTGGAAGTAACCCCCAAGCTTTCTCCCATGGTGATTGAAGGAAACCTTAACGCGCTGGAAAAAATATTTATTAACTTGCTCAACAACGCGATTAAATTTACACCAGAAGGCGGCAAAATTACTATCAGCAACACAATCCACGATGCAAATGTCAGCATTACCATTGTAGACACGGGCATTGGTATTCGAGACGAAGATCTACCGCATATTTTTGAACGTTTCCAGCAAGCTGACAGCTCAGCAACACGAAAGTACCAGGGCACAGGTCTGGGGCTGGCACTGGTATATGAATTAACACGGGCACAAAATGGTGATATCAAGGTCAGCAGCCAGTTAAATGAAGGGACAACGTTTACGTTAACATTCCCGTTAGCTCCAATGTCCCAAACGCAGCAAAAGAACATCCCAGAGAATGCACATGCGAGTGAAGCTACAGATCACAACAAGAAAGCCGATGTGAGTCCACTGGAAAAACTCCACCAGAACGCTGATTACAGCATGCACTTGAACAGACCCGATGCCATTGTGCTGGAACCCGGAAAAGATGCCACCACACATCAGGATGATGCTGATACAAAGCCGAGCTTGCTAATTATCGAAGATGAGCCGGAATTACGTTCCTACCTGGTTCTGTCGCTCTCTGATGAGTATCGTGTAAGCTCTGCCACAGATGGTGAAAAGGGGCTGGAACTCGCTTTCAAGCATAAACCTGACTTGATACTTACTGACCTGATGTTACCCAAGGTCGATGGTTTGCAAATATGTGCAAACATTAAAGGTCACGCAGATTTCAGCTCCACCAAGGTGATTTTGCTAACTGCACGGACGGATGAAGAGTCCAAAATGACTGCCCTTGAGAATGGTGCAGATGACTTCTTAACCAAACCATTTTCAACAACTGAACTACATACTCGCTTGAAAAACCTGGCAAACGCACAGCAAATGGAAAAAGCGCTGGCACAACAAAACCGTGACCTTAGCCAGGCATTGCAAGACTTAAAAGCCGCTGAAAGCAAGCTGCTGCATAGTGAAAAGCTGAATGCCATTGGCAGCCTGGCATCCGGATTGTTGCATGAAGTGAATAACCCCTTGAATTACACCATTGCCGCAGCGCAAATACTGCAACGTGACCCCAGCATAAAAGCTGATGCTGATCTGGCAGAAATGGTAGACGATATTATTGAAGGCATGGATCGTATTAAAGCCATTGTTAAAGACCTGCATACTTTCGCCTACCCCGAAAAGGCAGATATTCAACAACCTTTTCTGCTTCAGGATGCGGTCAATAGTGCCTTGCGTTTTACCGCTCACGAAAAAGGCGCAATTGATATCACAGTTAGTATTCCTGAAAATGCATATGTTGTAGGCTCAAATAATCACATTGTTCAGGTGCTTATTAATCTTATTACCAACGCTGTAAAAGCGGTTAGTGATAAAACTCCCGCAACCATAGATATCAGCGCAACAATCCTGCCAGCAGACCCGGAAACCAATGAAAAGCGAATTTTAGTAGAAGTACGAGATAATGGTACCGGCATAGATGAAAAAACCATGTCGCGTATTTTTGAACCCTTTTTTACAACCAGAGATATCGGTGATGGCCTGGGCATGGGCCTGAGTATTTGCCACACCATTATAGAAAACCACGGTGGTTCGCTGAATGTCAGCAGTGAAGTTGGAAAATTCACTGTGTTCAGTTTTGACCTGGTCCTTGCAACCAACCCCGGAGAATTATAAAGATGACCGCTAACCATCAATATTCACATACCATTCTTTTTGTGGACGATGAAGAAAAAGCCCGAAAAATGTTTACCCGGCTTGTTTCAACAGAATTTAAAGTACTTAGCGCAGCTAATGTCGCCGAGGCAAAGAAAATACTTGAAGAAAACCACTCAACAATTGGTGTACTAATTACCGACCAGCGCATGCCCGGAGAGTTTGGGGTTGACCTGTTGCGTTTTGTACGTCAGGAATATCCAAAAATTATCCGCGTTTTAACCACGGCCTATTCAGATCTGGATGATGCCATCGCCGCAGTCAATACCGGAGAAATTTTTCGCTACATCAATAAACCCTGGAATGCAGATGAGTTATTGATAGATCTGCGCCTGGCAATGAAGGTATTTGAGCTTGAGCAGGACAAACATCAGTTGATTCAGGAAAAAATGAGTCTGTCACAGCGCCAGTCAAAAATGGAAATAATGGAAAGCATTATCACCATGACTTCGGCACAGTTGACATATAGTTGCCCTCAACTGGCTGTAAAATCATTCCTGGAACAACTGGCTGAACCACAACATATCGCCTCAAACAGGCAGGACTCAGCAAATCCCGTTGCCAACTCCAGCTTTTGGCAAAAGGAACTGGCAAAAACCCGTAAACTGACCCAGATTAACAAGAGCCTCAATGAATGGACAGCAAAAGTACCCGTGTATACCGAGCCATCAACAGAACAAGTCAACTATCAAACTCATATCGACCAGATAGCGCAGAACCTCTCCTGTCACATCCGGTTAACTACCTCTGCAGAAGGATCACCCACGGTTCTCAACGCTCAGGGAATGCTTGCCATCCTGGAAGTGATTGCAACCATTACAGCTTCCAGCAACCAGAGTTACAATAATTTGACTGTTGACATCAGTAGCGCTGCACAATCAACCCTGATAACGGTGTCCACACAGCAACCCAACAACTGGCTCTCAAGCTATTTGTTTAATCCCGGTGACACCCATACAGAACACATGCTGGGTAAACTACTGGGTGTATTTGCGCTGGTCTATCATTGTGGCGGAAATGTAAAACTGGATTTTGACGAGGATGCATTGAACAACATCCAGGTTACAGTGCCACAAACACAAGCGACAGACTGTAAAGAGCTTGACGGGAGCATCTGGATAGAGGATTTATTTGTATTATTTAATTAGTACGCCAAAAGAATCATGTCTGAGGAGAGAGTAACGCTCATGGCTCAGCAGATCTGGTGAACATCATGTACTGCCTGTTGCCAATAATCACTCTCCAGTAAGGCTGAACGATTGAACAGCGATTCACCCTTCATGCGTTGAATACGCTGTGCCGATTCAGCAGTTGGCTGTAAATTAGCATGCTCTAGCACATCAATAACGCCTTCACGGTTGTTGCAGAGCAATACCATATCACAGCCAGCTGCCATTGCTGCCTCTGCCCGTTCTGCAAACCCTCCTGCCACAGATGCACCTTCCATGCTCAAATCATCACTGAAGATGACACCCTCAAAACCTAATTGCCTTCTTAAGATATCCTGCAACCAGACACTTGAAAACCCGGCAGGGTTGCTGTCAACATCAGGATAAATAACATGAGCAGGCATGATGGCATCCAGTCCCGCCCGGATCAGTTTCCTGAATGGCACAATATCCCGGGCAAAAATGACATCGCGTGAACGCTCATCAACCGGAATATCCTTATGCGAGTCGGCTTTAATCGCGCCATGCCCGGGAAAATGTTTAGCTGTAGCTGCCATGCCAGCATCACGCATCCCTTCGATATATGCTATTGCCAGTTTACTAACAACCAGTGGATCATTATGAAAGGCACGTTCGCCAATCACATCACTCACGCCATAGCTTAAATCCAATACTGGAGCAAAGCTGAAATCAATACCAACGCTTTTGACTTCGGCAGCCATTAGCCAGCCATGGCTTCTTGATTGTTCCAGCGCAACAGACGGATTATCAGTATAATTCTCACCCAAAGAGGCAATCGCTGGCAGCTCCGTAAATTCGTCACGAAATCGTTGTACTCGACCACCTTCGTGATCCACTGAAATTAACAATTCTTTACCAACTGCTTTCCCAGCCGCACGAATTTTCTTTACCAGACGAGCGACTTGTTCACTTGACACATAATTTCGGGAAAACAGGATGACACCCCCTATTAAGGGGTGCTGTAGCATCTCTTGCTCTTCTTTAGTCAGTTCAGATCCAGTAAGATCAAACATCAACGGTGAGTATTGTGATAATAGTTGAATCATGTTTTAACGCTTTATAAGAAAAAAATGAGTGATCACAACCATAGCGGATTACGAGCGGTTAGAAGTGTACTATCATTAGACTTAGGAGCTTGTGGCAATGCCAAATGATGATATTAAGCAAGATACTGCAACCTATAAGGGTAGATTCCCAACAATATAAACATACGTTAAGATCCTGTTAAAGCAATATTGTTAAGATATCAACCAACTTTTCAAGGTGATTTATAAACAGTTTTGTTGAACTATTCACCAGGTTCAGAAAAAGCCAAAAGTTCAAAAAGAAACGCTGAGGGGCAGAGCAATAGTTAATACGTACCGAACCCCTTGCATCCTCAATATAAGTATATTAGAATTTTAGAATATACATACACTATTTTATCTATATCGTTAGGAGATATCACATGAAATTACAAGCAATCGCGTTTTCAGCGCTAATCGCTCTCTCAACCACAGCCTCAGCAGACTGGTGGGATGGATTCAATAATGGCAAAGGTCAGGGACAAGGTTCTGGTAATGCTCAAGGCTGGGGTACTGGTTCTGGAAAAGGAGACGGTACGGGCGCTGCCAAAGCTAATGGCTGGGGTACAGGCAAAGGCGATGCTGACGGACAAGTTGATTTTGAAATCAAATTCAAAGGTAAGGGTAGAACTGACATGGACACCAAGATGTCAGGTGATGGTCAAGGCAACGCAGCTGGCAACCTGGAAGGCAATTCTATAGCTTCTGGCAACACTGCCGGTAACGTAGCAGGTTCTGGTACAGGAACTAGTTCTGGAAACGGCACAGGTTCTGCTCCCTGGAACAACAACCGTGGTTATGCAATGCCTATGCAGCAAATGCCTCGCGCTCCTCAGGCACAAGCTCCTGCTGCCCAGGCACAAGCTCCTGTTGCTCGTGCACAAGCGCCTCAGATGCCTGCTATGAATATGCAGCGTCCTGTAATGATGCAGCCTATGCAACAACCTATGCCTATGATGTACGGCTATCAACCAATGCCACAGCCTATGCCTATGATGTACGCATACCCTGTAGCACCACAGATGCCTGCCATGAATATGCAGCAACGTCCTGTTATGCCTCAAGCACCATCTTTTGCTGAAACTCAGAAGCGCATGCAGGCTCAACGTCAGAAAGCTGAAGCATTCTTCAAGAAGATGGAAGAGCAGCGTAAAGCACAGGTAGCAGCACAAGCTCAGGCTCCAGCAGCAAATGCTAAAGCAGCTCCTGCGGCCCCAGCACCAACTGAAGCTGCTCCAGCCGTTAAAGCAGAAGCGCAGGCTCCAGCTACAAAATAAGAGCATTGGGTTTAAAACCAGACCTCATATAGATCTGGCAAATCATCCACAAAAAAGCCACTGTTACAGTGGCTTTTTTTATGCTAAATCCGTGACTTAATACGGATTCAGATTATTGCCCCAACAAGCTTTATAGTAACTACTCAGTGAAACATTATACAAGGCATCAAGTTATTGATTATACGGGATTCGGCAGCAGAGAAGCTGCCGTAGGCTTACAGGGATGTATTCACAGCACCCCATAATCAATAACTTGATACATCTGCTGCTTATTTCGCTGAGTAATTGCGCATTATATGTGTTCTATAAAAGTATTTTGATCGACAACTAACTCAACCGAATATCTGTCACACACAGCCACTCATGCCATTCCGCACCTGCTAGCTCTCATTTATCCTGAATTCAATATTTTTCATAGACACCCCATGCATAATATACGTATGCAAACCAACCATACGGATCAAAGGATTTTGACAGCTACAACGATGAACAAATACAGCAAACTAAACCTTTTCGGTACACAAGGACGACTCGGAAGACTCATCTATTTTTTATTTTCATTTATTATACCAACCAGTATTTTTTGGATCATTGCATCCATCGCTGGGCAACTTTACCAAAGAGGAATAATTTCCTCACAAATTGCCTATGGGCTAATCCTGCTTGCCTTCATAACCGCCCTGGCTTTTCTGATAATGCTGACTATACAACGCAGCCATGATCTAAACAAAAGTGGTTGGCTATCTGTGTTGTTATTATTGTTTCCACCCCTGATCAGCGTTTTTTGGCTAATGCCCGGGAGCAAAGGTTTCAATAACTATCGTGAGCCCCCACAGTCACTACCGCCACTGGCGAAACTTATCTCATTTTTATTATTCCTGGGGCTACTCATTCCAATGATTTATCTGCTAAATAAATTTTCAATTATTGAGTGGTTGCAACAACTGATTCATCAAGGGCTTGCGATGCTTCCTTTATAAGCGATATCCCCTGATAAATCAGACCGGAATATATTTGTACGAGATCAGCACCTGCCGCAACCTTGGCTGATGCATCTTTACTGCTGAAAACACCACCTACGCCAATAATGGGGATTTGCCCCTGCAAATGATCGGCAAATTTTTTAATAACCAGAGTAGACCGTGTTGTTAACGGTTTCCCACTTAAGCCGCCCTGCTCGCTGGCATGCGGATCTGCTTCGACACCTTCCCGGGACAAGGTGGTATTCGTAGCGATTAATGCATCAATCTTCTGTTCCAGCAATATCTCCGCGATCTTCGCAATCTCACTATCACCGAGATCTGGCGCAACTTTCACGGCGACAGGAACATACTTCTGGTAGTTCTCTGATAAACGAGCCTGCTCACTCTTGAGCGTAGTCAACAAATCGCGCAACTCCTCTCCATACTGTAGTGTCCTTAACCCCGGTGTGTTTGGTGATGAAATATTAATGGTAATGTAATCAGCATAGGGATAAACCTTCTGCATACCGGTGACATAATCATCGACTGCCTTTTTAACGGGTGTATCAAAGTTTTTGCCAATATTAATGCCCAGCACACCCGTGTAGCTAGACCGTTTTACCTGCTCCAGCAGATAATCCACACCCTTATTGTTAAAACCCATGCGGTTAATAATGCCTTCTGATTCAACAAGTCTAAACAAACGAGGTGTCGGATTGCCCGGTTGTGGTCGTGGTGTTACTGTGCCTATTTCGATATGACCAAATCCAAGCTTTCCCAGGGCATCAATAAACTCACCATTTTTATCCAGTCCCGCTGCTAGTCCAATCCTGTTAGGAAAACGAATTCCCATCACATTGACCGCTTTGGTGCTGCGATCCTGATACATCAAGCCTAACAAGCCGACCTTATCTGCAAATGAAAGGAACTTTAATGAGGCACGATGCGCCGTCTCTGGTGCCAGCAAAAACACCAGAGGACGGATGAGCTTGTACATTGACATTAGATTTGTCTCGTTTATCGAGCAGCTTCTAATGCAGCAATACGTTCTTCCAGTGGGGGATGTGTCATAAACAGACGTTTCAAACCATCACCAATCCCACCTGCAATACCAAATGCAGCAAACTCACCAGGCAGATCCTCGGTAGCATGAGCCTGTTGTAAACGTCTTAATGCAGCGATCATCTTATGCCGACCAGCAAGATTAGCACCACCCTTGTCTGCATGAAATTCGCGCCAGCGCGAGAACCACATAACAATAATGGTTGCCAGAAAGCCAAATAGAATCTCCAGCACTATTGAGGAAATATAATATCCAAACCCAAAACCGCCCTGACGCTCTTCACCACGAGACATAAATGAATCGATCACATAACCAAGTACCCTGGACAGGAAAATGACAAAAGTATTTAGCACACCCTGTAGCAATGTCTGTGTCACCATGTCACCATTGGCAACATGCGACATTTCATGCCCGAGTACTGCTTCCACTTCATCTTGTGACATATGATCCAGCAAGCCCTGACTCACAGCTACCAGTGCGTCATTTTTCCTGGCACCTGTTGCAAAAGCATTGGGTTCGGGAGAGTAGAAAATTCCTACTTCAGGCATTTTGATACCAACGGCATGTGCCTGTCTTTGCACCACATCCAATAACCATTGTTCCTGGCGGTTCTGAGGCTGGGAAATCACCTGTACTCCCATACTGCGTTTAGCCATACCCTTGGACATCCACAAACTGATAAAGGCACCACCGAACCCCATCACTAAAGCCATAACAGCAATATAACCAAAATGTGCTGGCAGCCCCATACTCAGGAACATCTGACTAATGCCAAACATGGAATCCAGAATATTCCAGACGATACCCAGCACCACAATCACTGCAAAATTTGTTAACACTAATAGCAATACTCTTTTCATTTTTTCCTCATGTCAGTTGAGATAAGCAGGTTCAGTCTATAGATAGTTACAAATAGTTACATTTCAAGGAGCAACAACGACCGTTTATAAAAATAGTACGCATCCTGAAAGCAATCCGTGTATTATGCCGGATTGAACAGGTTAAGCCACTTTCTTAACCTGGCTGGTAACGACTTATAATAAAAAATGACCTTGAAAGGTAACCAATATGTTTGAATTTTTAAAAGCTGGGGGCTTTTTGATGCTCCCTATTTTAATCTGCTCAGTCATCGCACTTGCTATCGTGATAGAACGATTTATCACGCTTAAAGCACGCAATATTATCCCTGAAAATATTATTTCCAAAGCGCATAAAATTGCCGCAAGTGGTCAAGCTCCTGATAAAAAAGACATAGACAGCATTCGTAAAAGCTCATTGGTCGGCAAGGTTCTGGCAGCTGGTCTGGAAAGCAGCCAACTACCACGCCATATAATGAAGGAAAACCTCGAAGAAACCGGACGCCATGTTGCCCATGAAATGGATAAATACATGACAGCACTGGGTACGATTGCTTCAGTTACGCCTCTGCTAGGTCTGTTAGGTACCGTAGTTGGCATGATTGAAGTCTTTAGCGTCATTACCAAATTAGGTGTTGGTAGCCCTTCTGATCTGGCTGGTGGCATCTCCACTGCATTGATTACCACTGCGGCTGGTATATCTGTAGCCGTTCCCTCCTTAATCTTTCATCGTTATTTCAAGGGAAGAATCAATGATTATGTCGTCAGGATGGAACAGGAGGCATTAAAACTTGTAGAACTGGCAAGTGAGAAATTACGTCCATCCCCTGTGAGCAGCACTAAAGCAAAGCCTCCTGTCAGAAGACGTCCAGCACCCTCAGCAAGTGGAGGTTCTGCCGGATGAACTTCAAAACGACAGAAGCTGAAGAAGTCGAACTCAATCTGACACCATTGATTGATGTGGTATTCCTGCTACTGATTTTCTTTATGGTGACAACAACTTTTGAGAAAGACTCAAAAATCAAGATCGAGCTACCGACTGCATCCAGTAGCCGACCCGAAGCACAGGAAAATGTGATTGAATTGCTGATTGACAGCAAAGGTAACTACTACATCAACAAAAAAGAAGTGGTAAACAACAAACCTGAAACACTATTTCGGGCAATGAATCTGACACTGGATCAGATGGATACCACACCTTCTTTAGTGATTACTGCAGATGCCAATGCTAGTTATCAGTCGGTGATTACCGCGATGGATATAGCGGGACGTGTCAGGCTTACCAATTTCTCCCTGGCAACGACGCAAACACAACGCAAATAAACCCAACTGGAAGCTCCAACTTGCGAGCTTCCATACACCATGAGCAAACACCAGCACACACCCCGCCTGCAACAAATACTCGAATACATTTGGTATCAAAACAACCTTTTTACACAATTGGGCAAATACCTGTTATCTCCCCTGTCCCTGCTGTTTTGTGTACTTGCCCGAATCAAAAGCAAAACAGATAGCACCAAGGCTCCACCACTGCCACTACCCGTCATTGTTGTAGGCAATATTAATGTAGGCGGCACAGGCAAAACCCCATTGGTAATTTATCTTGCCAGACTTCTCAAGCATGCAGGCTATTCTCCATGCATTATTACACGAGGTTACAAAGGCACAGCATCCCGGTGGCCGATTCTGGTCAATGAACAAACTGCTACAGAAACCTGTGGAGATGAAGCAAAGCTGATGAAGTTGGCTGTTAATATTCCGGTAATCGCTGGTCCTGGAAGAGTGGCAGATATTGAATATGCTGCGAAACATACACAAGCAAATATCATTATCTCTGACGATGGACTGCAACATTATAAAATGCAACGTGACCTGGAAATTGCCGTAGTAGATACACAAAGGGGTCTGGGAAACACTTTCTGCCTTCCAGCGGGACCATTGAGAGAGACAAAAAAGAGATTACACAACTGTGATTATGTTGTCTGTAATGGCGGGAAAAGCGCAACTATCAACAACTGTTATGTCATGCAACTTACAGGGGCTGATGTCGTCAATCTTGTGACAAAAGAAAGAAAGCATATTTCCGAACTTAATGACATTCAAGTCATCACCGGTATTGGCAACCCGCAGCGTTTTATTACGACATTAAAAAGACTGGGTGCGAATATTATTGCTGAGCATTTATTCGCAGATCATCATCGATTTTCTAAAGAAGATTTTCAAACAGGCTTGAATAGCCCACTGGTAATGACAGAGAAAGATGCCGTCAAGTGCTTCGACATGCAATTAAACAACGCCTGGTATCTGCCTGTTTCTGCCAGGTTAAGTGCTGAATTTGACGAGGAGTTTCTTGGCAAAGTAGAGAAAATTGCCGCTGGTTACAGGAATTGATACTGAACTCGGGACACTGGAGCATCCATAATGCATTCCCACGCGGAGCATGGGAACGAGAAAGCGCGACTAAAGTCGCACGTCCTGGTATTACAGTGTCGTAGCCCGTTTGCTATGTGAGAAGTGATGCATTATTTGTTCACTCTTCAATAATGCAAACGCACTTTATCTTTACCCAGCAACTCCTTGATTTTATGCAAATCATGATCCGCAACCGGAGCACGGAAGCTGTCCCCCAAACGCAGCTGCGCCGAGCTGGCTTCGGCATGATAGTGAATAAGCACAGGGCAATGCCTTTCCTGATCTTGTTCAGTGTCCACTTTTAACAGGTTTATTAACTCACCAATCAGCCCATTACCTGTTTGTTCCTTATCTATCGACATACTCAGGCTACGCACAAAAGTACGTCTGGCACTTTCCATATCATGCAGGGCTTCAACCCGTAAGCGAATCGAGCCAGTACGCATATCGCTGGACAATGAGCCTTCAACCAGCAGGATTTCATCTTTTTGAATGAGGTGACCATATTTTTCAAAGGTATCAGTAAACGCCGCGACTTCCATATAGGCAGTGCCATCATCCAGAGTGAAAAAAGCACGTTTGCCATTGTCGGTATTTTGCACCCGTATTGCTGCAACAATACCACCAATAATCACAGGCATTTTGGAGAACTTGCCACCTTCAATAGCCTCCATACCATCAACTGTAGCCAGCGTATGGGAGATTAACTGATTCAGTTCATGCCGATATTCATCCATTGGGTGACCACTCAGATACAGCCCGAGGACTTCCTTTTCCGCAGCCAGCCGCTGTCTGGTTTTCCACTCCGGCAATTCAGGCACTGCGGGCTCCTGCCCTCCCATATTCACCGCACCACCAAACAGATCCGTCTGCCCATTTGCCTGATCACGATGATATTGTTCAGCAATTTGCACCGCCTCAGGTAAAAACTCCATCAGACTGTGGCGCGACTGCCCAAAGACATCAAAGGCACCTGACTTGATCAGTGTTTCCAGCACTCTGCGAGAAACCTTCTGTGAACTCACACGCTTGCACAAATCAACCAGGGACTTGAACTCACCTTCTGCATCACGGCTGGCGCGGATAACATCAATCGCCGCCTCACCAACACCTTTTACTGCTCCCAGTCCATATACCACACTACCTTCATCATCAACAGTAAACTGGTAATGAGAGAGATTGATATTCGGTGGTACAACCTTGATATTCTGCTGCTTGCAGTCATCAATAAAGGTGACAACCTTATCGGTGTTATCCATATCAGAGGACAATACCGCTGCCATAAATTCAGCCGGATAATGTGTTTTCAGCCAGACCGTCTGAAAGGATACCAGCGCATAAGCCGCAGAATGCGACTTGTTAAAACCATAACCAGCGAACTTTTCCATCAAGTCAAAGATATAGGTTGCCGTACCCTCTTCGACACCATTTTTTAGCGCACCTTCCATAAAGATAGAGCGCTGTTTCTCCATTTCCTCCGGCTTTTTCTTACCCATGGCACGGCGCAGCATATCCGCCCCGCCGAGGGTATAACTGGCAAGTACCTGAGCAATCTGCATCACCTGTTCCTGATACAAAATAACACCATAGGTTGGCTTGAGAATAGGCTCCAGAGCAGGATGTGGGTACTCAACCTTTTGCCGTCCATGTTTACGGTTCACAAAGTCATCCACCATGCCCGAACCCAGTGGACCAGGACGATACAGCGCAACCAGCGCAATAATATCTTCAAAGACATCCGGTTGCAGACGCTTGATCAAATCCTTCATACCACGCGATTCCAGCTGGAATATCGCCGTGGTTTTACAGGCTTTCAGCAACTCAAATGAAGGGCGGTCTTCGAGGTCTATCTTGCTGATATCAACTGGTTCTTTACCCTGTTTTTTACGTCGCGCATTAACAATTTTCAAAGCCCAGTCAATAATCGTCAGATTACGCAAGCCCAAAAAGTCAAACTTAACCAGCCCCACAGCTTCCACATCATGCATATCATACTGGGAGACCATATTGCTGCCATCAGGCTCACAATAAACCGGGGTGTAATCTGTTAAATCACTGGGAGAAATCAGCACGCCACCGGCA
>Ga0256832_1002425_pt1 | contig 12735 bp, 7 predicted proteins | sample 134614metaG_FD_190534 | JGI IMG/M metagenome (GOLD analysis project Ga0256832, IMG submission 190534) | Hydrothermal vent microbial communities from Lau Basin, Pacific Ocean - 134-614 | ecosystem: Environmental > Aquatic > Marine > Hydrothermal vents | place: Pacific Ocean: Lau Basin | collected... | reverse complement strand
CTAGACAACTGTAGCCGCCGATATATAACCGCCCCCAAAATTAAAATTGAATCAAAAAGAAGCCACCTGATTAAATAGAATAATCTCTCCCTACCTTTGACATAGAACAAATCAATACTAATATAAATAATATCAATTTGAATGATATTTAGCAAGGTCTTATCTTTGCCTTAGAATTAACCATTTAGCCGTAAGGCCAATCATAAAATAATCAAGAAGATGAATGCCATTGGAATTAACCAAAAAAAAGCAACCAAGCTAAACAAAAAGCTAAATCAACTCCTAGCCAATTATCAAGTATTCTATATGAATACCCGTGGCTATCACTGGAATATTCGCGGCCCACAGTTTTTTGAGCTACATTTAAAATTTGAAGAACTATACAATGACTTACTCATCAAGGTTGATGAAGTGGCAGAACGAGTCCTGACCCTAGGCGGACAACCTGCCCACGCCTACTCCACCTACTTAAAAGTATCGCAAATCAAAGAAAAACAAAATATTTCGGACGGAAAAACAGCTATAAAAGATATTTTGAAGTCTCTAAAAAGCCTATTGAAGCTACAAAGAGATATTTTGAGCTTGGCGGCAGATGCCGAAGATGAAGGCACCAATGCGTTGATGAGTGATTACATTCGTGAACAAGAGAAATTGGTTTGGATGTACTCTGCTTTCTTGGGGTAATCAACCACCGGACTTTTCAGCTTTACAAAAAAAGGTAGCCCAACTTGGGCTACCTTTTTTTTGTATGTGACAATGTAAAATAAAAAGAGCGACCACGAAACTGCTTTCATGGTCACCCTTCACACTATGAAACACTATAAATCTACACTAGATTCGTACACAAGATACAAACATTTTATTTCTCAGCAAATAATATTACCAAAATATACCCAATTTTTTCGTTTTTTCCCTTCCTCGCCCAAAAATTAACCGTTAGTTAGGCCTTTTTTCACATTCCACCAGCCTTTTTCGACCAAAGCGCCCATTTTTTCATAAAAATCAATGGCATCTGTATTCCAATCTAATACTTGCCATTTGGCCAAAACGGCCTGTTTTTGTTCTGACTTTTGTAAAAAAGCCTCTAAAAGAAGCTTCCCGACACCTTGCCCGCGATAGGCTTTTGTGACAATTAAATCCTCGAGATACATCATCTTCCCTTTCCACGTCGAAAAAGCGGCATAATACAAGCAAATCCCTATTATTTTCCCATCCGTCTCAGCCACTAAACACTCAAACAAATGCTCTTTAAACAACCGCTGATAATCAGCCAAACTGGCCGTAACAGCATCCGGTGCTCGCTCAAAAACGGCTAACTCACAAACCAACTCTCGAATCTCCTTTAAATCACTAAATTGGGCTTCTCTAATGCTACACTCCATGGTCTCTATTTTTTGTTTGGTTCTCGAATCACAATACGAATCCTAATCATCCCGCAAGGTAGCTATTTTATACTGAAATCTATTGATGCTTTGGGCGCAGTCGGAGTTTGTCCCCATTGACCCTTTTCGATTATATGTAATGGGCGCAAGTTTCCGGAAAAAAATGCGGCTAAAGCCGGCCTTCTGCTTAGTTTTGGTCCGTCAGCTAAAGCAGACGGTAAAAGTAAAAGTTGATATTCCGGAAAAAGTCTAAATTCCTTGGCTTTAGCCTGCCTTACTGTAAGTTTAACCGACGAAGCAGAAGCAAAACTATTGGGGACTTATGTCTATTTTACCGTTGGTTTTACTTTACCGTTGGTTTTAACCAACGGACTAGAAGTAAAACTATCAGGGGCTTTAGCCCCATTGTCTGAACAAATATAAATAGAACGATATTCTGTCTTTTTTTTGGGGCGGGGCAAATGCAATTCGCCCTTGTGGGGAGCTGACCCAATAAAAAAAGTCACTTTGGGTTACCAAAGTGACTTTGCGTACTGATAGTTTGTGTTTATTAGTTTCCTAAAACAGACTTCTTAGCAGGAAGTGTTTTTTTAGCTTTAGTCGCTTTTACTTCTCCGTGAATAGTCAAAACAGTCTTAGGATTTTGAGGATCATTAGTTGTCAAAGTAACAGTTTTGGTAAATTTACCTACACGCTTAGTATCATAGCGTACTTCTAATTCAGCTGTTTCACCAGGCATGATAGGATCTTTTGGAGGCTTAGGGACAGTACATCCGCAACTTCCTTTAGCATTCTTAATAATTAATGGTTCTGTACCTACATTCTTAAATTTGAAGATACGTAGCGGATCAGATCCTTTCTCAATCACACCATAATCAAGTTTCTTCACATCAAATTGAGCTTTAGGCTGTGCAAAGGCTGCAGCACTCACAAAAAGAACGAAAGCAAAAAGAGCAACAATTTTTTTCATCGTTAAGATTTTTTATGTCTGTTAAAAATTATTTTTGATAGTACAAATGTAGTGCGATTCCCAATACAATCAAAGCTCCTAGCAGTTAATGCATAGTTAACAAAACATAATTATCTATATATCAATAAGTTATGAATGCCATAAAACAGTAATTGGGAAAGTGACCAAATATTATTCTGATTGAATACTTTCTGTTCAATTGTTGAGCCCGCTCTAAAAAGTCCACGCCGCCAGAAATTAAAGCACGGAACAAAATTTTATTTGGTTACCATACGGTTTCCATTAACCAAAGGTGCCGATTCCTATCGGCATTGGAAGGGGTTTCAAAGAGAAACCAAATAAAATTTTGTGGGGGCTAAAGAACAACCCTCTACTCCTGACTTTTCGGAGTAAGCTCAATGATAAAGTAAAATCCCAAACAAAAACCCAAATCTCTCAACCAGCGAGCGAATCAACTAGCGAAGCTTGCGAGCGAATCAACTTCCTCAACTAACAGATTATCGAATGTAGAATCCCAAATATCGAATAATGAAGTAAAATCCCAAACAAGAACCCATATCATCTCAACCTGCGAAGCTCTCAACCCGAAGTCCGTATCCACGATAGTAATCGGGACAGTCTCAACCCAGAGAGCCGAAGGCGAACGTCTCAACTTCTTCAACTAGCGAAGCTTGCGAGCGAATCAACTTCTTCAACTAGCGAAGCTTGCGAGCGAATCAACTTCTTCAACTGGCGAAGCTTGCGAGCGAATCAACTTCTTCAACTCTCTCAACCTCCTAAACTAAACAGAATATCGAATGAGGAATAACGAATGCCGAATAATGAAATAAACGAAGCCAAGAACAAACCACCACACAAGCCAAAGACCAAAAAAACTCACCGCAACAAAGTCACATTCCCCTTCAGCAAACGTTTTTCCCCATCCACACAATCCAGTTTTATCAAATACACATACACATCCGAAGGCATTTCCTTTCCTTTATACTTACCATCCCATCCGGCATTCCCCTGCCCCGAATACACTTTCTCGCCCCAGCGACTATACACCGTTATATCCACATCGCTCAAAGTATAACTCAGATTCGCCACCCTAAAGAAATCATTTTTGCCATCTCCATTTGGGGTAAAAGCATTGGGTATTTTTACTTCTACGTCACAAAGCGTTTCGACTTGCACTAAGACAGAATCCGTATGACTACATCCGTTTCCATCGACAACCTGAACATAAAACCAAGTCGTTTGATCCGGAAAGGCAAATGGCGCTTCACAATCGGTACAACTCAAAAATCCACTTGGAGACCAATGATAGCTACCCAAACCGGTCGTAGCAGCCAACTGCACACTATCCCCTATTTGAATAAAAGCATCCTTCGGTAAAATACTAACATCAGGACTCGGCCACACCGTCAAATCCACACAATAAGTACTGTCACACCCGCCAACACTCGTCTTAGTCACACAATACTCTCCACTTTCCGTGTAGCTCTGACCATCCAAGACATAAGTCTCGCCGGCACAAATCGACGCCTCCTCTTTCACCAAAATACTATCTAACTCACTGACCGTCACACATTTAATCTCATAACACCCGGCCGAATGCTCAATCGTATCACAATACACGCCGGCACTGGTCACTTCTTGCCCAAAGATAATGACACTGGAACCATGACATAATGCCAAATCAGAATTAGTCACTAAAGTATCCTCTATGATTAAGACATTGACTTCCGCCGTCGCTTCACAACCATCGGCATTCGTGCCCGTCACCGTAAAATGCAAATCCGTCGTTGGAACAAATTCTACTTTTGCGCAAGCCGCATCCTGACACATACCCGCAAGCATCGGAGTCCACGTATAAGTATCCGCTCCACTCACCTCCAACTGCACGGTATCACCAAGACAAACCGCCTGATCCGGACTCACCGTCAATTGCACCCCATCAAAAAAGCTCACTGTCACCTCATCCGTCGCCGTACAAGCCCCATTGGAAACCGTCAGCGTAAACGTCGTAGTCTCATCGGTCAATATCGTTGGATTAGCGATAGACGCATCATTCAATTTCGGCGCACCCGGTGTCCATGTCAGCTGATTTCCCGCTTCAACTGTCGCATTCAAATGCGCTTCTTTGCCCCGACAAACAGAAAAATCTGCGCCGGCATTGGCTTGGGGTACCGCCAAAACAACAACCGTAACGGCATCCGTTTCCGAGCATCCCTTCTCGTTGGTTATCGTCACCGAATACAACCCCGTGGACAGGGGACTGACCATCTGAATTTGTGCCGAAGGATCGGTAACGCCCTCCCCTTGCCATTGATAGGTAGCCCCATCCGATGCCACTAAGGTCGCGATATCTCCCATACAAACTTGGTCATCTGCCGACCAAATCCTAGGCTTTGGCAACACGGTTATCACATATTCATAGGATAACAAGCAATCTCCGTCGTCTTTCAATTTTAGGCTATAGGTTATGGCATTAAAGGTCTCATTTTCCTTCGTAAATGTCGTCTGCGAACAAGTCGGGCAAGCAATTCCCGACACACCGCCGTCCCACTGATAGTGATGTCCCGCCAATTCCGGCCGACCGATGGAAATCATCTCTCCCGAACAAATCGTATCCACTACAACCGCCGGGTATAATATCGGCGTCTGAACCTTCACCACAGTCTCCGCACAAACACAATTTTCGGGCTCTCCAACCACTATCATCAACTTACAAATCTGCTCCGGACTAATCGCTTGCGCAAAAATATTGAAGCTGGCCTTTTCATCTTCCTCTAAATATTTTTCAAAGGAAAAATCTTGCACCCAATCATCTCCCGCCGACACTAGGCCATCCCCATCATTATCCAGATATAATTTGAATACAATTGGGGTCGTATTCAAAATACCTACATTGGTTATTTCTATTTGCAAATCTACCAACGAATCACTACCCGCCTGCGGATGAGCAATAAAAGCATCTATCGAAAAAACCGGTTTTTCTATCTTGATGGTCGCTACTTGAGCGCCGGTTTGGACTTTAATATCACAATCTTGCGGCATTCCCGCACAAGAAGCAGTCGCCTGCGAAGTCGCATAAAATGGAATCGCCACCGTCTTACAATCATATCCCAAAAAACCAACTACCGAAAAACTCAAGCTCGCATCCGTCAAGCCTTGCGGCAAACCCCACCGCAATTCGTTGCCCGATATCACCGGCGTACAACTCCCAAAATCACCACTGCAAGAACCCGCCACAAAGCTAATCCCCGTAGGCAATTGGGCAAACAAAGTATCATAACTCCCCGTCGTATCCGAAAAACTCAAATTAACAGACATCATCAAACTATCCCCACAGCCCGGATACCCGTCTGACCCCACTGTGATAGCGGTAGCATAAGGGGCGGTGATGCTCGTGACATTCATTTCTCCCCCGATTTGCGCAATCGTATTGGTCGGCAAATCACATATCTTATTGGCCGTTGCCGAATAAATAATAAAGGCGCCGGCAATAAAATCACAATTGGTCACCGTCTTAAATCGTATGGTCACTGAATTGGCCGGTGCCGAATTCACACCCGGCAAGCCATGCGCCTTCAACGTGTCTAAAGCATTGGTTACCACCCATTTATAAACATTGCCACCAAGATCATCCGGATCATCCACAGACACAAACTGGCCGCTCCCCGTAGGCCATTCCATCTCGCTGCTACCCGGACTAATCACCATACCCGGCGGCAATTGGGCTTCTACTGCCAAATCAAAGACAGATCCCAAGCCCGCATCAAAGACCTCCACATAAGACCAAGGCATCTCCTCACACAAGCCGGCAGACAAATCCAAACTATCCGGCACCAAATCTATCACCCCGGGCGGAGATGTCACTTGACAACTACCGGACTGAGCCACACACGGCGTCTGGATTAAATCTGTGTAAGGCGCACAACTCCATCCATAATTAAATCGTACATCCACCGGAGCACAGTCATGATTTATGCCAACTAAATGCAAGTAAACCGTATCGCATTGAGCCAACGAATCCAATTGGAAAATTCCATTTTGCGCAAGCACCTCCGCACCCGTCTTCCGGTTATACAATTGAAACCCATCGACCAATCCATTGTCTGCAACCGGATACAACCAGACATTGGGGGCATCCGTCACGGCATCGTTCGGACACGTTAGATTCAAGACATTGCTCAAGCTAAAATCCCACGAAATACTATCACTCAATTCTATCTTATCACACAAATCAAAGTCTAGATTCAATGAAGGATGCTTGCCGGTCAAACGAAATTTAGCCACCGTATCCAAGACCTCGTGATAGGCATCATTTTGCGGAAGCAAGTCACTGGACAAACCTCCCAGATAATTATTCCCTCCTTGAAACAAACAGCTCGTATTTTCATAATTCAATCGCATTCGGACATAGACGTTATCATCCCAAAACAATTCTGGAAAGTCACTCCGCTTAAAGATATAAAAACCCGTCACATCCTCGTTGGGATAAGCCACACTGGCCGGCTCTATCGAACTATAATGTATCACCGTCGAATCCGGATAATCCAATATAAACTGACCATTCAAGGTGGCATACTCAATATAACTCTCCGACAATTCCAAACCCTCTATCCGCGGCACTCTGATTTCATGAATCATGGCTGTACGCCGGTATTCATTGGGGAAGAAATTAGGAAAAATACCATAAAAGAAAGAAAACAACAACCCCTTCCCGCTCGTCTTCCCTTGACAAATATCCACCGTATTGGCCAGTCCTTCTTGCGCAAAAAAGGCAATATTTCCGATCTCCAAATTTCGATTTTTACAATCGCAAGCAAACAAGTCTTCAGGAGCCGGCGACGCCTTCTCCGTCAAATAAATCTTGGGCTCAAACTTCAAGCTAAAGAAACCAAAAGACGAACCATTCTGAAAATTATAATTGATGCGATAATCTGACATAAACAGAATAGAATCCCCTTTTTCATACCTATAATCAACCGGCACATCGCCTCCGGCCATCGACAAAGACGCCGGAGAAATATCATAGTAATAAGCCAATAATTGCCCCTTCAAATTAGGCGCTTCCCCATCCGCTACCGCCGGGCATGTATAATACACGCCGGCACTCTTATCATATATTTTTATTCCCTTGTAGAAATTTTGGAATCCCGTCGTGGGCTCCAACAATTGTTTTAATTCCTGACTTTTCAAATTGGGCTGCACGCCAAAAGACGAATCAACCGTAATCCACAATTCAATATAACCATTGGAGAAAGAGACATTGGGCACATCGGCCACAACAATGCCGTTTATATTAGCATGCACCGTATCCCCGGCCACTGCCCGATCTCGACGGATAGCCCCCAAATCTATGCTCCCACCGGCATCAGCCACGTGGTCATTATCATTATCCGGTTGCCCTAAAGTAGTCCGATACAAGTCAAAGCTATAATCCATATACCCAATCACCGTATCCAAACATACTCCGGAAGTAGCCCCACCAAAACTGGTCGAAAACAAATTACAATACTGGATATTACAACCCGGACTACAAAACGGCTCAATGGCCATCTCTGCATTGGCACTAATTCGCGCTGACGAGCTGACCGAACTACAAGAAGCTTCTCCCACACATACATGCGGACAAGACGAGAACAGACTATCTTTCGGCGGGGGCTCCGTCCCATAGCAATCCGGATCCAAAACAAAGACTACAGGAATGGCCAAATCACCCAAAGAATCAGGCAGTGGCATGGCATAAGACAAATCTACATGAGTGATCTTATCCAACGTCATCATCGTATCCACCGTCATCGGCGCAACACCATCAAATTGCCAATCTACGGTCGGCAATAGGCTCATTCCGCAAGGCAATTCGAGACTCAAATGAAGCGCCCCGCTCTCCTCATCCAAAAAAGGACTGGATACATGGTACAACATCGTTTGCTCCATTCCGTCTTCTAATGGCGCCACTTCCAAGGCGGCCGATATATTATCATTGGCCTTGACAGTGTGGACATCTATCTCATGATAAGTATCCTCCGGCAAAGTACACTCTTTGTAGTAAGCCCCCGAAAAAGACCAAGCCATCCCTTTACTCTGACAGTCGCCGCCGGAGCAAGCCACCATATCCCAAAGCACTGTTGCTTGCGTACCCGCAGGTATAGAAGGTATCGTTATCTCCATAGCCAAATACGTCGCTGCATTCGGCAAACACGGTTGGGAAGCCGAGTCGTTGTATTTTGGGGTCAATTCTGTCGTATCTCCATCCTGTACCAGACGAACCGTTCCTTGAAAAAAAGCATCAAAAGAAGCCGTCGGCACCAAGCTCAGTTCCATAAGACTCACATCATTCCGGGTACTATTATTGGAGACTATTAGGCCTTGCGGCAAAAGATTAGAACCACAATAACACAGCGGATCCGTCACAATAGAATCAAAACTCAAGACATCCCCCAATTCGGTATCTAACTCTACATAAACAATAGCATTGACATCAAAATGGGTACAAATCTCACCACCACACCCCCAGCCCAGCGAAATATCAGACAAAGCAGTTATTTGCTCTTGCCCGCATATATTAATTTTTACTTTTTCCGTAAGGATCAGCTCCTCGCCTTGCTCCAATAAACCATCGCCATCTCCCACATTCATAAAATCTGCCGCCCCAAACTCCAACCTAAACTCCCCATTGGTCGTAGAAATATCCGTCCCATCATCCGAGCTCATCTCCAAACCCAAATCATGCACATCCGTAAACGTAAAATAGCGGACAGGCCCCGGCCGGGTATTCCGTATCGTAAATTTACGGATTAGCGTCTCCCCTTTCACCCCATGCAGCACCGGAGATTCGACTTTCGTAAAAACCAAAAGCGAGGTCTTTACATCAAACTGCGGCGAAGACACATTGTGCAACTGCCCGCCCGTATAATCCAAATCCAAACTATAAACAAATAATTCGCCCGCATCCACACAGCCGGACACCGCACAAGGCGCATGCGCCTGAAATTGAAGCGTCACCGAACTACCCGCCGCCAAATCTACCAATTCAAACACTGGCTTCTGCAAATTACTTACATTCCCTTCACTACCCCCAACTATACTATTCGCCACGTACTCAATTTCGCAAGGAAAATCCATCGTCACCTTCAGATTGGCCATATCCGAACCGGTATTATTCGTAATGACCACCTCAAACCCGGCTTCGTTACAAACCGCAAAATCATCGGGATTACTAAAAGAAACAGACTGAGAAAAGCCCAAAAAGGACAAAAAAACTAGAGAAAGAACCAAAAAAAAACGAAAATATCTCATTTTAGGAAGCAATTGTTAGATAAATAAATAGCAACTATTCAGCACGAACATTGAACAAAAAATCTATTTCCCCTACTGAGCAGCTACAATAAATGATTAAAATCAAACTCTTCTGACACAAAGATATAAATTTATTTCAATATACAACGGATGTAGTCGGGTTTTGTCCCTTCCTTTTCGTCAATGGGGCTAAAACCCCTAAGTGTTTTGCTTCCGATCCTTCCTATCCGTTGGTTAAAACCAACGGTAAAGTAAAACCAACGGTAAAATTTGTAAGCCAAAAACAAACGTCTCAACTTCCTCAACTAGCGAAACGAATCAACTTCTTCAACTAAAAAACCAAACAGAATACCGAATGTAGAATCCCAAATACCAAAAATGAAGCAAAAAACCCGTAAATACCCAAATCATCTCAACCTACGAAGCTCTCAACCCGAAGTCCGAATCCACGATAGTAATCGGGATGAGTCTCAACCTAGTGAGCCGTAGGCGAACATCTCAACTCCTTCAACTTTCTCACTACTCACTACTCACTACTCACTACTCACTACTCATCTCAACCTGCGAAGCACTCAACTACGAAGTCCGAATCCACGATAGTAATCGGGACGAGTCTCAACTTAGTGAGCCGAAGGCGAACGTCTCAACTTCTTCAACTAGCGCAGCGAATCAACTTCTTCAACTAAAAAACCAAACAGAATTCCAAATATCAAATGATGAGTAATATCCCAAACAAAAACCCAAACTCTCTCACTTCCCCTTCCCCTTAACCAAAACCAAAACCGTATAAAAAAGAATCTTAACATCCAGCGACAAAGACATATTTTCAATATAAAGGATATCAAACTTCAAGCGTTGAATCATCTGATCCACATTCGAAGCGTAGCCATATTTGACCTGACCCCAAGAAGTAATCCCCGGCCGAACTTTCAGAAGATGGCGATAATGCGGAGCCCGTTCCATTATCTTATCAATGTAGTATTGGCGTTCCGGGCGGGGACCGACTAAAGACATATCGCCCCGGAGGACATTCCAGAAATTCGGCCATTCGTCGATGCGCCATTTTCGCATCGTAGCCCCCCAGCGAGTACAGCGCGCATCATCTGTTTGCGAAAGCATCGGCCCTGACTTTTCCGCATCAACATACATCGACCGGAATTTGATGATCTTAAACGGCTTGCCATTCAAACCAATTCGTTCTTGCAAATAAAATATCGGCCCCGGCGAAGACAAACGTACCAATATCGCACTCACAATCAACAACGGAGAAAATAATAATAACATAAAAATACTCACTAAAACATCAATTATTCGCTTGATGGTCTTCTGCCAAGCCGGCATCAATTCTTGGCTGATTTCGATTAGTATTTCGCCATAGACATGATTCATTTTTACCGAACCTAGGACGATGTCATACATATCCGGAATCACCTTTATCATCAACTTATCGAATCCAAAAAGTTGATCCATAATTCGTTGCATCAGGCCATGTTCTGTCGTCTCGATGGCGATAATCACTTCTTCTACTTCCTGTTCGGGTATCACTTTCGGCAAATCATCCAGCTTGCCCAAAATAGGCAAATAATCCGCTAACTCATTGGTACTCTGACCATTAGAATCAATAAATCCCAAAAACTTATATCCCAACCCCTTTTCACGGGAGACGATATTGTTGTACATTTCTACCGCTTTTTGGTTGCCGCCAATAATAATAGTATTAAACGTCACCTTCCCCGCTTTCAAACGCCGGCTGGCTCGGGTCAACCATACCATCCGAAAGACAGCTACCAAGAAAAACTGCAACGCAAATAAAGCAAAAAACGACCGGTAATATGTCCAATACCCCGCTATCACATCATCTATCAAGAGCGTAAAAAACAAAAAAATCACCCCCACCAAGGTCAAAAAGAAAGTCCGTAGCAAGGTCGATAGCCGAGACAACCTGTACAAATCCTTATAACAACCAAAAAAAGCATAAAAGAACAACCACCCCATAGGAATCACCACCACTCCGATTTGAAAATTGGTATCTGACAATATCTCTTGCCAATCTATCTCCCCGACCAGACTTTTGCGATAGACAAAAAAGGTCGCCCATGCCAAGACGGACATGACAAAGTCTGTAATGATATACAGCCATATTTCAAATTGCCGCTTCTCCTTCACTTATATCTCACTATTTTGATATTATCCACTGCGACTGTTCCTTTTTTTGTCCCGGCGGCGATTTGGGCTTCGGTCAGATCGACGCTAAATACCAGCTGATAATCCGACCATTGGGTTTGTTGCACCAAGTCCCGCAACGGTATATAAATCTTATTCCAAGTCATTTTAGGATTCAAAGATGACAGCGGCTGTATCTCACGGACTGTAGCACTGGGATGCCCACCTAACCAAATAGAAAACGGAATATCATTGTGGTATTCCATCTCCAAATATATCTCCGAACCGGTCGCCGGCAACGGCACAAACTCATTAGTCCCAACCACTAATTTCGGCGTAGAATCCGTCACCACCATCAATCCGCCTTCCCCCTCTACACCTTCCGGAAAAAGCGTCAAAAAAGTGCTCGTATCCTCATCTATATCATCTGTCATCACATTTCCTAAATCAAAAGTTATATTCATTTCTAATTTGATTTTTTGGGGAGACAAATAGGTCGTCGTCAGAGCCAAAGTATCTATTTGTCCCCGTACCAGATGCCGGGTCATCACCACCGGCTCATAAAACGGATAAATCCTTGGACGTCCCAATATCCCCGCATCATGAATCCCCGCAAATATCTTGAGCTCGGTATCCCCTTCCTCCAAAATAGGCACCACCGCCGGCATCGGAAATACCCCTAATAAATCTCCATTCGCATAGACCCAAGCCTCGGTAATCTTCGATGATGATGTCCCAAATTCACTCTGTGCATTCACATCAAATTGATCGATATATACATAGGACGGTATGGGCTCTTCCTTATCGCAAGATACCAAAACAACCATCCAAATCACCCACATTATTGCACCTAACTTTCTCAAAAACAACATTTTATACATTCACTAATACGAACCATCTAACTGATCGGATATTTTTTCCGCAAGG
>Ga0256832_1002424_pt1 | contig 12738 bp, 14 predicted proteins | sample 134614metaG_FD_190534 | JGI IMG/M metagenome (GOLD analysis project Ga0256832, IMG submission 190534) | Hydrothermal vent microbial communities from Lau Basin, Pacific Ocean - 134-614 | ecosystem: Environmental > Aquatic > Marine > Hydrothermal vents | place: Pacific Ocean: Lau Basin | collected... | reverse complement strand
CGGGCGCAAACGCCGGTACATCGGAACGGAGGTGGCGTCGAAAACTACAGCAGCCCCTTGCGGAAGGCGATGGCCACCGCCTGCGTCTTGTTCGCCGCCCCCAGTTTCTGCATGGCATTGGAGGTGTAAAGCCGCACCGCGGAAACCGAGAGGTTGAGCGCTTCGGCCATCTGCGGCCCCGTCTTGCCCTCCGCCGCCAGCATGAGCACCTCGCGTTCACGGATACTCAGCTCCACCTCGTCCTCATCCTCGACGGAAGCGCCATCCATGATGTTGCACACCCGCTGATGGAAATAGTGGGCGATCAGGTGAAAGTTGGCGGCCAGATCGCAGCGTACGCCATACCAGTCGCGATCCTCCATGTCGGTATTGATGGAGAACAGGGCGCGCGCCCCCGAAGGGTCGACAATGGGAAAGGAGATCCCCCGCGGCACGATCCCGTAGGCCTGGGCGCCATTGCAGATCTCACGCGCTTTGGGCGTCGCCTCGTTCACTTCGTCCCAGTCCAGCGGCAGCATGCGCTCGAAGGAGGCGCGGAAGACGGGATCGACGGTGACGTATCCGCTCATGCGGTAGCGGCGCATCCAGTTCTCGTCATATGTGGAGATCCAGCCCGCACGCCGGGTCGTCTCATTCTTGCCCAGCTTCCAGTAGGAAAGATTGGCAATGCCGTATTCCTGGCGCAGATTATCCATGAAACCGTAGGCTTCATCCATGGACCGGAATGGGGTCGTATCCGCCGAAAATATATCGTATGCCGTCAACTTCATCATAAACTGCCACACCCGCCCGGTCGACACGCTTGGCCACCAAGCACCCCGTTGTTTCTTTTGGAAATCCCCTTTTCCCGTTTCCTCAGGAAACGGGTATAACAAGGAAACGCTTCCAACCGGTATACCTTTTAGGTGTGTTCTATATATTGCAACAACTTTCTGGTTCCAAGCCCCTTGAGCATCTGGCCCCAGCCGGACTTGCCCCTCGCCTTGCAAGGGCATAAATCTGGACGGTGAAGCAATATCCGAGGGCCACGGAATCATGCCGATCAAGATCCCCAACAACCTTCCCGCACGCACCACGCTGGAGCGCGAGGGCGTCATGGTGATGACCGAAGAGGACGCGATCCGGCAGGACATTCGGCCCCTGCGCATCGCTCTGCTCAATCTCATGCCGAACAAGGTGCGAACCGAAACGCAGTTCGCACGGCTCATCGGTGCCACCCCTCTGCAGGTTGAGATGAGCCTGATTCGCATGAGCGACCACAAGCCGAAAAATACGCCGCAGGCGCACATGATCGCCTTCTACCGCTCTTTTCGTGAAGTGGAAAAGGCCGGCGAGAAGTTCGACGGACTGATCGTTACCGGTGCGCCAGTGGAACTTCTGCCCTTCGAGAAGGTCACCTACTGGGATGAGCTGCGCCGCATTTTCGACTGGACGCAGACCCACGTCCATTCCACCATGTGCATCTGCTGGGGCGCGCAGGCCGCCCTGCACCACTTCCACGGCGTGCCGAAACACGCCTTGTCGCGCAAGGCCTTCGGCGTCTTCCGGCACCGCAATCTGAAACCGGCGTCACCCTACTTGCGCGGCTTTTCCGACGACTTCTCCATCCCCGTGTCGCGCTGGACGGAGGTGCGCCTGTCCGACCTGCCGCGCAACCGCGGCCTCGAGGTGCTCATGGAGAGCGACGAGACCGGCCTGTGCCTGGTGGAGGATCCGGCCCACCGAATGCTCTACATGTTCAACCATATCGAATACGACACCACGTCTCTCGCTGAGGAATACTGGCGCGACATCGAGGCCGGCCGCGACATCCAGATTCCGGCCAACTACTTTCCCGGCAACGACCCTCACGCCACGCCGGAGAACCGCTGGCGTTCCCACGCCCATCTGCTGTTCGGCAACTGGATCAACGAGGTCTACCAGACCACGCCTTTCGAGCTTGAAAAGATCGGTACGGGGGAAGCCTGATGCGCCGCCTGCTGCTGATGCGGCACGCCAAATCCAGCTGGGACGATCCCTTGCTGCCGGACCATGATCGCCCGCTGGCGCCCCGTGGACTGCGGGACGCTCCACGCATCGGCCGCTGGCTCGTCCGTGAAGGCCATCTGCCCGACCGCATTCTCTGCTCCAGCGCCCGTCGCGCCCGGCAGACCTGCGAGGCGGTTCGCGCGGAAATTACCGCCGCGCCTGAATCGGTGATTTTGCCACAGCTTTACGAATTCGGCCGGATCTCTCCCCTGCTCGACGCCATCGCCATTCATGGCGGCGATGCCCGCACGCTGCTCGTCATCGGCCATAACGAGGCGCTGCACGACCTGGCCCGCCATCTGGCCGCCACCGGCTCTGAATACGACATGCGCGAGCTGTACCAAAAGTTCCCTACCGCCGCCGTCGCCATCCTCGATCTGGACGGAGAGAACTGGCCCACCGCCCTGGCCCGGCTCGGCCGGCTCGTCCGCTTCATGCGCCCGAAGAAACTGCGGGAAAACTGAATCCATTTCTTGGAAAGAGGCGAAAAGCGATTCGATCACCGGCACTTGGATAGAATTGTTGAATCGTTTCGCCATCTTCCCGCTTCAGGTATAAGAGAACGGCAGACAGGCGCGCCACGGATGCTCATGAAAAACGTTTCCATTCTCGACGAAGCAAAAAATGCCGCCATCACCCTTGGCGAGCGGATCGGAAACGTCTTCTCCCCGACCATCCGGCTGGGCGTGACGGGCCTCTCCCGTGCCGGCAAGACGGTCTTCATCACTTCGCTGGTGCACAATCTGCTTCATGGCGGCGCCCTGCCCCTCTTCGAACCCGTCCGTTCCGGCCGTCTGCGTCGCGCGTGGCTGGAGCCGCAGCCCGACGCACACATTCCGCGCTTCGCCTACGAAGATCATGTGGAAGCCCTCACCGCCGGCGAGGATCGACACTGGCCGGAGAGCACCCGCCAGCTTTCCCAGCTGCGCCTGACGCTGGACTACGAACCGACGGGACTGGCTGGACGCTACCTGCGTGGCGGAACCGTACACATGGACATCGTTGACTATCCCGGCGAATGGCTGCTCGACCTGCCGTTGCTCGACATGGACTATGCGGAATGGTCGAGCTCCGTCATCGAGACCGCAGGCGCGACCGGACGCAGCCTGCACGCCGCCGAATGGCTTGAACTGGCATCCTCGCTCGACCCCGCCGCGCCGCTGGAGGAAGAAACGGCAAGAAGGCTGTTCCGCCTGTACCGGGACTATCTGAAGGCCTGCAAGGCGCATCCGGGGCACTTCTCCGCGCTGCAACCGGGGCGCTTTCTCATGCCCGGAGATCTGGAGGGCTCGCCCCTGCTCACCTTCGCTCCTCTTCCACCACCGCAGGAGCGCCCGGCCGCAGGCTCCCTGTGGCGCGAGATGGAGCGCCGCTACAAGGCCTACGTGGCACACGTGGCCCGCCCCTTCTTCTTCGATCACTTCGCCCGCATCGATCGTCAGATCGTGCTCGTGGACACTCTCACCGCTCTGAACGAAGGCGCCGCCGCGGTGGCCGACCTGCGTTCGGCCCTCGCTTCCGTCTTCGCCTGCTTCCGGACGGGCGATTCCGGCCTCTTCACCCGCCGTGCCGGACGCATCCTCTTCGCCGCCACCAAGGCCGACCTCATTCACCACACCAGCCACGAGCGGCTGCGCGGCATCCTCGCCCTGCTCGTGGAGCAGGCCGCGAAACGGGCGGAATACTCCGGAGCGCGGATCCGCACCGAGGCCATGGCCGCCATCCGCGCCACCCGCGAGGGCACCGCCCGTCACGATGGAGAGGAGCTGCCGGTCATCATCGGCATCCCGGAAAAGGGTGAGGAGATCGGTGGCGAGATCTTCGACGGCAGGACGGAAGCCGCCATCTTTCCCGGCGACCTGCCGGAGAATCCCCGAAAGGCGCTCGACGGTTCGCTGGAAGGGCGCCTGAAGTTCGTACGCTTCCGCCCCCCTCTGATCCGCCCCCCGCGACCACTGGAAAAGGCCGACACCTTTCCCCACGTGCGGCTGGATGCGGCACTCCAGTTTCTTCTCGGAGAGGATCTCGCATGACCCGCGCCCGCAAGCCCAGAGCCTTCGTCATCGCTCCGGAAAAGGATTCCTCCCGGAAGAAGGAAACGCATACACGCGCACCAAAGGCCCTTCCCGCCGAAGTGGCCATCCGGGAGGAGCCGGAGCCCCCGGCGCAAACGCCGGAAGAAGAAGGAATGCGCAGGGCCGAGGGCGGGCTGCGCCGGGCATTCCGCTGGGGGCGGGTGCTGATTGTCTCGGTGTCCGGTCTACTGGCCATGTGGAGCGCGACGACGCTCTACGGCATGGTCGAGGATCTCTTCGCCCGCTCGCCCACGCTCGGCTGGGCGACAACCGGCCTTCTGGCGCTGGCCGCCCTGTCCGCAGTGGTCATCGTGGCCCGCGAGCTGTTCGGCCTCTTCCGGTTGTCGCGCATTACCCGGCTTCATGAGACGGCCGAAGCCGCCCTCGCCGCAAATGACGAAGCGTCCATGAAGAAGGTCCTGGAGCGGCTGCACGGTCTGTATGCGGGGCGTCCGGACATGCGCTGGCGCATGGAACGGCTGGAGCAGCACGAAGAGGCCCTCCTGCATCCGGAGGAGCGGCTCGCCCTGGTCGAGCGGGAACTGCTGCAACCGCTCGACGCGGAAGCGGCACGCATCATCGCCACCACGTCACGGCAGGTCGCCGTCATGACCGCACTCATTCCCATGGCCACGCTGGACATGGCGCTCGTGGCGACACGCAACCTCGCCATGCTGCGCCGCCTGGCCACCCTGTACGGAGGCCGCCCCGGCCTTTTCGGCGGGCTCAAGCTGGCGCGCATGGTCATGACGCACATCGCCCTGACCGGCTCTCTGGCGCTCACGGACACCCTGGTTCAGAATGTGCTCGGCAAGGGGCTGGCCGGACGGCTCTCCGCACGCTTCGGGGAAGGCGCCGTGAACGGCATCCTCACCGCCCGGGTGGGCATCGCCACTCTCCATCTCGTCCGCCCCCTGCCCTTCCGGGCCGCGCCGGCTCCGAAGCTTGCCGACTTCGCCCGCGGGATCTTTGAACGGGATGAAGGAACGGCAGCATGAAGCCCTTTCGGGCCAGCCTCCCTCACTCCGCCGCCTGAGGCGCCCGGCCCGTGCCCAGCAGGGTCTCGCGTCCCGGCTCCGGCCGGTGGGGGATCAGCAGCGCAAGCAGTAGAGAAAGCCCCGCGATTCCGGCCCCGAGCAGGAACACAGCGGAGGCGCTTTTCAGCCAGATCAGCCCGAAGATCACCGGGATGACCACGGCGGCGATATGGTTGATCGAAAAGGCCACGCCCGCAGTTGGAGCGATGTCGCGCGGATCGGCGATCTTCTGGAAATAGGTCTTCAGAGCCAGGGCCCAGGAAAACAGAGCATGGTCGGCGATGTAGAGCCCCGCCGCCACCCACGGATCCGTAACGAAGGCATAGGAGACGAAAACCAGGATCAGACCCGCATACTCGAAGATCAGCGCCCGGCGTTCTCCCCAGCGGCCGACCAGCGCCCCCACTTTGGGCATGATGAACACGTTCATCAACGCGTTGATCATGAACAGTGCGGCGATTCCGGCCACCGAAAAGTGGAACTTCTCCACCATCAGAAAGCCCGCGAAGACAATGAAGATCTGCCGTCGCGCCCCGGCAAGGAAGGTCAGCAGATAATACAGCCAGTACCGCCGGCGCAGGAAAAGATGCGTGTGCTGCTTCACTTCCGCCTCGAAACGGGGAAAGGCCAGCCACAGGTAGACCACGAGCGCCAGCCCCAGACCGCCACCGATCAGATAGATCGCCACGAAATCCAGCTCCAGCCACTTCCACAGCAGAAAGATCACGCCGTAGGTAGCGATGGAGGCGGCGGATCCGGCGGCGAAAATCCTGCCCAGCAGGTGGGGCGCCTGGTCCTTCGGCAGCCACTGGAGAGACAGCGACTGGTTCATCGTCTCGTAATAGTGAAAGCCGAAGCTCATCAGCATGGTGACGGCATAGAGCCCCAGGGCGAAAGGCACGAAGCCGGTGAAGGCCACGCCTGCGGTGAGAAACAGCAGCGCCAGCAGCGCGAAGTTCTGCTCACGGATGAACAGAAGCCAGCCAACCGCCGTGAAGGCCAGCAGGCCCGGCACCTCGCGCAGGGACTGGAGAATGCCGATTTCCCGGCCGGTGAAATCCGCCCGCTCGATGGCGAAGTTGTTGAGAAGACTGCCCCACGTGGCGGCGGAAATACCGTTCACCACCGCCATGAGCATGAGAAACATGACGGGAGAACGCCAGCCGCTGGCCTCGGACAGTCTGATGGTGGTGCGTCTGCTCATGGTGTCTTCCCCACCAACGTGAACGGGCATCATTAGCGCAGGACGGCGGCGGATTCAAATCTCCGCGCCGTCAGCGGACGCAGATCCACGCGCCAGCCAGAGCCGCTGGGATGGCGCCTGCGATCCACAGCCACAGCACCCAGCGGGGCAGGACGGGTTGTCGCCATTCCATGAGCACGGTGAACAGAAGGGACAGCAGCCCCATGATCCCGGCATTCAGCCACGGCGCGGAATCCGTCGCGCAGGCTGTGACGTATCCGCCCAGCGCATTCACCAGAAGTGAAATGACGACCAGTCCGAGTAGAAAATGGGTGTCCGAGACGTTCTCGAGATAGTAACGGGCAAATTCTTCGTCGGACATGTCACGGCCGGCCAACTCCTCGTCGGAAGCGATGGAAACGCCCGTCACAACCGCAAGGACGATACCGATGACGAAGCTCAGTCCCACGGAGACGGCGAGCCCCCAGAAGATCGCACTTGCGCTGATGGAATCCATTGACGTGTCCGGTGCCGTTCGATGACAGGTCGCGGGGCATCCTCCGCCCGCACCGGGGCGAAACCGTCGCCCCGTCGGCAATGCGCGTCATCAACGGCGGATTGTCAAGAGATCGCGTACGGTTTCCGTTTCAGAGATGCAGATTCATGTCCGGCCTCCAGCCGCAGGCCTTAACGCGCAGGTCTCTCGGCAGTCGTTCCACCACCCGACGCAGCAGGGGCCGGAGATGGCGGAGGTAGGTCTCGCCGAGGATGCGACCGGCCACCGTCAGCGGCATGAAGTATTCGCGCACCGGCTCCACGGCGGAGCTCCAGGTCTTCTTGTGAGGCGCTACCGGCACCAGAAGATCGAAGACGCGCATGCCGTCTCTCAGAGCGCACTTCTGCGACAGCTCCATGTGCAGGCGCGTCGGCGAGGATCTGGTCAGCGTCCGCTCGTGAGCGGTGATGTATCCGTAGTGCCGCCCCTTGAAGCGGAAGCCCAGCTCCCAGGAAATTCGATGCTCGCCCGCCCGCAGGCAGGAGACGACCATGCGCAGGCCTCTCCCCTCTCCGTCCGCAGGTAGACGGGAGAGGAATTCCACGAGATGCGGATTGGCAAGCGGGCGGGACATGAGCCCCTTTTTCGTCAGCCAGGCGCGCTTCTCCTCGACCAGCCGCTCCACGTTCTCGCTGATTTCTTCGCCGGCGGGCACGAATCCGAAGTCCAGTTTTTCGCCGAACGCCTTCTCCAGCGCCTTGCGTATCCGTTTGCGCCGCCGCCGCTGCTCCTTCGTATAACGCTTTTCGTAGGCCTCCTCGGACGGAAATTGCGCAAGATCCATCCACGGCGCTCCATCCTGCCAGGCGGCGCGTCGGAAGAAGTCTTTCAGAAATGGCCTCGCTCGCGCGTCATCCCGCACGTGCCGCAGACGCACGATGTCGACCCGGGAATGATCACGGACGGTCCACCAGGCCCGCTCCATGGCCGCCATCAGGGAAGCGCCCTCCAGCGCCGTCAGAACGTCACCGTACTGGGAAAAGGGATCGGACAGCCAGCACAGAACTCGCAGCGGCCCCAGCCGACAGCGCATCAGCGGCCATAGGAGAACGAGCCGACCAGACCGGCGAACCGTGATGACGAAAGGTGTCACCCCGTCGTCCTTCTCGAGAAAAGTGCGGCCCCACGCCAGGCACCAGTCCACGCTCTGGAAGGCATGCACGTCATCACCATGCTCCTGCTCCAGACGCCGCCAATCGGCCTCCAGCCTCTCCATGCCGGACAGGGTGGTCGCGACGTCCACCTCCCAGACATCCGCTCCGCTGGTGGATACGTCGCCACTGGTCCCACCGGTCGCGGACAGGACGATTCCGGCTCCGGGAAGGGCCCGCGGAGCTTCCTTTAGAGCATGGATGACGGGGGATGAGGCCATGTCCAGTCCGTTAACCTGATGGGCAATGATGCGGAAAGGTTGTGATCACGAAACTGTCATATAATGATTGTCGATTTCTTACCAGACGCTCCGAAATGCCGCATGGCGAATTAGACATTCGCACTTTAATATATCTTGGCATAGGAATATGAGCGGGATCACCCGCGATTTCAGCGGTGGAGGGAACGACCATGAGGAAGGCACTGGCTGCGGCAGGCTGTCTGCTGCTCATCTTTGTCGCACCTGCGGGAGCGGCGGAGGAGACGAAGGCGGCATCCGAGCACAAGTTCGAAAAGGCGGCGAAATACTACGCGGAATGCAAGAACGCCTCGAGAGAGGAATTCGACGAAATCCGTCCATATCTCAAGGCCTTCACGGATTCCGAAGTGATGGCGGAGACGATGAACGACCCGGAGCGCTTCTTCCGGTTGATGGAGATCGTCAACGATCCGCGCACCATTCACGTCATGATGAACTGTTCGCTGGAACCGGTCATGTGGGACACCTGGATGCGCGGACTGACCGATTTTCCGAAACTGTGGAACGCCGGCGTCAAACTGATGAACCCGGAAGGCATGATGAAATGGATGATGGCGCCCATGAACCCGAAGATCTGGGGCTCCATGATGCGCCACATGGAGCCGCAGCGCTACGTCCGCTGGGCTTCGGCATTTACCAATGAGGATTTCTACAAGCCTCTTACCAGTTTCCTGGATACCGACTGGTACGAGCCGCGACTGGCCTGGTTCGTCGATCCGCAGTCCTATGCGCCGCTCTACCAGGCTTTGCAGGTCCCGGGACTGTCCGCGTCCTCAGAAAGCGGCACGGATACGAAAGCGGAGACGCGAAACGACTGATCCTCCCTGAGCAGACTTGCCCGCATGCCGCCAACGCACGCATGCGGGCCTTTTCTTGACCACCGTTATGCACGAGAATATATTGCGCTCATGTCACGGGACTGCAGCAGCGGAAACACCGCCCCTTACCGGCTGCACGGGCGGGTCTGGATTGGCGGCCCGGAAGGCACCTTCCTGGGCTACGGCCGCGTCGTTCTGCTGGAGCGCATCCGCCAGCACGGCTCGATTTCCGCAGCGGCCCGCTCCATGAACATGTCCTACCGCCATGCATGGGACCTCGTGGAATCCATGAACCGGCAGGCTCCCGCCCCGCTCGTGATCTCGCGCGCGGGCGGACGCGGTGGCGGCGGCGCCCGGCTGACGGAGGCCGGAGAACGGGCGATTCGGCTGTTCCGGGATGCATGGAACGCCTACAAGGCCTTCGAGAGGGAATATTCGCGAAACCTGCGGTTCCAGGACTGAGATGAAAAATCCCGTGCATAGCGTTCTCGGCCTTCTCGTCATCTCATCGATGGCGTTCATGGTCGCTGCCGGCACGCGGGCGGATACCATCCATGCCGCAGTGGCCAGCAACTTCCAGCGGACCATGAAGGCGCTCGCTCCCATTTTCGAGGCCCGCACGGGACACCGCCTCGTCATCTCCCATGGCGCCACGGGACGGCTCTACGCGCAGATCATGAACGGCGCGCCACATGAGGTATTTCTCGCCGCAGACACCGAACGGCCCGCCAGACTGGAAAAGAACGGACGCGCCATACCCGACACGCGCTTCACCTATGCGGTTGGCCGGCTGATGCTGTGCGGTTCCACCCCGGCCCTGCGCACCAGGGGGCTCGAGGTGCTGAAAGAAGGGGCATTCAACCGTCTGGCCATGGCCAATCCCCGGCTGGCGCCCTATGGCCGCGCCGCCCGCGAAGTGCTGGACCACTTCGGCCTTTCGGAAACTCTCCGCGTCCGCATCGTCCGGGGAGAAAACATTGGACAGACGTTTCATTTCGTGCGCTCCGGTGCGGCCGATCTCGGTCTCGTGGCGCTGTCGCAGGTGCTGGCCCTGACGGAAAAAGAGCGGCCGGCATGCACTCCCGTACCGGAAACCCTGCATTCACCCATTCTTCAGCAGGCCGTGCTTCTGAAGGATGCGCCGGCGGCCCGCGCCTTCCTCGCCTTCCTGCGCTCGCCCGAGGCCCGGAAAATCATCCAGGATCATGGATACGCCCTGCCGAAATGATCAGCTCCGCAGACATATCGGCCCTGAAGGTCACTCTGCTGCTGGCGGGCACGACCACCGTCATCCTTCTGCTCGTCGGCATCCCCCTCGCGTGGTGGCTGGCGCGCACCCGCTGCCGCCTGCGTCTGCTGCTGGAGGCCGTCATCGCCCTGCCCCTCGTCCTTCCACCCACGGTTCTCGGCTTCTATCTGCTGCTGATGCTCGGCCCGGACGGACCGCTTGGCGCCTTCTCGGAGAAGCTCGGCTTCGGACCGCTGGCATTCACGTTCACGGGACTGGTCATTGGCTCCTGCATCTATTCCCTGCCCTTCGCGGTGCAGCCGATACGCGACGCCTTCGCCGCCATGGGCGACCGTCCGCTGGAGGCGGCGGCCACCCTGCGGGCCGGTCCTCTGGATCGCTTCATCACGGTGACCCTTCCACTCGCGGCGCCCGGCATTCTGACCGCCACGGTTCTGACCTTCGCGCACACTCTCGGAGAATTCGGCGTCGTCCTGATGATCGGCGGCAACATCCCGGGTCGCACGCAGGTGCTGTCCATCGCCATTTACGACCACGTGGAGGCTCTGGAATACGCCAACGCGCACATCCTGTCCGCCGGACTGCTGGCCTTCTCGTTTCTGCTTCTCCTGCTCACATACGGGCTGGGCCGCCGCATGAGGATGGTCCGCCCATGATCGAAATCATCTTCAGTATGGAGCGCGACGGCTTCCGAATGGAAGTTGACGAAATCTTTCCCGGCCATGGCGTCACCGCCCTGTTCGGCCCGTCCGGCTGCGGCAAGACCACATGGCTGCGCGTGATCGCGGGCCTGGAACGGATCCGGGGTGCCGTGATCCGTTTCGACGGCAGTACCTGGCAGGACGCGACGTCCTTCCTCTCCGTCCACCGCCGTCCCATCGGCTACGTCTTCCAGGATGCCGCCCTGTTCCCGCACATGAACGTCGAGGCGAATCTGCGTTACGGCTGGCGCCGCACCGGCGAACGCCACTCAGACATCCCCTGGGAGGAAATCATCGCCCTTCTGGAACTCGAACCGCTTCTCCACCGCCGCCCCGCATCCCTCTCCGGCGGTGAGGCGCAGCGGGTGGCCATCGGACGTGCACTGCTCTCCTCCCCGCGCCTTCTGCTCATGGACGAACCTCTTTCCGCACTTGACACCGACGCGCGGAGGCACATTCTCTCGCTGCTGGAACGACTGAAGGGCGAGCTGTCCATACCCGTCATCTACGTCTCACACTCACGGGACGAGGTGGCCCGGCTGACTGATCATCTCGTACTGATGGAACGGGGCCGCGTCCGGGCCTCCGGCCCCCTGGCGGAACTCTGGACGCGCCTGGACATCGCTGCAGAGCATGGAGGAGCCGCATCCTCGGTGGTGGAAGCCCGCGTCGCCGGACATGATGAAAAGTGGAATCTGACCCTGCTCGACTTTCCAGGCGGGCGGTTCCTGGTGGCTCGGGAACCCCTGCCGGCGGGGACCGAAGTGCGTCTGCGCATCATGGCCCGCGACGTTTCCATCACAGTGGAAAGACAGACCGGAACCTCAATCCTGAACATCTTTCCGGCGACGGTGACCGGGCTGACCCCCACCGGCCCGGCGCAGATGCTGGTGCGGCTGGATGTGGGCGGCGTGCCTCTGCTTTCCGGTGTCACCAGACGCTCGGCCCACGCCCTCGGTCTGGAACCGGGCCGAAAGGTGCATGCTCAGGTCAAGGCCGTGGCCCTGCTGTAGTTGCCGCCCTTCGTTTCGCCAACTCTTGACGGCGCATCGGACAGCGGTGATAAACGGGCGCGGACAGGTTTGCCACCTGCTCTCTTCATGCCCCTGTGGCGGAACTGGTAGACGCAGCAGACTCAAAATCTGCCGGCCTCACGGCCGTGCCCGTTCGAGTCGGGCCAGGGGCACCATTCCCCCGGAAAGCGGGACGGCCCGGAGAACATCTCCCCGGGCCGCCGGAAGTCGATGATGCCGCGATCCGTCAAATCAGCGGCAGAAGCGATAGCGTCCGGAATAGGTCCGGTAGTAGCCGGTTTCCGGATTGAAGCTGCGATACTTCGCGGCACAGTAGTCGTACCACTCGGGCGTCCACGGACGCGGCCGATAGCGATAGACCCTGCGATACCTCTTGCGCTTCTTGTTGGCGCTGATGGCGCTGGCGACGACGGCCGTTGTGGCGACGCCGGCGGCGAGACCCAGCAGGAAGTTCTCGGTCTTCGAGGCCGCATGCGCAGGCTGCGGCGCGCCACCCATCACCGCGAGCGCCAGAGCGCCGGCGAAAGCCGCACCAATTCCGAACTTCATCTTGCTCGTCATGTCCATTCTCCCATCAAGCTGGCATCCACCTGTCCGTCGCGCGGATGCAACTTCCTGGTTTTCCGCGTTCGGGGAGCGGACCATT
>Ga0256832_1002423_pt1 | contig 12738 bp, 6 predicted proteins | sample 134614metaG_FD_190534 | JGI IMG/M metagenome (GOLD analysis project Ga0256832, IMG submission 190534) | Hydrothermal vent microbial communities from Lau Basin, Pacific Ocean - 134-614 | ecosystem: Environmental > Aquatic > Marine > Hydrothermal vents | place: Pacific Ocean: Lau Basin | collected... | reverse complement strand
ACGCCGTGCCGGAAGCCCGTCCTTACGATTCCGGGGGGTTACCCCGGCGCCAGGCGGCGGTCCGCCGGCGGTCTGCCGGCGGCCGCCACCCGGGGCCTGCCGCAGGGGGTGGCCCGGCAGGGCCCACAACTGGGCAGACTTTCGGGCAGGGGGTGCGGGTCGGCTCGCCACAACTGGGCAGACTTTCGGGCAGGGGGGGCCGCCGTCGCCCGAAGACCAGTGCTGCAAAGGCGTCGCTAGCCGCGGCGTGCTCTCCGGCTTCCGCGAGACGATAAGCGTCGAGGCTCCAGAGTTCGCTCGTTGCTGCGCTCGCCAAGTTCGATCGCAAGAGCCGTCAGTCCAACAGAAGCGTTGACGAGGAGAACGCCGCGTTTTCGTGAGCGAACCGCCGCTCAGTTTCAGCAGCGGGTGGGACATCACCAGCGATTCGCATAGTCAACGCCGAGCGCGAGTTGTTCCCGACCGGTTGGTCGCGGCCGACAAGCAGACGTCGGCGAAATTCACATGGCGATACGAGACCTGACGCCACCCGGAGCCCTCGCCTCCGCCCGTGGCGACGACGCCAAGCACGACGCTTCGCCCAGCGCGCGCTCCGAACGCCACGACCTCGTTCGCGCCACGAGCGACGACACGCGCGGAGACATCGTGACCCGGCGCCGGTGTGTCGCAGGCGAGCTCGACGACACCGGTGGAGCGCTCGCTTGTCGAGCCCGAATGATATCCGGGTGTGAAGCGCAGCCAGTGGTGTCCGAACAAGATCCACTCCGCTGCGGGGAGCTCACGGCTCAGCGTGACGGCGGCATCGAAACCGCGTGAGCGCGCCAGGTTCAACGCTGCGCGTGTGGAGCGACGAGACACCAAGGGCGCAGACGCGGCGTATTCGCGACGGCGTACTTCGATGCGCTGCGTCGCACCAGCCGCCACGAGATCGATGGCCTCGAAGCCACCCCAATGCACGTCATCCCGTGGTGCCCTATAGGACGCCAAGCCTGAAGAGATGCTGGAATCCCCTTCTTCATCCGTGTGCAGATCGTACGACCAACAGGCGAAGGCATCCTCGGTCTCCGAGTAGGCCGCGCAGAAGGGCCGACCGAAGTGAGAGTCCGCGGGAGGCCCGACGGGAGCCTCCAAACGACATCGAAAGCCCACGTCCTCGAGGGCCTCTCCATCGGCCAACACCAAGGCGCTGCCGATGACGGGCCGCGCCACATGCGAGGGCGAGCTCGCGTGATGCCTCGGCAGCCAGGCGCGCCGCTGGTCGGCGCTGGTGTGAGTCCACTCGAAACGCACACTCGAAGCGCGGTAGCCGGTCTCGAGGTGCCAGCGTGAGAGCTGGGCCTCCGACGGCAACGTCGCCCCTCGGGCTCGGCAGTAGCGTCGCGCCCCTTCCCAGCTGACGCAGTCCACGGGGGCGCCAGGCGACGTGGCGCATGCCTCTTCGCCCAGATGCCGCGCGGGACACCGACCTTGGCGCACGCACTCGGCATAGCTCGCTACGGTCACGGGCTCGCGCTGCATACACATGGATCGCACGCGCACATCCGTCCGAGGCATCTCGCTCTCGTTGGGGCACTCCCCATAGGGCGCGCCTACCCAGACCCTATCTGCAGGCACAAAGGCGTAGCCCTCGGGACATTGGGCCTGTCCGCGAGCCGGCGGCAGGGAGGCCAATATGAGCAGAGCGCAGGCGAGTCGCATGCTGATGCGTACGCCCGTCAACCCCGAGCCCTTCCCGAGAGATGTCATTGACCAACGCTCCCGAGTGCCCACGACAGTGCTCGACGCGCGACGCTCGCCTACCGCGGCTGGTCACGGCTGGGCTTATCGGTCGATCGTGTCGGCTGAAGGGCCGGAGTCCTGTTGCTCGATACCGTCCGCGCCGTCGACGATGTTGAACTCGACGCGGCGGTTCTGGGCATGCTCCTCCCGCGTGCTGGCGTTCGGAACGATGGGACGGTCGGGCCCAAAGCCGCGAGCTTCGAGCCGCTCACGCGCCACGCCGCCTCGCCGAACCAAGAAATCCACCACGGCCTCGGCGCGCTGCTGGGAAAGCCGAAGGTTGTACTCTCGACGCCCTCGGGCGTCGGTATGCCCCTCGACACGAACGCGGGTGATCTCCGGGTGGTTGTTGAGTACCTGCGCCACGTTGAGCAGCAGCGCGTGCGAACGCGGCTGAATTCGCGCGCGGTTCGTGCGGAAGTAGACCTTGTCCAGGATCTCGAGCCGTCCCTGCTGAATGACGACCTGCTGGCGCTCGCGGCATCCGTGGTTCTCTGGAGAACCGGCTTCATCGGGACAGTTGTCGAGACGATCGACCACCGTGTCTCCATCGCGGTCCGCATCGGGACAGCCACGATTCTCGACGGGCCCCGCTTCCATCGGGCATCCATCCACTTCGTCGAGCACGCCGTCCCCGTCGTTGTCGACATCAGGGCAGCCGTTGTCGTCCTCGAAACCATCCACGTCCTCGGCCTGGTCCGGGCAGGCATCGACGTTGTCGAGCAGGCCGTCCCCATCCGTATCGGGAACCTCGTCGGGGCACCCGTCCTCTTCCTCCCAGTTGTTCACGGTCTCGGGCTCGTTCGGGCACATATCGCCCTGGTCCTCGATGCCGTCTGCGTCGTTGTCCGGATCGGGACAGCCGTCCTCGTCCTCGAAACCGTCGGCGTCTTCCGGCGCCTGCGGGCACTCGTCAATGGAATCGAGCAAGCCATCGCCGTCGCTGTCGGCATCGGTCCGCGGCCGTTCCGCAGGCGAAGCCCAGCCAAGCATGCCGATGACGCGGGCGTCCGGAGCCCCAAAGCCCCGCACCAACCCGAGCCCACCGGCCGCTCCCAGCACCAGGCCGCTCGAGTGGAAGTACTTCAGGCCACCGATGGCCTCGAAAGGTGTCGCTTCGCGGCGAAAGAAGTCGTTGAAGAACGTGCTGCCGTAGGCCTGGACGTGGAGGTCGAGGTGATGAACATCGTCGTCGCGGTCCTTCCAGACCGGCACCGCGAAACCGAGCCCGAAGGTCAGCTCGTCGGAGAAGGCAAGGTTCGACGTGGATGCGCTCGTGTTTCGGCGGACCAGGGCTCCGGCGTTGAGCACGATCCGGGCTCCTGCCCCGGGCCGCACCTCGAAAAGAAGTTCCGGCGCCAGAGTGAGAAAGTCCTCCCCTCGGTAGTGCTGCTCGCTGCCTGCCGTTGGGAACGTGCCGGTGAGTTGAAGGCCGAGGGCGACGGGGTCGTCCGCCTCGCCGTAGAGACGCACCCGCGCGCCAAGGTACACGTCCCCGAGACCCGCACCGTCCGCCGGTGCGATCCCGCGAGCCATCACGTCCGCGTCCGAGTCACCGTCCATGAGCATCACGACCGGCAACCCCGCAAAGACCACCAGCCGATTCTTGATGCCGAGACTCAGACCGACGTTGAGGTTGAGTTGGTCGCCAACGATCCGCAGCGATTCCGTGTCCGGGTTCCCGAGCTCGCGCTCGTACACGAGGGGATCGTTGGCGTAGTCGAGGTGCACCTGCGCTCCGAAACGCAGATGGCCCAGATCGGTCGGACGGCTGAGGTGGAAATCGTCCTCAGGCGTCTCGGACGCCCCGAATAGGTCGAGCGTCCCGGTTGGCTGAGCCCAGGCTCCCGTCGCCCAGCCCAGCACCGCGGCCCATGCCACCAGTCTTGTGCGCATCTCCAGCATCCTCCTGCGTCGCGCCCCAGCACGGCGCGTACCACGCGGACAGCAGCATCGCAATCTTTCCCTGACGCCATATGTGCCTTCCTTGGGGCGGGCCCGAGCCCACGGTCCGTGGGTTCGGGCCCACGCCTTCCAACGTTCCGAAACGATCGGGCAAGCCCGGTAGCCGATCCGGATTCTCGTCGCTGGGTGCGGCGTCGTGCGCGGGATGCGCCACGCCATAGTCCGCGCGTCCCAGCCGACGCGACGCCATGCGCACAAGGAAGATGCGCGATGTTTGCGGGGGCTTTTTCACGGCCCTCCCGCAGGCGACCCTTGACCGCGCACATCCCTTCCGCTTCCCTGGGGCCTCGGGGCGCGCTGCGCCCCGCAAGGGGTGATATGCGACGAACTTGCTTGGTACTCTCCATCGCAGCCCTCGCTGCCTGCGGCGACGACGATCGCATGACCATGGACGGCGGCGGCCTCGACGGTGGAATAGACGCCCGGATCCCTGACGGCGGCGGCTCCGACGGGGGCATGGACGGATCGGTGCCCCAGCCCCTCTTCCCCGAGCCGACGGTCACCCGCTGCCCGGGCGACAGCCTCCCCTCGCTTCCAAGCGGGGTCTGCGAAGTGACCGCGGGGAGCGACGCCAAGCTCATCACCGGCGACATCCTGACCCCCGGGGAGGTTTTCCGCGGCGGCCAGGTCCTCGTGGACGCGACCGGGATGATCGCGTGCGTCGGCTGCGACTGCAGCGGCGAAGCCGCAGCCGCGGGGGCGACGACCATCGTGTGCCCCGACGGCGTGGTCTCCCCGGGCCTCATCAACGGTCACGATCACATCACCTTCGACAACGGCCGCCCCTATGGCGAGTCCGGTCAGATGACCGAGGAACGTTACGAGCATCGGCACGACTGGCGTCGAGGCCTGAACGGGCACCGCCGCATCAATTCCATGGGCGGGCGTGCCAGCACCGAGGAGATGCAGTGGACCGAGCTCCGCCAGCTCATGGCGGGCACCACGTCGCTGTTCGGCAGCGGCGGCCCGGCGGGCCTCCTGCGCAACCTCGACAGCGCCACCGGACGTCAAGAGATGGGGCTGATGCAGCCCGCCGCCGACTACTCGACCTTCCCGCTCGGGGACTCCGACGGCACCAAGCTCGAGGCCGGCTGCGCCTACGATTTCCGCGACACCGCCGCGAGCATCGCCGACGAAGAGGCGTACGTGCCTCACCTCGCCGAGGGAATCGACGACGCCGCCCGCAACGAGTTCCTCTGCGTCCGAGAAGGCATGACGGACTTGGTGGCGCCGCAGACGGCGTTCATCCACGGCGTCGGGCTGCTCGCACCGGACGTTGCCGAGATGGCCGCCGAACAGGTCGAGTTGATCTGGTCGCCTCGGACCAACATCACCCTCTACGGCGACACTGCCCGGGTGACCCTCTACGCCCGCCTGGGGGTGAGCATCGGCCTCGGGACCGACTGGATCCCGACCGGTTCCGCCACCCTCCTGCGCGAGCTCGCTTGCGCCGACTACTTCAACCAGACGCATCTCGACGGCTTCTTCCCGGATGAGCAGCTCTGGCTGATGGCCACCCGAAACACGGCACGGGCGATGAACATGGACGACGCCATCGGCATCCTTCGGCCGGGTCTCGTCGGCGACATCACCATCTTCGACGCACGGGAGCACAGCGACCACCGCGCGGTGATCATGGCGGAGCAGTCGGATGTCGCCCTCGTCCTGCGCGGGGGGAAGGTGCTTTACGGCGACGACGCCGCGGTGGCCACCCTCGACCCGTCGTGCGAGACCCTCGACGTGTGCGGCGTCGCCAAGCGCGTCTGTCTGGGCGAGCTCGGCACCGACCTCGCGACCCTGATGGCCGCCAACACGGGCACCTACGGCCTCGTGTGGTGCGGCGAGCCGGCCAACGAACCGAGCTGCGTCCCCGCCCGCAACCATATGGGCGGGATGTACCCGGATGCCAGCGTCAACGGGTCCAACTACTACACGGGGATGAGCGCCCCCGACGACATGGACGGCGACGGCATTCCCAATGCGATGGACAATTGTGTGGCGGTCTTCAACCCCATCCGGCCCCTCGACGACGGCGCCCAGGCGGACTTCGACATGGACGGTGTCGGCGACGCTTGCGATGTCTGTCCCCTGGGCGGAGACGAAGACCCAACCTCGTGCGTGGTCATCGATCCGAACGACCGCGACGGGGACGGCGTCCCCAACGACTCGGACAACTGTCCCGGGACCCCGAACGCCGATCAAGCCGATGCGGACGGCGACATGCACGGCGACGTCTGCGACCCCTGCCCCGACGCCGCCAACCCCGGCGCCGCTGGCTGTCCCACGACCGTATATGCGATTCGCCGCGGCATGGTCGACGCAGGCACCGTCGTTGCCCTCGACGGACTCGTCGTGACCGCCGTGGCCGGTGACGGCTTCTACGCCCAGCAGGCCGAGGGAACCGCGGATTACGCGGGGCCGGACTTCAGCGGTATCTTCGTCTACACGGGCTCGGCGCCCTCGGTATCGCGGGGCGAGCTCGTCACGGTGACGGGAGCCGAGTTCCTCGAGCGCTTCGATCGCACGGAGCTCGAGAACGCCGCCTTCACGACCGCTCCCGGGACCGAGCCCGCGCCCCTGGTGGTCGCCCCCACCGACATCGCGACCGGAGGGGCTCGCGCGGAGGCGCTCGAGAGTGTCCTCGTCCGTGTAGAGAACGTGACGGTTACCGACGCCATGCCCGACGCTCCGGACGACTTCGGCGAGTTCGCCGTCGATGGCGGGCTCCGGGTCGACGACGAGATGTACCGGGTCATGCCCTTTCCGACGGTCGGCGAGATGTTCGCGCAGATCAGCGGCCCTCTCGGCTGGAGCTTCGCCAACACGAAGGTCCGTCCTCGGGACGTCGCCGACGTCGTCCCGGCCTCGCTCCGCCTGAGCGTACCCGGCCGAGTCCGAGTCGGAGCCGCGCTGGACGTCACCGTTCAGATCCCCGGCAGCGCGCCGGTGGGCGGCGCGACCGTCACCCTCGTCTTCTCCCCCGCGACGCTCGTTCAAGAAGCCGGCCCGTGGACGGTCGTGGTGCCCGAAGGAATGACCACGGCCACTGCGTCATTCACTGCGGCAGCTACGGCCGTGAGCGGCACGGTGACGGCGACCTACATGGGCGACACGGCGATGGCATCTATCGAGGTTGCCGAAGCCGTGGGCGGCGGACTCATCCTGAGCGAGTATGTCGAGGGTTCGAGCAACAACAAGGCCCTCGAGCTCTACAACGGCACGGGATCCGTCGACCTCTCCGTCTGCGAGCTCCGGCGCTACACGAACGGCGCCACGACGTTCACCCGCATCGCGCTCACCGGTACCCTGGGCGCCGACCAGACCTTCGTGATCTGCCATGGCAGCGCCAGCGCTTCGCTGCTCCCCTTGTGCGACCAGACCTCCAACGCGGTCAACCACAACGGCGACGATGCCTACGAGCTCGTGTGCGACTCCATGGTCGTCGACAGCTTCGGACGCGTCGGCGAAGACCCGGGCACCGCCTGGACGGGCGGCGGCCTCAGCACCCAGAACCAGACCCTTCGCCGCAAGTGCACCATCACCATGGGCGACACGGACTCGACGGACGCCTTCGACCCATCGGTCGAGTGGGACGGGGCGCCGATGGACGACTTCAGCGGGCTCGGCGCGCGCGGCTGCTGACGCCCGCGCCAGGCACTCCCTCTCCCGGAGCACGGTCGGCTCATTCCGAGGTGCGCGAGGGCGCGGCCCCGGCTGGGTCCCGGCTCGCCCTCACCCGGGGCGGTCCCGCACCTCGTCGAAGAGCGCGGCGAGGCGGGGCAGGCCAACCAGCATCCAGGCCCCATACCAGAAAAGATCCTTGCCGCTGACGAAACGAATCTCCTCCGTGGGAACTCCCGCTTGGCGCAGGGAGGCCGCCTCCGCTTCAGCGAAAGCGTAGGGCTCGTCCGGCAGGAGAACGAGCCGAGGCCGGCGCTCGACGATCTCGTCCAAAGCGATCCTTGGATAGCGGGTGTCGCGAGTCGCGCGCGGCACGGCGGGCCGCTTGCCGAGGTCGGCGGCGAGGGGATAGCGCCGCGGTCGATCGGCGAACACGTTGCTCCCCCCGCAGAGCTCGAGGGCGCCGCTGGCAAAGGTACGCCCATCGAAAGTCATCCAGGGGTCGACCCAGATGGGCACGAACGTACGCACCGGCGGGCCCGGGCGCTGCGCCAGGCGGCGGACGAGGGCCCGCAGCTCCTCGGAGCGCTCGGCGCCCGTACCCAGGAGCTCCTCGAGCGCGCCGAGGTGCTGAACCGCCTCGTCCACCCCCCGGGGAAAGCTGACGTGCACCGGCAAACCCGCGTCGATCAACGCTTCGACAGCGCGCCGGGAGTTCTCCTCCTGGTTGGCCAACACGAGGTCGGGGTTCAGCTCTCGTACGCGCGCGATGTTCACGTCCTTGGTGCCGCCCACGACGGGCGCGCTGAGTGCCGGCTCGACACAGTAGCGCGTCCGGCCCACCACCGCCTCGGGCCCGAGCAACGTCGCCACCGTGTGGGTCTCGCTGGGCACCAGCGACACGATGCGGCGGGCGGGGCGGGGTAGCTCGACGCGCCGCCCGAGTGCGTCGCAGACGACGACGGTCACAGCGAGAGCTCTCGGACCCCTTCGAGGCGGCTCAGGGATGACTCCGGCCGACCTTCGGGGTCACGGAAGACGACCCCGTGTCGCGCGAAATCCCGGCGAAGGTCGCCGAAGGCCGCACGGATCTTCTCGACGGTCTTCGCATAGGCGATCTCCTCCACCTCGCGCCGCCAGAAGTACTTCATCGGCGAGCCGGAGAGGATGCGCATCTCCTCGGCGTGAGGACGGAAGAGATAAAAGACCGCCTGAGGGTACAGCTCCCGAATCGCCCGCACGGCCCGATCGAAGCGGCCGTTGATGAGCGCCTTGAGCGCCTGCATCGAGGCGTAGAGCCCGCCGCGCTCTCGGACGTAGCCGGCCACCTCACTGCAGACGGGCACGAGCGGATCGACGAGGATCACCATGGTCGCCCCGTGCTTGACCGCCACCTGCATGTTCGTGGTGCGTGTGAACGCCCCATCGATGTACCAGCGTCCGTCTACCTTCGCGGGAGCGTAGAAGGGGACGAGCGCCGCGGACGCGCGCACCGCCTCGTGGATGGGCACGTGGTCGAACCCCGGTTCCCCGAATACGACGGCCCTCGAGGTGTCCTGGTCGGTTGCACCGACATAGAGCGGCCGGCGCAGCTCGTCGAAGCGATCCGTCAAGCCTGGGCGGGAGAGATGCCTCCGCAGATAGCGCTTGAGGTTCGCGCCGGCAAAAGCGCCCGTGGGCAGAGCCCGGGTCACCGAGCTCAGCGCGCCCCGCGGTCCCACGCCGCCCCGCAGCAACTCGCCTCCGAGCCTGAACAAGCGCCAAACCGCCTCCCCCACGTTGGGGTCGAATAGGTCCCGGCGCCGAATCGGGTCGACCCGAGTAGAGCCACCGGCGAAAGCGCGACCGATCTCGTCGGGACCGACGCCGTTGGCGAGGAACGCGCCCAGCACCGCCCCGGCGCTGATCCCGCAGAAGATATCCAGGTCTTCGACCCGCCGGTTGACCAGGAAGGCGTCCAGCGCGCGGAGCACCCCCAGCTCGTAGAGCAACCCCTCGATCCCCCCACCGGCGAGGCAGATGGCGATCTTGCCGCCCTCACGCTCGGCGAGGAGCGCCTCGATGGCGCCGTGGAGCTCGTCCCAGGTTGGCGCACACAGCACCGAGGCGACACCGTGTCGCCCCAACCGATTGGCGACGGCGGTCCCTTCCGCGTCCGGCGCCACCAGCGCCACGACACGGTCGCGCTGGATGCCGGCGCGGACGTCCGCTTCGGGGAACAGCCCCCGCAGCAACGGCGCGACGACCCCTTCCTCCATGGGGCGCGTCGGGTTGGGACCGGCGTGGGTCGGCGGTCGCACCCGCGCCTCGATGACGAGGGCGTCCACGGCTTTGCGGTCCAGGAACTCCAGGGCCCATGCAGGATCCGAGGTCGCCCAGATCTCGCGCCGCGCTCCATCGATCGCATACGCGAGGGCTCCCTCGGGAGTGGGGGTGACGGGAGCGACCCGGGCCACCCCGAGCGGGTCGCCCCCCGTCTTGGGCCCCACGTAGAGGATGCGCTTGGCCCTTCCGACGCCGTCCGTCACAAAGGCACCCTACTTCTACGGCCCAGAGCGAGCAACGGGGAGCGCCTCGCCCTGACCCCCGAGCGGTGTAGGGACGTTGCTCGGGCGGAAAGGCATCTGCTAGGATTCGCGTAGCTCGCGGAACGGGGGGAGACAAGGAATTCAAGGTTGGCAACGCTCGACACGAGCACGATCCGAACAGCGTTGGAGGCGGCCGGTCTGGAGATCTACCGGGCACGACCCGAGGCCATCGAGCTCGCCGAACGCGTCCGCTTGCACATCATGGACTCGGGCGTCCGGGTAATGCTCGGAGACAAACCTTCCGTGCGTTTCACGGCCCGCTCCCAGCGCTCCGACTTCCCCAACGCCTCACCGGAAGACCTCCTCACGCGCGTCCGAGACGTCGTCGGTGCCGCCGCCCTCGAGCGAGGCTTCTCGGAGGTCGAGACCCGCGTCCACCCGGTCACGGATCCGGTCGACGACAGCCGCGTGCTCGATGTCTGGCACGAGGTCGTCTACGACAAGGCGGTCGGAGAGCTCTCGGCTCTCGTGGACGAGGTCCGCTGGGCCCTCCAAGTCGAAAAGTACGTCACCACCTGAAGCCCAAGGCCTCGGGCTCCGCCCCTCGGAAGGCGTTGCCCAGCCAGCGTCCGAGCCGTGGTAGCGTTCGGCCCCGCAACCATGGACCCCACCGCCGAGGAGCTCATCGCCCGGCTTCGGCAGCGACCGGACGACGAGGAGGCCTTCGATGCCCTGTGCACGCACTACCGACGCACGGCGGACTTTGCCTCGTTGGCCAACCTCCTGGAAGGATGGGCCGGGCGGCAGCGCGACGCCGTCCGGGCAGCGGCGGCGTTCTTCGAAGCCGGCGAGCTCGTGGCGCGCCATCTGCACGACGTCGCCCGCGCGACGAGTCTCTACGAGCGCGCCTTGGATCGGCATGCCCAGCACGACGATGCGTACCGGCGGCTCGTGGCGCTCGTCGAATCGAGCGGGGACATCCCCCGCCTCATCGAGCTGCTGCAGCGAAGGAGCACCGCCCTCGCCCGGCTCGGGGATAGCGCCGGTCGCGCCGAGGTCGAGCTGCGTCTCGGCCAGCTCCAACAGCACGAGCTCGGCCGCCCCGACCGCGCCATCACCCATTACCGCCGCGCCTTCGAGGCGGACCCGAGCATGGTGCCCGCCATCTATGCAGCCCGCGAGATCTACCGCAACGCCGGCAACCTGAAGGCGGCAGCGACCCTCTTCGAACTCGAGATCAAGGCGGAGCCGACCCCGACACGGCGCGTCGCGCTGATGCGCGAGCTGGCTCATCTACGGCTCCAGGCGCTGCGGGATCCAGACGGCGCCGTGGACACCCTACGGCGCGCCCGTACCGAAGCGCCCAGCGACTTGGCGGTGCTCCATGAGCTGGCCACCGCCCACCTCGCCCGCGCCGACGCCCGCGGAGGCACCGAGAAAACCGCCCGGGACCGCGAACAAGCCGCCGATCTCCTGTACGAGCTCGCCCAGAAGACACCGGTGGAGCACGCGATCGCGTACTGCGAGGCGGCGCTCGACGCTCACCCCACCCATGAGGGCGCCCTCGACCTCCTCGAACGCCTCGCCGACGACCAGGGGCGCGCGGAGATCCTGCCGATCCGCTGGGTGGGGTATCTCCACGAAGGGCCCACAGGTCCCGAGGCCGCGCGCCGACGGAGGAGCCTCGCGCGGGCCTACCTCGAGGCGGGGCAAGGCGAAGACGCCATCGCCTGTCTCGAACCGCTCCTGAGCGAAGGCGACGTCGAAGCGGCGCAGACGCTCTTTGAGCTCTACCGGGGGGCTGGCCGCCTGGCGGACGCCAGCGCCGCGCTCACCGTCGCCCTCGAGGGGCTCCCACCCAGCGAGCGCGCCCCAAGGCTGGAGGCGATCATCGCCGACCTGCTGCATGAGGGGGAACGTGAGGCGGCGGTGGCCCACGCGCGCCAGCTCTTCGCCCTGGCGCCCGACAACGAGACCGCGTTCTCCCTGCTGGAGACCCATTTTCGGGATCGCGGCGACCGGGCTGCCCTCCGCGACCTCCTCCGCGACGCGGCGAGTACTCCGACCGCACCCGTGGAGCTCCGCCGGCGCAGACTCCGCGAGGTCGCCGAGCTGAGCGAAGGAGCCCTCGACGATCCCGACGGGGCCGTCGCCGCCTGGGAAGCGCTCGCCGCCCTGGACCCGACCGACCTGGAAGCCCAGGAGCAGCTGGCGCGCCTGCTACAGGCCCAGGAGCGCTGGGACGATCTCGTGCGGGTAACGGAGCGCCAAGCGCTGACCACCACCGATCCGGACACCAAGGTGGCGCTGCTGCGAAGGCTCGTCGAGCTTCACCGCGACCATCGCGACGACCCGGTCGCGGCCATCGCCGCGCTGCGAAGCCTCCGTGAGATTCGTCCGGCAGACGAGGCCGCGCGCGACGCCTTGTCGGAGCTGCTGCTCGCCACCGGCGCGCTCGAGGAGGCCGTCCCACTGCTCGAAGAGCGCGCCCAGACCGCGACGGGCCGTAGCCGACAGCGACTGTTGCATCTTCTGGCGGACACCTACGAGACGCGGCTTGGGGACGATGAGCGTGCGTTCGCCACGAGCGCCGCGATCCTCGACGAGGACGCGAGCGACCTGCAGGCCCTCGATCGGATGGAGCGCATCGACGCACGGGCCGGGAACCTCGAGCGACTCGTGGAGACGCTCGCCTACCGATGCGAGGTCGTGGAGCCCGCCGAGCGTGCCCAGGTGCTCGCTCGCATCGGTCGACTCTGCGACGAATCCCTCGGCGACCTCGAACGCGCCGCCGACTACTACCAGCGCGCGCTCGATCTGGAACCGGCGAAGGACGAGATCCTCG
>Ga0256832_1002422_pt1 | contig 12742 bp, 12 predicted proteins | sample 134614metaG_FD_190534 | JGI IMG/M metagenome (GOLD analysis project Ga0256832, IMG submission 190534) | Hydrothermal vent microbial communities from Lau Basin, Pacific Ocean - 134-614 | ecosystem: Environmental > Aquatic > Marine > Hydrothermal vents | place: Pacific Ocean: Lau Basin | collected... | reverse complement strand
AGCCAACGTGATAGGTACAGAAAGCAGAACGAGTACCCCGGTGAGAATACCAAGGGATAAGACTACTTTAATGCATACAGAAATTACGGGGTTATTCCCATGTGGAGAAGGAGCGGGCTATGCAGGAGGAATTATATCTGCTGCTATGGATGGCCAAAACGTAATGAAGGCGGTGAAAAAAAAATGGCATTGAACAAAGTCCAATGCCATTTTTTTTATTTATTGACAAACGTTATTAGTTTCTCAAAACTCTAAATTCAGTACGACGGTTTACGGCGTGTTCTGCTTCAGTACAAGTAACGCCATCAGCACACTTGTTCTTCAACTTTGACTCACCATATCCTCTTGCGACCAATCGGCTACGGCTAATGCCTTTAGAAACCAAGTAGTTCACAACAGCCTGTGCTCTTCTCTCAGAAAGCGCCTGGTTAGAAGCTTTGCTACCTCGTGAATCCGTGTGAGCGCTGATCTCAACGCGAACACCGGGAGTCTCCTTCATCAACTTGTACAATTTAGTATCGATGATTTTCTTAGCCTGAGGTGTCAATGATGCACTTCCCAGTGGATAATTGATAGGCAATACATTCACGTCCAACAAAGCACAATCAACTCGCTTATCTTCACCAATACCACCTGCCTTCACCAATACCTGCTTAGTTACAGTCGTGTATTCAGCTGGAACGGTTGTTTCTTCAACACCTTCGTCCTTTACCAAAACTCGCTTGGTGATAGTCTTGTACTCAGCAGGAATCTCAATAGTTTTGATTTCAGCATCCTTCACCAACACCTGCTTTGTGTAAGTTTTTGTCTTACCGGGAACAGGAGAAGAAGTTGTAGAAGCATCTGCGGCTAAAACCTGCGTTGCAATTGTTGTAAATTCAGCATCATACTTCTTGTAGCAAAATCCCTGACAATCCATTGGATTGGAAGACTCACAACCAGCATATGTAGTCGTCTCATAACGTCCTCCGGCAGGAGCCACTTCAATTTTCTCAGAACTTGGAGAGAAAGATGCAGGAACGATACTCAATTTGTTGTGTCCCTCCTCAGAAGTGTAAGAAACGGTCTCCGTTTTGTACTGTGCAGGTGTGAATTCGTAGCGCTTAGAAGCCTCTTTGACCATTACTCTTTCTTCTACAGTTTTGTATTCAGCAGGAGTGATTTTCAAAGTTTTGTAAGCAGGCTTAACTAACACCTTTACTTCTTGAGTAGTATACTCATTGGGAATGATACATCTTACGAAACATCCTTCCTCTTGTGCTTTTGCAAAAAAAGCAATACCAAAAAAAGTTGCAATCAAGGCAATTTTCTTCATGATCTATTTTGTTTTGTTTATATAAATAAAATGATTATCTCCTATTTTGTCATTTAACCGAGGTGAACTTAACTTAATAACTGTGTTACATAACAGTCAAACGTTGAGCAAGCAAGAGAGAAAGAAGGAGGTTGTATATCTGTTTCAATGGCAAAGATAACACTCTACCCTAACTCTCCAAGCAGAAAAATCATTATTTTTCCGATTTTACACTTTTTTGTGATTTTTTCACAAAATATCCCCAATTCATTATCTCCATCTCCCAAACGTCCGTAAATAAGACGTAAATCCTCTAGTAAGTCACTCGGAAAAGAAAATATTTGTAATAACAAAGTCGATTCCTCTATAATTCTCTCCTACAAATTGCCCTGTAAGTTTTTTTCTCCTAACTTTGCGGTGATATGCCTGAATTAAAAAAGAAAGCCATAGGAGCCGTTAGTATTGAGGAGAGGTTATTCCGACAATACCAACAAAATCGGAGTAAAGAAATACTCGATCAACTTCTTTATCACTTTTTGCATGATGAAGTCTATAGCTTGTATATTCTAAATATTTTAAAAAACAGGGAAGACGCCGAGGATGTCAAATCTGAAATCGCAATGAAGCTATTTAAAATCATCCCAACGGCAAGGGTTCAACACTTTAGAGCGTGGCTTTTTTCCATAGTAAAAAATGATTGTCTGGACTTTTTGAAGAAGAAAAAAATATTAAATTTTATTTTTTCTGTAGAAAATTTACCTGATGTTGTGGATTTTAGTGAAAATGAACGTCTTGTAAATAGAGAATTGCTATTAGAAAAATTAATTGAGGAAATTCCCAACTTAAAGGACGAACAGCGAACGGTCATTGAAATGCATTATTTTCAAAATAAGAAATACGATGAAATAGCTCGCTGCATGGAAATTCCGAAAAGCAAGGTAAAATCGTTCATCCAAAATGGCAGACTAAATCTCCGCAAGAGACTTGTTGCTCTTGTTTAATTTTTTGGCAAAACAAAACCCTTAACAAAAATATAAATAAACCGTATAACAACCTTGATGACATATAAATCTTATCAGCCCGTAATTGTTGTCATCAAATCAATCAATATTTAAACACATGAAAAGCAGCAAACACAACCTGACACCAAAAGACATCCAAGATGCTCTTGATGGAAAACTAAGCGCAGAAAGAAAGGAGGAATTAGATGAGTACGCACTGGAAGCGCTTAGAGGAATTGAATATATCAATTCTCCCGGAGACATCCGTGAAATGTCGGAATCCTCGTATAAAAAATTCCAAAAACTCCGAAAAAAAAGAAAAAATTTCGGACTTGCAACACTGGTGAAAGCCGCTATTCTTTTGATTGGCCTGTTTTTTGTCGGCAACTTATTCCTCGGTGGCAAAAAACAAAAAAACTATGTTGCGGATTATGCGGCAGAAGTTCCCTGTGCACACCCGCTTTGTGATACCAGAGCGACACCAATTACGGGGATAAAACAATACAATCCTTTATTGAAAAAAGCCTTTAAGCAATTTCAAGACGGGAACTACGGCAATGCTAGTACCTTTTTTGCTCAATATCTCAATGTCAATAAAAATGCCCCAACTAATATTACCTTTTACTATAGTATCGCCCTTATGAAATCCGAAAAACCAGAAAAGGCCATCCATGCTTTTGAGTCACTGCTCTACCCTACTCCACGCATCTTCCCACCCCAACAAGATTATGCCAATTGGTATTTATCTCTTTGTTATCTCGATACCCAGCAGGAGCAAAAAGCCATCCCCCTTTTGGTAGAATTAGCTAAGTCAAAGAATGATTTCAAATCCGATGCCCGACAATTACTGTATGATTTGGACTATTATAAGTTGTGATGATTGAATGCCTGCCTCATGACCGAAGGGAGGGAGGAGTGAATGAATGATTGATTGAATGATTGAATGAAAGGGGGAACGCGGATTGAACGGATTGAATAGATTTACACGGATTTGAATGATTGAATAAAAAGTAATTCTGCGACCTTTGCGTGAACCTTTGCGTTCCTTAGTGGGAAGAAATGAGCGAACGAGCGTAAAGTCTGATAGTTACAAAATAATATACAAAGGTGACAAAATACCTACAACAAAAAACACTTTTCGGCCCACAAATAGCACAGCGACCCGCTATTGACCTGGGCTTGGTCGTCGTTATACCCTGCCATGATGAAAAATACGTTATCGAATCCCTTTCTTCTCTAAAAAAATGCAGCTTACCACCATGTAGCGTTGAGGTCATTGTTGTGGTAAATCACGGGGAGAACGCTCCCTCAAAGATTATAGAAACCAATCAAAACACTTATCGCCAACTATTGGATTGGTGTACCTCAAACAGCACGCCAAGACTGAAGTTTTTCCCGCTTTATCACGATAGCCTCCCCAAGAAGCACGCCGGTGTCGGACTAGCTCGAAAAATAGGAATGGACGAAGCCACCTGGCGATTGGAAAAAAGTAATAACTCCAAAGGCATTATTGCTTGTTTTGACGCAGATAGCAAGGCACAGAAAAACTACCTGTCCGCTATTTTTCAGCATTTTCTGAAACTTCCCAACACACAGGCATGCAGCATCCACTACGAACACCCCCTGCAAGGCATTGAGCACCCACCAGATGTTTACAAAGCTATCATCCAGTACGAACTACACCTCCGGTATTACATTCAGGCACAGCGGTACGCCGGATTCCCATTTGCCTACCAGACTATCGGATCGAGTATGGCAGTCAGGGCTGATGCCTATCAACTACAAGGTGGCATGAATAAGCGCAAGGCGGGTGAAGACTTTTACTTTCTGCACAAATTTATTGAATCGGGGTATTTCTCTGAGCTAACCGATACGACGGTCATCCCCTCCCCTCGCCCATCAGACAGGGTTCCCTTCGGAACCGGCAAAGCTGTCAACACACATTTACAGACAAAAGAAGACCTGACGACATACGCCATAGACAGCTTTGATGACTTGAAAATATTTTTTGCGAAATACGACCTCTTTTACAAGCAGCCGTTCGGCGAATTGCTCACCCAAATACCTGATTCCGTACGAGCTTTCCTGCAATCAATCAACGCAGAAAAAAACTGGCTGGAATTACACCAAAACACAAGTGATCTGAATAGCTTTAAAAAAAGGTTTTTCCGATGGTTCAATGCCTTTATGCTGATGAAATACGTACACTATTCCAGAGACCATTTTTACCCGGATATGCCGGTATTGGATGCTTCCATCGCCCTGATAAAAAGACTGGATTTATCGCTTCCTAGGGGAACACATCGTGAACATTTGATTTTTTGGCGTGAATTGGATAAAAAGCCTAAAAATAATCTGTCAAAAACACCAAATACGTTCCCTTCAAAATGACCTCACCGATAAAAACGCCAATGAGCAGGTGTCGGAGCTTCATACGAATTGACCCTGCTACGTAATACACCAAATCTGTAGGTGTAAAAGGCAGCATCACCCAAACCATAACTATCCAGATTGCCCACGGTTTTTGGAGGCGTTCCTCCCATTTTAATATCTGTTTGGGATGCTTCCGCTCCAAATACTCCCCGACTCCGAGAAATTCGGCAAAATAATACATCAATACCGCCGTCAGCATCACCCCTGCCATCGATACCCAAAATACCGCCCAGAGTTGATTGGGGAACAGAAAAGCACCTGCCAACAACAGGGGCGTATTCGGAAATAAAAAGAAACCTCGCACTATATTGGCAATGATAAAAAGCACCCACAATTGCGCATTAAACGACTCTAGAAATGCCTTTATGACTTCGGGGTCTAACACCTCGGGATGAAAGATTATGTAACCGACCATCGCCAGTATAACCCCTATCCAAAGTATCAATATTGTTTTTTTTACTTGTTGCATAGGTGCTAAAGGAATTAACTATTGGCGATTGTTTTTAAATTTGCAATCCCAATTTCACCATCCATCCTGAATTAATGTCTCCATTAATATAAGGTTGTGTAAATAATTTTAATCCAAGCAGTAGCCTGTCTGTAAGTAAATAAGAACTCTCAATTATCACATTAAATCCCAAAGAACTCCGTTCATCAAATTCATACGCTGTATTAACCAATACTCCATTTTCCCAGTATTCCGATAATTTATAGACATCCGAAATACTGTAATACGTCAAACCTGTTCCAATTCTAAAGTCAAATCGTTTGGTATTTTTAAATGGCGAGAAATAAACATTCATATTTCCTTGAACAAAAGAAGCAGTCTTTGAAACTCCATGATTACTTTGTCCTAAATTTATTGAAATCCCACTTGTAAAATATTGGTTTAGTTTTAAGTTTAACTCGTTCTCATAATTGAATGTAATCAAATCACCTGAACCCAACAATGAAATACCGGTTCCTAATCTTAAATCTAATTTACTAGCATTCTCTTGTCCTATTGCTTGTATGCTAATGAAAATAACTGAAATGAAAGTGAAAATAAATATTTTTGTGTTCATACTTTTGTCTTTTAGTTTGTTTTTTTTAATGAACCGCTAGCTACCATACATATACACCCAACAAATGTACACCATTCGTTCCTTTTTTCCAAGTCCTACCTCCAAAACACCCCTTGTCAAGCACAACCAAAGAGCTATTTCAACAACTTCTCCAGTAAAAGCAACGGGAGTAAGAATAGATGTTTTATCTTTGCAAAAAAAAATCATGCTAACTGCCATTTCTCCTATCGACGGACGCTACGAGTACAAGACCAGCCCGCTATCCCCCTACTTCTCAGAATGGGCGCTTATCAGATACCGGCTACTTGTGGAAGTAGAGTATTTTATCGCATTGCGTGAATCAAATATTCCTCAACTCTCCGGTATTCCAAAATCAAAATATGCTGTACTGCGGGATATTTATCGGAAATTTTCAATGAAAGATGGCGAACAAATAAAAGCTATCGAAAAAACGACCAACCACGACGTCAAGGCAGTAGAATATTTCCTAAAGGATAAAATGAAAGGATTAGGATTGGAAGAATTCACAGAGTTTGTCCACTTCGGGCTAACGTCGCAAGACATAAACAATACGGCATTTCCCCTAATGTTTCAGGATGCTAATGTCAAGGTCTATTATCCAATGATAGAAAAAGTGATTGCCAAAATCAACTCGTTGGCAGACGAATGGAAAGGCATCCCCATGCTTGCCAGAACGCATGGACAGCCCGCTTCCCCCACTACACTCGGCAAGGAGATGCGCGTTTTTTCCGAAAGGTTAAAAATACAGTTGGAACAATTAAAAGCCATCCCCTACGCTGCCAAATTTGGTGGTGCGACGGGTAATATGAATGCCCACCTCGTCACCTTTCCCGAAATAGACTGGAATGACTTTGCCAACCGCTTTATCAACGAGCAATTGGGACTTTCGCGCTCCAATCCGACCACTCAAATAGAGCACTACGATAATTTGGCGGCACAATTTCATGCCATGGCGAGAATTAATACCATTTTGATAGATTTCGCTCGTGATATCTGGACGTATATCTCCATGAACTATTTTGGGCAGAAAGTCATCAAAGACGAAGTCGGCTCCTCCGCCATGCCACACAAAGTCAACCCCATTGATTTTGAGAATGCAGAAGGAAATCTGGGTGTCGCCAATGCGCTATTACTGCATCTTGCCGAAAAGCTCCCCGTCTCTCGCCTGCAAAGAGACCTGACCGATAGCACCGTCCTGAGAAATATCGGCGTCCCCGTCGCGCATGAAATCATTGCCTTCTCATCCCTGCTCAAAGGGATGGGCAAGCTCATACTAAATAAAATACAATTGGAAAATGACCTCAACGCCAATTGGGCGGTTGTCACCGAAGCTATCCAGAATATACTAAGAAGAGAAAAATTCGACAAACCCTATGAGGCGCTAAAAGCCCTCTCCCGGGGTAAGCAATCCATCGGGCAGAAAGAGATTCACGAATTTATTGAAGGACTGGCGGTAAGTGATGTGGTGAAGGAAGAATTGAAGCGTATTACGCCACTTAATTATTTGGGGTATTTGTAGGTTGTTGAGTACTGACGAGGCTACGCCTGTCAGCATCTTCGATTGAGCTGTTGAGCTGTTGAGCCTGCCTCATGACTGAAAGGAGGGAGGCTGTTGAGCTGTTGAGTTCTTTTCGGCTTAGCAATCTTCCTCCCTCCCGTTGGTCATGAGGCGAGCCTCATACTTCGGAAGCTTACCAATCCGAAAAATTCTAATTTCCTTGTTCCGTATTCCGTGTTTGCTAAGATAACAAACACAGAACACAGAACAACGAAACACGCCAGCGTTATACAAGCCCCTGCGCCATCATGGCATCAGCAACTTTGATAAATCCGGCGACATTAGCACCTCTTACATAATCGACTTTATCACCATCTTTACCGTGTTGGACACACTGTGAGTGAATATCTTTCATGATTTGGTGCAAACGCTTATCGACTTCTTCGCGAGTCCAGTGGCTGTGCATGGCATTTTGGGCCATTTCAAGACCGGATACTGCGACACCACCGGCATTAGAAGCCTTTCCGGGCGCATACATAATCCCGGATTCGGCGAACACGTGTACACCTTCTGGAGTCGTAGGCATATTTGCACCTTCGGCGACAAGGATACAACCATTTTCGGCTAGCGTTTTCGCATCCTTCTCATCTAATTCGTTTTGCGTTGCACAAGGAAGAGCGATGTCGCACTTCACACCCCAAGGGCGTTGTCCTTCGTAGTAATTGGCACCGAACTTATCAGCATATTCTTTGATTCTTCCACGACGGACGTTTTTCAATTCAAAGACAAAAGCCAGTTTCTTAGCATCAATGCCTTCGGGATCATGGATGAAACCACTAGAATCAGACAAGGTAACAACTTTACCACCCAGTTGGATGACCTTTTCAGCAGCATATTGGGCGACATTACCCGAACCGGAGATGGCAACTGTTTTTCCCTTGACACTATCATTCTTCATTTTGAGCATTTCCTCTACAAAATAGACCGTACCGTAACCCGTTGCCTCAGGGCGAATTAGGCTACCTCCATAGCTCATTCCCTTGCCAGTCAACACGCCGGTATATTCATCACGCAAGCGTTTGTATTGTCCGAAAAGGAATCCAATCTCTCTACCGCCAACGCCAATATCACCGGCGGGAACATCCGTCTCGGCACCGATTCGCTTAGCCAACTCCGTCATGAAGCTTTGACAAAAACGCATGACCTCATTATCCGACTTGCCTTTTGGGTCAAAATCAGAACCACCTTTGCCACCCCCCATTGGTAGTGTTGTAAGGCTATTTTTGAATACTTGCTCAAAAGCCAAAAACTTCAAAATGCTCAGGTTGACACTTGGGTGAAAACGCAAACCTCCTTTGTAAGGTCCAATCGCACTATTCATTTGGACCCGGAATCCCCGATTGATTTGAAATTCGCCCTTATCATCCACCCACGGAACGCGAAAAATAAAGACTCGTTCCGGCTCAGCCATTCGTTCTAATATTTTTGCTTTTAAATACTTTGGATGTTTTTCCACAAAAGGAATAACACTTTCGAAGACCTCTGTCACTGCCTGAATAAATTCAGGCTCATTGGGGTTGCGTTTTTTAACGTACTCCATGATATTTTGGAATACATTAGACATGGTATTTGTTGCCATAACTCTGATTTATAAATGAAAAAAATTTGATTAGGCGTACGGAAGGCGGGTACAAATAAGTTTTGCTCGGAATAACAATTTGCCTCATTTTATTACCAAAAATAGTACCCATAAATAGCAATTTCTACTGCCAAATGACAAGGTCAGAAGCCCTGTTTAAATTGTACGGCAAATTTATACTATTATTGTTTAAAAACCTCATTTTTCTACAAAAAAATGAGTCGAAATCATCGAATTAAGCAAATCGAAAAAATATGTTTTACAACACAAAAAAAAGGTGTCATTAATGCGTCAATAGCAATAGTTTTGCAGGGATTATCATAGTACCAGACATTTTGTAAATAGAAATCTCAAATTCGGAAGGCTGTGGGAAACTTCCTGAATTTTTCAACACTAAATGTCTAGTGCTATAACGAATTATAGTAACTAACAAGCTGTGGTATTTTTTAACGTCACACATAAATACAGGTATTATGTTAAAAACAATTGGTCAACAACAGGGAAGACGCTCCTGGGCAGAGCCATGGAAAATAAAGATGGTAGAACCGCTCTCCATCACTAGTCGTAAGAAAAGGGAAAAAGCCTTAAAAAAAGCAGGTTATAATACCTTTTTACTCAAATCAAAAGATGTTTATATCGACTTATTGACTGATAGCGGCACTAGTGCCATGAGCGACCGTCAATGGGCGGGAATGATGCTTGGTGACGAATCCTACGCAGGCAGCATCAATTTTTATCATTTGGAGAAAGCCGTTCGGAAGTATTATTCCTATAAACATCTCGTTCCTACCCACCAGGGAAGAGGTGCCGAGCACCTAATTAGTCAGGTTCAAATCAAAGAGGGGCAAATTGTACCCGGGAATATGTACTTTACGACAACACGGCTCCATCAGGAAATGGCGGGCGGAAAATTTGTAGATGTCATCATCGACGAGGCTCATAATGTCAATAGCGACCACCCTTTCAAAGGAAACATTGACATCGAAAAACTGGAGCAACTTATCGAGACTCACGGCGCAGATAAAATCGCCTACGTCAGCCTTGCCGGCACCGTCAATATGGCGGGCGGACAACCGGTAAGCATGGAGAATATCAAAGCAGTCAAAGCCTTGTGCGACAAGCACGGTATCTTATTATACCTCGATGCAACAAGGCTGGTTGAAAATGCATGGTTCATTCAAAAGCGAGAAGATGGCTATCAGGACAAAAGCATCAAAAAAATCCTGTTTGAGTTCTGTAGCTATTCGGATGGTGCCTGGATGAGCGGAAAAAAAGACCACCTCGTCAATATCGGTGGATGGGTTGCCGTCAACGACGACAAAGTATTCGATAAGTTGCGAAACCTCGTCGTGGTATACGAAGGGTTACACACCTACGGAGGCATGGCAGGGCGCGATATGGAAGCTATGGCCATCGGCATCAAAGAGTCTGTCAAGGATAAGCACATTAATGCCCGCATCGGGCAGGTACGATATCTGGGGCAACTATTGGAAGATTGGGGTATCCCCATCGTCAAGCCCGTAGGAGGACACGCCATTTTCCTAGACGCAAAAGCCTTCTATCCTCACATTCCGCAGGATCAATTCCCTGCCCAAACGCTCGCTGCCAACATCTATCTCGATTCAGGTGTGCGTGGTATGGAGCGCGGTATCGTTAGTGCGGGTCGCGATCCAAAAACGGGCGACCACCGTTACCCAAAACTGGAACTGATGCGACTAACCATCCCAAGAAGAGTCTATACAGAAGCGCACATGGAGGTCATCGCTGAATCCGTCAAAGCTGTCTATGATGCCCGCGAAGAAGCCCGTGGACTTAAAATGGTCTATGAGCCGGAGTATCTTCGATTTTTTCAAGCGCGATTTGAGCCGGTGTCGTAGTCGGTAAGCTACACCCATTGTCAGACTTGTCAATTCGCCCGGAAAAGCATAACTTCGCCCCAAAATAATCAACAGATGAAAATCCACTTCTGGGCGATTGGCAAGACCAACGAAAAGTATCTTCGAGAGGGTATTGGTATCTTCACCAAGCGATTGGGGCATTACCTCCCCTTTGAGATGCAGGAACTACCCGACATCAAACAGGCGGGTAAACTATCCCCCGTCGCCCTCAAGGAAAAAGAAGGTGAAATGGTACTCCAAAGACTTAAGTCTGACGATTACCTAATACTGTTGGACGAAAGAGGAAAACGATACACCTCCGAAGCCTTCGCCCGCCAAATCAACAAGTGGCTACAACTCTCCCAAAAGAGAATTATCTTTCTCGTTGGAGGTGCTTACGGCTTCTCCACTGACCTTTACCAGCGGGCAAATCAAAAAATCGCCCTCTCCGAAATGACCTTCTCCCACCAAATGGTTCGCCTCTTCTTTGTAGAACAATTATACCGCGGGATGAGCATTTTGCGGAATCAGCCTTATCATAATGGATGAGAATGGGAAAACGGAGAGCAATAGGTCGGAAGATATTATAAAAATCATCGCAAAAGGTGTTTCAATTCCGGAAATGGTGCAATGAGGAGTAATTATAGAAATGTCGTTCACAAGCTAAAAAAACTGATAAATCTGAAAATGAAATTGCTTTTGTCTCCCAATGGACACTTTCATTAATCGCACTGTTTTACATTTGGTCGCTGACAATAAAACAAACAGATTGTGACTCTAATTATTCTTTTTTTAGCAGCATGTTTTCTTGCTTACACTAATGGAGCAAATGATAATTTCAAAGGAGTTGCTACTCTATTCGGTAGTGGAACAACTAATTATAAGGGAGCGATAACATGGGCAACAATAACCACTATTGCAGGCTCTATAGCTGCTATCTTTTTGGCAAGCACCTTGGTTAAGAATTTTTCAGGAAAGGGGCTGGTTCCCAATGCATTAATTCAATCACCTGAATTTGCTATATCCATTGCTTTAGGGGCTGCAATAACGGTTCTAATAGCCACTAAAATTGGGATGCCGATATCAACCACGCATAGTTTGGTTGGGGCGTTATTTGGAAGCGGTGTAGTTGCTGTCGGAACGGCATTTAATTTCGCAAAACTTGGAAATGCTTTTTTAATGCCTTTAATCGTTAGCCCGCTTATGGCAGCGATAATTAGTTTAATAGCATACATTATTTTTAAAAAATTAAGGATTGCTATGGGCGTAACCAAGGAAACTTGTATCTGCATTGGGGATGAAAATATTCTCGTTGTGAATACTGAAAACACAAACGAAGTCCTCACTGTTGAAGCTGAGTATAACAAGACTATTAGGGTGATGAATGAACAAGAATGTGTTGAGACATATAAAGGAAATGTTATTGGACTCAATTCGCAAAAAATGCTGGATTTCGCTCATTATTTAAGTGCCGGAATCGTAAGTTTTGCAAGAGGGCTAAATGACACTCCAAAGATTGTTGGACTGTTGATTGTTATTAATTCATTGGAAATAAAATGGGGGATGATTGCTGTTGCAGGAGCAATGGCTATAGGTGGTTTGTTGAACGCAAAAAAAGTAGGCGAGATGATGAGTAAAAGGATTACTCCCATGAATAGCGGGCAAGGCTTTACCGCAAATTTGATTACGGGACTTTTGGTTACTACTGCAAGCCTACATGGATTACCCGTCTCCACAACTCACGTATCTGTAGGTTCTATTTTTGGTATTGGCACGGTTACTAAAAAAACGGACTTAAAGGTAATAAGAAATATTCTATTATCTTGGCTGCTGACTTTGCCTGTTGCCGCTCTTTGTAGTGCAATTATTTATTGGCTACTTTTATTCTCAAAATAGGAAAAAACAGCGTACAATG
>Ga0256832_1002421_pt1 | contig 12742 bp, 13 predicted proteins | sample 134614metaG_FD_190534 | JGI IMG/M metagenome (GOLD analysis project Ga0256832, IMG submission 190534) | Hydrothermal vent microbial communities from Lau Basin, Pacific Ocean - 134-614 | ecosystem: Environmental > Aquatic > Marine > Hydrothermal vents | place: Pacific Ocean: Lau Basin | collected... | reverse complement strand
AGAGAGGTAGATATGCAATCTTTTTCAATTGCAGATGCAAGGTCACAATTGCCCACAATAATTCATACTGTTGAGAAAGGAGGAGTCACTCAATTTACACGCAGAGGAAAACCTGTAGCTATACTGCTTTCTTTAAAAGAATATGAAACATTACTTTTACAGAGAAAGGGTAGCTTATTGCAAGCATTCAATGCATACAGGTCGTTAATGCAATCAACAACTGATGAAATTCCTAACAAAGAAATTGATAGTTGGAGAGACAAAGAAACAGGCAGAAAGCTACCATGGGAATAAAATATCTACTAGATACAAATATTCTTTCTGAGTTAAGTAAAAATAAGCCTGATGCTAATGTTGTATCACATATTACCCAGCATGGAGATAATTGCTCAACGGCTTCTATTGTTATTCATGAAATAAATTATGGTATTAATAGGCTAGAAGAAGGAAATATTAAGAAAAATCTTCAGCTTTTTCTTAATCAATTAGAAACCTATAAATTCCAAATTTACCCATATGACACAAAGGCTGCTTGTTATCATGCTTCAGAAAGAGCAAGGTTAATAAAAAAAGGGTTAACACCTGCATTTGCAGATGGGCAGATCGCAGCTATTGCTTCAACGAATAATTTAATACTAGTCACTCGAAATAGAAGTGATTTCATAAATTTCAATAGTTTACAATTGGAAAATTGGTTTATAGAAAATTAAAAATCTAACAAGTTAGTGAGGCGTTAGCTCAATGTCATTGAATTAAGCTATTAAGGCTATGAATTATATAGCATAATACGCCTCTTTTTTAGTGAAAAATAGAGATTTTGGCATGGCTATCCGACATTTAAAAAATGTCGGGTATCGTGTGATCATGGAAATATTTTACTGAAAAATATTTTTTTAGGGCTGACTATATAAAAAAAGAGAGCCGAAGCTCTCTTTATATCTATAGTCTCATCCTAGCTGGTACTATAGATGAATTGGATGATATGACTCCATCCTTACTATGAGTATAGTCTATTTATTTGTAAATTCAGGATAAGCTTCCATTCCACATTCACCAATATCAACTCCTTCATATTCTTCCTCTTCAGAAACTCTGATTCCCATAACAAGTTTTATAATGAACCAAGCAATAAGAGAAGTAATAAATACCCAGACGAAGATAGTTGCAGCGCCAACGAGTTGACCCACGAAAGTAGTGCCTGAGTTGGTTAGCGGTACGGCTATTAAGCCCCATAATCCAACGACACCATGAACAGAGATTGCACCAACAGGGTCATCAATTTTGATTTTGTCAATTGCAACAATGGAGAATACAACGATGATACCACCGATAGCACCAATGGCTGTTGCCATTAATGGGCTAGGTGTTGATGGTTCTGCTGTGATTGCGACAAGACCTGCTAATGCACCGTTAAGTGCCATTGTTAAGTCAGCTTTGCCAAACATTAAACGAGCAATTATAAGTGCTGCGATTACGCCACCTGCTGCTGCTGCGTTTGTGTTTAAGAATACCATTGCGACAGAGTTAGCATTTGCGATGTCGCCTAATTTAAGTACTGAGCCACCGTTAAAGCCGAACCAGCCCATCCAAAGAATGAATGTTCCTAGTGTTGCTAGTGGTAAGTTACAACCAGGAATTGGTTTGATGCTTCCGTCAGCGGCATATTTTCCTTTACGAGCACCCAACAAAAGTACGCCAGCTAGAGCTGCTGCTGCACCTGCTAAATGTACGATACCAGAGCCAGCAAAGTCAGAGAATCCGAAGTCATCACCTAAAGAGAATAGACCGAATACTGATTTTCCGCCCCAAGTCCAAGAACCTTCCATTGGGTAGATAAATGCGGTCATAACAACAGCAAAGAGTAAGAATGCCCAAAGCTTCATACGCTCTGCAACGGCACCTGATACGATAGACATTGCTGTGGCAACGAAGACAACTTGAAAGAAGAAGTCAGAGGCGTTTGAGTAAATAGCACCACCTGTGAAGCCATCTTTTCTATCAGCAAACTCTTTTAGTACTGCTGCTGTCATGCCATCAGCGTCTTTTGCGCCATCTAAGGCGATGTCTTTTAGAAGTATGCCGCCGTCGTACATAATGTCGTAACCAATGGTTAAGTAGGCTGTACAGGCGATGGCATAAAGTGCAATATTTTTTGTTAAGATCTCAGTGGTACTTTTAGAGCGGACTAAGCCCGCCTCCAACATCGAGAAGCCTGCCGCCATCCACATAACCAATGCACCCATTACTAAAAAGTAAAAGGTGTCAATGGCATATTGTAATTCAAAAACATTATTTTCCATTTGATACTACTCCTGCTAATTAAAGTGCTTCTGGACCAGTCTCACCCGTGCGGATACGGATGGTTTGCTCAACAGATGTTACAAAGATTTTTCCATCGCCAATTTTACCTGTGTTAGCAGCTTTGCTAATCGCTTCGATGACTTGGTCTAAGGTGTCTTCGGATATAGCAGCTTCAATTTTTACTTTTGGTAAAAAATCAACAACATACTCTGCGCCTCTGTAAAGTTCGGTGTGTCCTTTCTGGCGACCAAAACCTTTCACTTCCGTTACAGTGATACCTGTAACGCCAATCTCGGAGAGTGCTTCGCGCACATCATCGAGCTTGAAAGGTTTAATAATTGCAGTAACTAGTTTCATGTAGTTTATCTCCATGTGGTGTGTTTGATCTTAAATTTGAAGAATACCTTAAATAAGTAGAAGGACACAATAAATCGAATATTTTGTTAGATTTATTACGATCTTCTCTTAAATAAGACATAATTCCTCATTTATAGTTGATTTTTATGCATATATTGTGCCAACTTTTCCTACTTGGCATGACTAAGTAGTAGATATAGCAGTAGTACTTTTTAACTTATTGATTTACATCAAGAGGAAATGATTTTCTTAATGCTTATGATTATTACTATTTATAAGTCTAAAAGTAGAGGCTACCACGGATAATTGCATCATTGTAGGATTCTTTTTTGTAACTACTTAGCTAGCACTCTATTTTGCCCGGTTTTTGCGTTAAAAGTACTCATTTATACTCATAAACTTTGCCCTTTTTCCTTGAACTCGAACGAAATAGAGCACAATCTGAGTAGTTACTTTTTTAAGGTATTTATTGTGTTAATTCAGATTTTTTATTTGCAATAGCAGAGGATGTACTAGTGAAATATAAGCGAGCGTGTGCTGATTTGATAAGTGGTACATATGTTTTAGCATGTCTATTTTTTAAGGTGTGATTCTTCAAAGTTGTCTGTTTTTTTAGGAGGTATTTTTTCTATCAGCTTAAATGATGCTTTTTATTTGTTGGTGCGATATTTCTTAATAAGGCACTATTTTGGTGCGCGATATAGGCTAAGTATAGTCAGATTAGTGATAGAGATTTGCAACTAGGGGAATAAGCTATATCAATATTTTTAGAAATTATAGTTGGCGTGAAATTTGCTTATTTAAACCTAATTATGAATAAAAACACCAAAATTAGCGCGGATTTATTGGACTCTCTAACAACAGCAGTGATGTTGTTAGATGTATCCTTGTGTATTAGTTATATGAATATTTCTGCCGAAGTCTTGTTTGGGCAGAGCTTAAAGCGGGTTGTGGGTAAATCATATAAAAGTCTTTTTAATTTAAATATTAGTGCTCAACATTTTGATTTTGTTTTGCAATATAAAGAGCCTCAGACTTTGCGTGAGTGTAGTTTAAACACAGGTAATAAAGAGCTTATTGTTGATTGTATTGCTAGTCCTTGTGTGAGCAATGGTCAGTTAAAAGGTGTGGTGGTTGAGTTGCACCGAGTTGATCGTCAATTGCGTATGTCTAGGGAAAATCAGCTATGGAGAGAGCAAGAGGCAACAGAAACCTTGGTGCGTGGTTTAGCTCATGAGATTAAGAATCCATTAGGAGGCTTGCGGGGGGCGGCTCAGTTACTAGAAAGTGAGCTGCTAGATGAAGAGCTGAAAGATTATACAAAAATTATTATCTCAGAAGCAGACCGCCTAAAAGCTTTAGTTGATCGCATGTTGGGTTCTCCGCGTCCTGAAAATAAAGAGGCTGTTAATATTCATGAGGTCTTGGAGCGGGTACGTAAATTAGTTAAGCCTAGCTTGCCTGATGGTGTGCAACTAGGTTTTGATTATGACCCTAGTATTCCTGAGCTGCATGCCGATAGGGATCGTTTAATTCAAATAATTTTAAATATCACAGGAAATGCTATTAAAGCGGTGGGAGACAAAGGTACTATTTTATTCCGTACCCGTATTTTGCGCCACATCACCCTTAATCATAAAGTCTATCGTTTGGCACTGAAATTAGAAGTAATTGATGATGGCGTAGGAATACCCAAAGAACTTCAAGATAAAGTCTTCTTTCCGATGATTAGTGGCTCAGCAGAGGGCACAGGGCTGGGCTTGTCAATTGCTCAATCTCTCGCCAATAAACATAATGGCATCATAGAGTTTGAATCTAAACCTGGCGATACACGTTTTGTATTGCTATTACCGATTAAAGAAACAAAGGGAAAGGAATAACATGTCACGACCTGAAGTAGTGTGGATAGTTGATGATGAACAGTCTATTCGCTGGGTATTAGAACGTGCTTTAACAAAAGCAAATATGGATGTGACTAGTTTTGATTCATCTAGTCATTTGCTGAGTGCTTTAGATGATTCTCAGCCTGAAGTGATTATTTCTGATATTCGTATGCCAGAAATGGACGGTTTTGAGTTGCTTAAAAAGGTACAACGAAGATTTCCTGATATTCCCGTGATTATTATGACGGCTCATTCTGATATGGATAGTGCCGTGTCGGCCTATGAAAAGGGAGCATTTGAATATTTACCTAAGCCCTTTGATATTCATGATGCCATCGCATTAGCAAAAAGAGCCAGTGAGCAGTATCGCTCTCAACATATCGAAGAGTCAGCAGTGGCAGATGAGCAAAATATAATGCTTGAGTCTCAGGAAATTATTGGTCAATCCCCTGCAATGCAAGAGGTGTTTCGTGCTATTGGTCGCTTGAGTAAATCAAGTATATCGGTATTAGTCACAGGGGAATCAGGAACAGGTAAAGAGCTAGTTGCGAAGGCATTACATACTCATAGCCCACGTTCTGATGCACCTTTTATTGAGATCAATACGGCAGCTATCCCCAAGGATTTATTAGAATCTGAGTTGTTTGGTCACGAAAAAGGGGCATTTACAGGGGCGCATGTACAGCGTATTGGTCGTTTTGAGCAGGCTAATAAGGGAACACTATTTTTAGATGAAATTGGCGATATGCCCGCAGAGCTACAAACACGCTTACTCCGTGTTTTATCGGAGGGAACATTTTATCGTGTCGGTGGGCATATACCGATACAAGTCGATGTAAGGGTGATTGCAGCAACTCATCAAAACCTAGAACAACGAGTCGAGGAAGGCTTATTTCGTGAAGATTTATATCATCGTTTAAATGTGATTCGTGTACAAATTCCGCCATTGCGTGATCGCGGTGAAGATATTGTTTTATTATTAAAACGTTTTTTAAATAGTGCTGCAGAAGAGTTGCAAGTTGAGAAAAAAACGGTTGCTCCAGAGGTGGCTCAATATATTCAATCACTACATTGGCCGGGTAATGTGCGTCAACTTGAAAATGTAAGTCGTTGGTTAATGGTAATGGCGACGGGGCGCGAAATCACCTTGGATGATTTTCCAGTTGAGTTAAAAAAAGAGACATCTAAATGTGTTGATAGTGATTGGAAAGAGTTGTTAAGACGTGATATTAATCAGCGTTTGAATCGGGGAGAAACGAGAATACTTGATGAGCTCTATCCCTTATTTGAGCAACTCGCATTAACTGTAGCACTTGAAAAAACAGGTGGTAAAAAGAAAGAAGCCGCCGATTTGCTGGGTTGGGGGCGTAATACACTTACAAGAAAAATGAAAGAATTTGAGAGATTAGGGGTTTCTTGAGGTTCAAAAATATCCTTACATCTATTAACTTATTAGTGAAAATGGTGTTTTGTGGGTATTATCTGCCATCCTCTTTTTACCATGAGTAAATAGAATGACAACAATAACGAAACGCTGGCTGCTCAATGGACTTTTATTACTAATAGTCCTTGCTCTGTTCTGGTTTATCTCGCAACAATTAAATTCAAAAGGAGTTATCGTCAATACGCTTTATGATGCTTCAATGGGGAATGAAATTGTGTCAATTGTCATCAATCGAGAAAAAACTAAGCTAAAAGTATCTCCAAAGATAGAGTTGAAAAAAGTATCAGGACAGTGGATGATGGTCAGTCCTATCAAATCCAAAGTTGATAGTCGTAAAATTAAACATCTAATGACCTTATTGTCGGATGAAATATCGGCTAGTTATTCTGTTGTGGGTAAGAATTTATCAGCCTTTGGTTTGGAAAATAATCGAGTGAGTATTGCATTTAACGGTGTGAAAATTCAATTTGGATCACTAAATCCTATTAGTTATAAGCGTTATGTGAGAAAAGGGGATACCATTTATATGGTTGATGAAACAGTGCATGGCTTGCTTCTGAGTGGTGTTGATCATTTTATTCAGGAAACAGTAAATTAATTGCTATTTCTGTGAAATGCGCTCCTAAACAATAATGTCAATGTCCAATTTGTAAATCACACCTCTATGTCGCTACCTTTTTCTGTTCAATTTATACCCGTAGAAAATATATCAGCTCTTGAAGCAGATGAAAATGTGCTAGCGGCTATTCGTTACGCCTCGATAGCAAGTGCTGAGAATACAGAAAAACCTTTATTTTCCGTTGGTTTACCTAATCTTGCATTGTCAAATGTTGTAGAGGTGTGGTATAGCGATGTAGCAGTCAAAACGAGTTTAATTGATGGTATCCAACTGTCATATAATGACGATATTTTATTTGGTCATTTATTATTAGACGAAAGTGAGTATGAGGATATCGTTGCTGCCTCGGAACATGCTTATCGTTTAATTTTAGATGCTATTAATGCATTGGACTATCCCTATATTTTGCGTATTTGGAACTATTTCTCCTCTATCAATGATGATCAACAAGGCTTGGAGCGTTATAAGCAGTTCTGTTTAGGTCGTCAACAAACATTAGATTCTCGAGGAGGGTTTGTTTACTCACCTCCTGCCGCAACGGCAATAGGAACCTCTGGTGGTGGTTTACAGGTTTATTTTATTGCGGCACGCGAACCAGGTATACAGTTAGAAAATCCACGTCAAACATCTGCTTTTTTATATCCTCCTCAGTATGGCGTAGTAAGTCCTGCCTTTTCTCGTGCGACAATAAAAAAATGGCAGAATACAACCCATCTCTATATTTCAGGTACGGCAAGCATTGTTGGGCATGAAACACGTCATATTGGACAGGTCGAAAAACAATTAGAAGAGACACTAAAAAATATAGAAGCTTTAGTACAACATGGTGCTGAGACACAAGACCTATCCATTAATACACTAACCGATCTCTCGTATTTAAAAGTTTATTTACGCGATCTTTTTATGTTGTCGATAACAGAAGAGTTACTGATTCGTCGTTATGGGCGTAATTTGCCCGAGGTAATTTTTTTGCAGGGGGATGTGTGTCGTGAGGACTTATTGGTCGAAATAGAGGCTGCTTATATTTTAAATGAGGTCGATGCTTGATGATAGTATTTACTGTATATGCCTGAGTTACCAGAAGTAGAAACAACACGGCGAGGCATTAGTCCTTACGTGGTAGGAAAAAAGGTTGTGTCAATTATCGTTCGACAGCCTAAATTACGCTGGTCTGTGCCAGAGTCATTGCATGAGCTAGAAGGGGAAAAAATTTTATCGCTTAAGCGACGAGCAAAGTACTTATTACTGGAGTCATCAAGGGGAACCGCCATCTTGCACTTAGGCATGTCTGGAAGCTTACGGGTGATCAATGTCGATTTAGTCCCTGAAAAACATGATCATGTTGATATTGTTTTTTCGACAAATAAAGCCATTCGTTTACGTGATCCACGTCGCTTTGGTGCTGTCTTATGGACAAGAGATGATCCGTTGCAGCATAAGTTGCTACGTCATTTAGGACCTGAACCTCTTAGTGAGAAGTTTGATGCTTTATTGCTGTATACTATGTCGCGTAAAAGAAAAGTGTCTGTTAAGCAATTTATAATGAATGCACAGATTGTTGTTGGAGTGGGGAATATATATGCGAGTGAATCTCTCTTTATGTCGGGTATATCGCCTAAAACAGCTGCAGGTCAAATTTCATTAAAGCGTTATGAAAAGCTGGTTGAGGCTATAAAAGTTGTTTTATCTCGCTCAATAGAGCAGGGAGGGACAACCTTAAGGGACTTTATGCAAGCCGAAGGAAAGCCTGGCTACTTTCAGCAACAACTGAATGTTTATGGTCGAAGGGGAGAAGAATGCAATGTTTGTGGTTCTTTAATAAAACAAATAAGCCAAGGACAGCGTTCTAGCTTTTACTGTTCATCTTGTCAAAAATAGTACTGGCTTGTTGATGTACTAGAGAAAAATTTAAAATTAAGCAACAATCTTATGATTCCAAAACTGAAAAGAACAATCACCTCTTTATTACCCGTTGAAAAATCCAGAACAGGAGAATGTAATGGCTGTGGCGACTGCTGCAAATTACCTTTTCGTTGTGGCTTTTTAAAAGATAAGGAGGATGGTACTTATGCTTGTGCTATTTACAGTATACGACCACCTAATTGTCGGAAATTTCCGCGTAGTCGTGCTCAATGGGAAACAGTAAAGGAAAACTGCGGTTATAGCTTTCCTGATATTCGTATTCAAGTTGAGAATAGCTAAAAGACTCATCAGATAACTATCTGATTCCCATATAAAGCAGAAGTCATTAGAGTTTAAGAGTCCTTTGAATGAGGGAACTCTTTGATATATATATCTTGCTTGGTATAAGGAATCTCAATATTTTCTTCATTGAAGCGTTTATAGATGCTTGTATTTAACTTGTCGAGGGTGCGACCTCTAAGTTCAGGGTCTTCTATCCAGCCGAGTAATTCCAAATCGAGACTGGATGCGCCAAAGGTACGAAAACGTACGCGAGGAGTAGGTAGTTTGGTAATAAGGGGCTCTGTTTGTGCTATATCCATTAATATTTCACGCACTTTATCTATATCCGAGCCATAGGCAACACCAATTTTCACACGAATCCTAAATTTGGGGTGAGGTCCACCACTTTGGTTGGTTATTTTGCTATTTCCCATTATGGCATTGGGTATGGTTATTTCTACATCATCACGAGTTATCATGCGGGTACTACGAATACCAATGTGAGTAACTTTTCCTCTCTGATTTCCATCTAGCACAATATAATCACCTATTTTATAAGGGGTGTCAGCTAAAATAAATACACCTGAAAATAAGTTGGCGAGAGTGTCTTTGGCGGCAAAACCAACTGCAATACCGATAACACCAGCAGAAGCAAGCCATGCTGTCATATCAACACCCCATATTTGGAACGTTACATATAAGGCTAGAGCGATAATTAATAACTTAATAAGATTATCAAAGAGTGGCAGTGTCTGAGGGCGAATCAAGCGATATAGTGTGTTTTTACCCCATGCAAGCTGGTGTAAAATAATTTTAGATATGCGTATTAAAGCAGTTGTCCAAATTAATATGCCAACCGTTTGAAAGCCATTATTTAAGTTATTGGTTAGTTTATCAGACAGTGGCATCATATTAACGCCAGTGGTAAAACCTGTCATAAGGAGCGAGTAGTAAATGGGGGCTCGTGCGATATTGAGTAGTCGATCATCTAAGTGGCTCACCGTTTTTTTAGTGAGTATTTTTAATAGAGTAAAAATAATCCAAGAGCTAATAGAGGCAAATACAAAGGTTGCTAGCATAACTGCTCCACCTTTCATCCAAGGCTCTTGGTCAAAAATTTTTAAAAGAGGGGAGAGGTAAGAGTCGATAAGTGCAAGATAATGATCCATAGTGCTTCTCTAACTTTTAATTTAGAGTTGGATGGTAGCACTTTTTTAAGGGGATGCTAAGAACTGGGAGAAAAAGACTCCACAGTCCTAATTTGAAAAAATATAATGTAATAAAGTTATTGTTTTTTCTTGTTTTTTTCTTCTTTTCTGCATTGCCTAAACCAATCAAGAAGACCTTTAGTTGAGCTATCATGCTCATAAATATCCTCATCGCTTTCAATTTCTTCAAGAATCTTTTTAGTTAAATTCTTGCCTAGCTCAACACCCCATTGATCATAAGAATTAAGATTCCAAACAGCACCTTGCACAAAAATTTTATGTTCGTAAAGGGCAATTAAAGAGCCTAGAGAATGAGGAGTGAGTTTCTTTAAGACAATGGAATTACTCGGTTGATTTCCTTCAAAAAACATATGAGGTGCTCGTTTTTCGGCTTTATGTAGCTCAATTCCCGCCTCTTTTAATTGTTGTTTTGTTTCTTCCATTGAGCGTCCACGCATGAGTGCTTCTGTTTGTGCAAGAAAGTTGGAGGCGAGTATATTACAGTGAGTTTCGTCGCAATGATGAGAGTTAATAGAGGCAATAAAGTCAGTAGGAATAATACGCGTGCCCTGGTGTAGCAACTGATAAAAAGCATGCTGCCCATTAATTCCTTCTGCTCCCCAAATTATTTTTCCTGTGGAGTAGGTGGTCTGTCTGCCATCTTTATCAACCGATTTGCCATTACTTTCCATATCAGCTTGTTCTAAATAGGCGGGGAGTAGGCGTAGATTATGATCATAAGGTAAAATTGCGCTAGATTCTGCATGAAAGAAGTTACCGTACCAAATACCTAGCATGGCAAGTATTACAGGCATATTGCTTTCTAATGGCTCATTGCGGAAATGATTATCCATTGCATGTGCGCCTTCGAGCAGCTTGATAAAATTATCCATGCCAAGATAAAGAATACTAGAAAGACCAATCGCAGACCAAAGGGAGTAGCGCCCTCCAACCCAATCCCAAAATTGAAACATATTGACGGTATCAATACCAAATGCTTGTACTGCTTCTTTGTTAGTCGATACGGCTACAAAATGTTTGGCAATATCATCATTCGTTACTCGACCTGCACCACTTAGAAACCATTTTTTTGCAGTATTTGCATTAGTGATGGTTTCTTGGGTAGTAAATGTTTTAGATGAGATAATAAATAGAGTGGTCTCAGGGCGAAGCTTGTTAAGTGTTTGTTCTATTTGAGTTGCATCCACATTAGAGACAAAGCTGACTTTCAGTGTGTGATGAGCATATGGTTTTAAAGCGCGGCAAACCATGCTAGGTCCAAGATCAGAACCACCAATGCCGATATTAACGATGTGAGTAATTGGCAAACCTGCATAGCCAACCCATTGACCACTGCGTACTTTATTAGAAAAAATACGCATTTTTTCTAGCTCTGCATTTATTTTTGGCATGATATTTTCGTCATCAACAAAAATAGGTTTGTTGCTGCGATTACGTAAAGCGGTGTGTAGAACAGCTCGTCCTTCGGTGTTATTTATTTTCTCACCATTAAACATTTTATCCCGATACTCTTCCACCTTTGCTTGGCGTGCTAAATCGAATAAAAGTTTAAGCGTCTCATCGGTTATTCTGTTTTTAGAGTAATCTAATAATATATCATTGAACTTTAAAGAGTATTTGTTAAATCGCTCAGGGTCTTTATCAAATAGTTCAACCATGTGTATTTTATGAACTTTTTTAAAGTGATCTAGCAATGCCAGCCATGCAGGGGTGTTAATTAATGGAGATTTTGAATTGAGGATAACTCTTAATGGTCTCATACAGATAGCCCTATTATTCTGGAGTCATTTGAGCCTAAGAGCGGGGGTAGCTCAATATTGACTGTAAGTTGTTGGTGTATTAGTTTGATTCTACTAATTATTCTTACTAATGGTAAAAGTATAGTAGAAAGCTCCTATTTTTAGAATAAAAACAAGATAAAAGAGCTTATAATATATAATGTTTATATTTTATTCAGTTTGTGTTGTTCGTATTTATTTGGCTATTTTTCTTTGAGAAGCATAGAAAAATTTATCATAAAGAGACATAACACGTTTCACATAAGCTTTTGTCTCTTTATAGGCTGGGACTTCTCCGCTAAAGCGTTTTACAGCACCTTCCCCTGCATTATAGGCTGCTATCGTTGCTAAAACATTTCCTTGATATAGGTCTAATAAATAGCGTAAGTAGCGTGTACCTGCCTGAATATTTTTTTGAGGGTTTTTAAGGTCAAAAATACCAAAGCGTTTGGCAGTGGCGGGCATTAGTTGCATTAACCCTGTTGCTCCTGCTGGGGAAACTACTGTCGGCTTAAAGCAACTTTCAGCCGTTATAATTGAGCGTATCAAGGCTGTACTTATACCATGTTTTGAGCTTGCCTCATTAATTGCTTGGTTGTAAGGCTCCGACTTTTTACGGAGTGTTTTTAAACTATGTTGAGAACAATGTTTTACAGTTGATTTTTTTGGTGATTTTTTTGTCGAAGGTGGAGTTGTTGATAGTTGTTTGGGTGTTTTATTATCTGTTTTTAGATCGTTGGTGGTATTTTCAGCAATAGCAATAGGGCTGATAAAGAGAAGAAGTATCAGTAAATATTTCATAAAGATTTTCTTTGCTTCGTGAGCCATTGTTTTTCCATGGCAATGAGTTGTTCTATTTCATGTTGAGTAAAACCTGCTTGTAGGCGAGCTTCGGTATGAAAAGGTGGGCGAGGTGGAGCGCCCATATACTCCATTAATAGCTTTCT
>Ga0256832_1002420_pt1 | contig 12745 bp, 13 predicted proteins | sample 134614metaG_FD_190534 | JGI IMG/M metagenome (GOLD analysis project Ga0256832, IMG submission 190534) | Hydrothermal vent microbial communities from Lau Basin, Pacific Ocean - 134-614 | ecosystem: Environmental > Aquatic > Marine > Hydrothermal vents | place: Pacific Ocean: Lau Basin | collected... | reverse complement strand
CGCGCAACCGCTGCGCCAGTTCCTTCGCGTCGGGTTTCTTGCCTTTTGCGGTCATGGTGCTCCCGTCACCCACTGTCATGCTCGTCATTCCGGCGAAAGCCGGAATCTCATGCCACGACCTCATGCGCCTGCGGCACGAGACCCCGGCTTGCGCCGGGGTGACGAGTGAAAAATCGACGTTTCCGGAAATATCCGCATCACAGCTCGTGATACTTGTCCGCCCGGCCCCTGGCCTTTTCCACCGGATATTTCCGCGCATTCAGCTCGATCTTGCGCGCCGCCGCTTCCGCAAGATCGATGCCCGCCTTCTCGGCGATCAGCAGCAGATAGAGCAGCACGTCGGCGCATTCTTCCTCCAGACGCGCCTTCAGCTTTTCATCTGTATCCAGCGCCGCGTCCAGCTCCTCGTCCGTCTTCCACTGCGCCAGCTCCAGCGCCTCCGCCGCCTCCAGCGCCAATGACAACAGCAGATTCTTCAGGCTGTGAAACTGCTTCCAGTCACGCGCGTTGCGGAATTCGACCAGCCGCCGCGTCAGCTCCTCCAGCGTCGGCGTGTCATCCATCGTCACAGGCTTGTTCATGGCAATCCTCTCCTTTCGCGCTCCATATAACAAACCGGCCCGCAAGGGTCATGCGGGCCGGCGCGCTTCAGCGCAAAAGAGCAAGCCCCGCGCCCCCGCCCAACCACCTGCCCCCATGATATCGGGTGGTTGGGTGGGGGCGCGGGGCGGTGGGCGGTCCGCGCCTCAGCGCAAAAGAGCAAGCCCCGCGCCCCCTGATTTCTCGTCACCCCGGCGAAAGCCGGGGTCTCGTTCCGCGGACTCATGAGCTTGATGCACGAGATTCCGGCTTTCGCCGGAATGACGGGGGATTCAGTTTGGTCTTGGCGGTGGGCGGTCTGCGCTTTGACGCAAGAATAAGCCCCGCGCCCCCGCCCAACCACTTGCCCACCATATCGGGTGGTTGGGCGGGGGCGCGGGGTGGTGGGCGGTCGCGCCTCAGCGCATTCTTGGCCGGATGCGGATTTCCACCCGCCGGTTCAGCGCCCGGCCCTGTTCGGAGCGGTTGTCGGCGATGGGAAAGCGCTCGCCGAAGCCGCGCGCGTCGATACGCCGCGGATCGACGCCCTGGGATACGAGATAGTGCATCACGGCCGCCGCGCGGGCTTCCGAAAGCCGCTGGTTGTGCGCCTCCGAGCCGGTGGAATCGGTATGCCCGGCAATCAACACGTCCGTTTCCGGAAAGCCGTTCAAGACGATGGCCACGGCGTTCAGCGTGCGGAAGAATTGCGGCTTGATGTCCGCCCGGTCGATGTCGAAGGTGATGTCGGAAGGCATCACGAGGCGGATGTCGTTGCCCTCGCGCACGATCTTCACGCCGGTGCCGGCCAGCCGCTTGCGCAGCTCGGCCTCCTGCCTGTCCATGTAGGCGCCCACGCCAAGGCCCGCGATGGTGCCCAGCGCCGCGCCGATGAGCGCGCCCTTCTTCGCGCCCTTGCCGGAATGCTTGCTGGAGAGCGCGCCGATGAGCGCGCCCGTGGCCGCGCCGGCGGCCGCGCCCGCGCCGGCGCCAATGGCCGATTTCGAGAGCTGCTCCTCGCCGGTGTAGGGATTGGTGGTGCAGCCCGCCAGAACGACCGCCGTGGAAAGGCCCAGTGCCAGCGTTGTTTTCCTCATGCTCGTGTCCCTGCAATGGTGATGCCAATCTGCGCAAAGGTTGACCGGTGAAACCGCCCCGCGCCCCCACCCAAGCCCTTGTTTTTCATAATTTGGGGGTTGGGTGGGGGCGCGGGGCGGTGGGTGGTTCTTTATGCATCTTGGTATGATTCGCCCTTTTGCGGCGCACCATGTCTTCTCTTTGCGGCGGATTTGTGTGAAAAAAGTTGCCGGAAAATGAAGGCGGCGGCTGGCGCATGGCCAGCCGCCGCGCTGTTGTGGCGATGTCGTTCGCCTCAGCTCTCGTTCTTCAGCGAGGCGTAGTATTCCTGCAGGATCTTCACCACCTCCGGCCGCGAGAACTCCGGCGGAATGTCCTCGCCCGCGGCCAGCCGGCGGCGCTGTTCGGTACCGGAGATGAGCACCCGGTCTTCCTTGCCGTGCGGGCAGGTCTTGCCCGAGGCCATGCCCATGCACTTCTTGCAGTAGAAGGTGATGTCCACCTTGAACGGCTTGGTCACCAGCGCGCCCTCCCACAGCTCGTCGAAGATGTGTTGGGCGTCGAACGGGCCGTAATAGTCGCCCACGCCGGCGTGGTCGCGCCCCACGATCAGGTGCGAGCAGCCGAAGTTCTGGCGGATCACCGCATGCAGCAGCGCCTCGCGCGGGCCGGCATAGCGCATCTCGATGGGATAGCCCGCCTGGATCACCGTGCCCGGCACGAAGTAGTTGTCGATCATCGCCTGGATGGCCTTGGTGCGGATCTCGGCCGGAATGTCGCCGGGCTTGAGCTTGCCCAGCACCTGGTGGATGAACACGCCGTCCAGCGTCTCCACCGCCAGCTTGGCCAGATACTCGTGCGAGCGGTGCATCGGGTTGCGGGTCTGGAACGCCGCCACCTGCGACCAGCCGCGCTCCAGGAACATGGCGCGCGATTCCGCCGGGCGGATGAACAGGTCGCCATATTTCTCCGCATAGATGCCTTCCGACAGCGCCCGCACCTTGCCCGCCAGGTTCACGTCACCCTGGCCCATCACCTTCTGCACGCCGGGGTGCTCCATGTCGGTGGTGCGGAACACGTGCTGGCACTCGAACTTCTTGTCCTCCTCGGACATCTCGTATTTCTCGGACACCTCCATGATCGCCATGACGGTGTTGGTTTCCGGATCCACCAGCGCGATCTCCTCGCCCTCGGAAATGGAATCGGCCACGTCCTTGTCCACCGGGCAGGTGATGGGGATGGGCCAGAACAGGCCGTTGCTCATCTTCATGTCGGCGCACACGCCCTTCCAGTCGTCGCGGGTCATGAAGCCCGTGAGCGGCGTGTAGGCGCCCATGGCGAACATGGAAATGTCGGACACCTCGCGCGAGCTGACCGGCACCTGTTTCAGGTTCTGCGCGCGCTCCAGCTCCGCGGCCCGCTCCACCTCCGGAATCAGCAGCGGCATCACCTCGTCCGAGCCGTGCGGCGGCACCAGTTTCGACATGTGGAAATCTCCCTCTCTTGCTTGCCGGATCGGGCAGGGTGCCCCCCGCCGTCCCCCTTGGTTGCCCTGTTGGCGCGCGAAGGCTCGCGCGCCCGCTCCCGAAAAATCACCAAGCCTTTAGCACTCCGGCGCGCCATGGCAAATGTCAAAATTGCCGCTGCCGCGGCCCTGGCGCATGGGCGGCGCGAAAAAATGCGCGCAACTGTTCAAAAAAATCTTCATATACGCATATGTCCTCTTTTCAGCCCGAAACAGACAAGCTATAGAGTGGGCTGAACGCGCCTGCCAATCTGCGGGGTCTCTCCGCGTGGGCGGGGGGAGCGGGGTGGCCGGCGCGCCAGGAGGGACGGAAGACCACCCGTTGGCAAGGTGGCCGGAGGCCGGACAAGGGAGTCGGGGGAGGATGAGGTGGCTTGAGCGCCGCCGCTCTTTCCCGCAACGCTGGTCTGCGAGTGCCGCTGGCGGAGATGCGCCGGAGTGCGTCTTTTTGCGCCATGGCGAAAATCGTCGTCGGCTGCTTGTGAGGCCGTCATCGGTTTCCTGCCGCGCCATTGGCCATCGGGAGTGGGTGTCCCGATTGGTGGGAATTGAATTGTGCGGGGTCGGCAAGCGGCCCCGGAAGCGGCTGGCCTGGCATGGCGGCCGGTTTCGGGAGCTTCTCCGCTTCGCCACAGTCGTGGGTAACACGAAAGGAAGGGGATCCAGTCATGAGCAATCCATTCGCCTGGCTCGGCGCATACGGCATCACGCCGGGCATGATGCAGGCGTTCGTGGTCGTGATGGTGCTGGCGGTGGTGCTGGGCGTCATCCTCGACGTCATGCACAAGCACAGCGCTCAATACTTCTTCGAACACACCGAGCGCATGAAGAAGTTTGCCACCCGTCAGCTCAGCTCGTCCGAGAAGACCGGCCTGCTGATTCAGACCATCCTGAGCGAGGTTCTCACCTCCTCCGAATTCCATAATCCGAAGCGCCGCATCGCGCACCTGCTGAAGATGTATGGCTTCGTGCTGTTCGTGCTTTCCACCGCGGTGCTGATCTTCTTCTATGGCGCCTCCCAGACCGCCGGCATCTGGCCGCTGCTGTGGCGTCTGGGCGCGCTGATGGTGATGATCGGCGGCTGGTGGTTCTGGCTGGCGCTTCGCGTGGACGTTTCCTCCGAGGGTCATCCTTGGTATCGCATCGTGCGCGCCGACATGTTCATCCTGTCGCTGCTGGGCACCACCACCTTCGGCTTCCTGTGGTCGATCACCAACAGCGCCATCCTGTTCTTCCTGTTCGTCCTGTCCGCGGTGGTCCTGTTCGGCGGCGTCTACTGGTCCAAGTTCGGCCACATGTTCTTCAAGCCGGCCGCCGCCTATCAGAAGCGCGTGCTGATGGCCGATGGCTCCCGCGAACATCTGCCGCCGTTCTACAGGCGCGCGGAGGTGCTGGATCAGTCCACCATGGATCTGGTGCGCGACATTCCGGCCGACCAGAAGTTCGGTCTGTGCATCATGAAGGACGAGCCCAAGCACTACTGAGGATGCAGGAACACCAAGGCTAGCATTGAGAGGGGAACCCTGAAATGCCTACTTTCGTATACATGACCCGGTGCGACGGATGCGGCTACTGCGTCGACATCTGTCCGTCCGACATCATGCACATCGACACCACGTGGCGGCGTGCCTACAACATCGAGCCGGACATGTGCTGGGAGTGCTACTCCTGCGTCAAGGCCTGTCCGATGCATGCCATCGACGTCCGTGGTTATGCCGACTTCTGCCCGCTGGGCCACGCCGTGCGCGTGCACCGCGACGAGGAGGAAGGCCTCATCGCCTGGCGCATCAAGTTCCGTGGCGGGCGCATCAAGGACCTGGTGGCGCCGATCACCACCAAGCCGTGGGGGCAGTTCATCCCGGATCTGAAGAAGGTGCCGGCGCCCACCAAGGAGCAGCGCGAGAGCCAGTTGCTGTTCAATGAACCGAAATACATCCGGCTCGACGACGGCGACCTCTACACGCTCGAGTCGCAGGGGCTGAAGATGAGGCAGGGAGTGTACTACTGATGGCTTACAAGACTATCGTCGTCGATAACATCGACATCCTGGTGGTCGGCGCCGGCCTCAGCGGCACGGGTGCTGCGTGGGAGGCGCGCTACTGGGGTCAGGACAAGAAGATCGTCATCGCCGAAAAGGCCAACATCTACCGCTCCGGCGCGGTGGCCATGGGTCTGTATGCGATCAACTGCTACATGGGCACCCGCTTCGGCGAGAACAACCCGGAGGATCACGTCCGCTATGCCCGCAACGACCTGATGGGCATGGTGCGCGAGGACCTGCTCTTCGACATGGCGCGCCACGTGGACTCCACGGTGCACCAGTTCGAGGAATGGGGCCTGCCGCTGATGCGCGATCCGGAAACGGGCGCCTATCAGCGCGAGGGCAAGTGGCAGATCATGATCCACGGCGAGTCCTACAAGCCGATCGTGGCCATGGCCGCCATGAAGTCCGCCGACAAGGTGTATAACCGCATCTGCGTCACCCACCTGCTGATGGACGAGGCCAGGGAGAACCGCGTGGCGGGCGCGGTGGGCTTCAACGTCCGCACCGGCGACTTCTACGTGTTCAAGTCCAAGACCGTGATCGTCACCGCCGGCGGCGCGTCCATGATCTACAAGCCGCGTTCCACCGGCGAGGGCGCGGGTCGCGTGTGGTATGCCCCGTGGTCGTCCGGCTCCGCCTATGGTCTGCTGATCCAGGCGGGCGCGAAGATGACCCAGATGGAAAACCGCATCGTGCTGGCCCGCTTCAAGGACGGCTACGGCCCGGTGGGCGCCTACTTCCTCCACCTGAAGACCTACACCCAGAACGGTCTCGGCGAGGAATACGAGTCCCACTGGTATGACGAACTGAAGAAGATGGTGGGCGAATACATCGACCACCATCCGGTGCCCACCTGCCTGCGCAACCACGCGCTCATCCGCGAGGTGGCGGCGGGCAATGGCCCGATCCACATGGTCACCATGCACTCGTTCCAGGACCCGCACCTGGAGGAGGTGGGTTGGCACAACTTCCTCGGCATGACCGTCGGCCAGGCGGTGCTGTGGGCGGCCAACGACGTCGACCCGAAGTGCGAGAACCCGGAGCTGACCACCTCCGAGCCGTATGTGATGGGTTCGCACGCCACCGGCTGCGGCGCCTGGTGCTCCGGTCCGGAGGATGTCTCTCCGCCCGAGTATTTCTGGGGCTACAACCGCATGACCACGGTGCAGGGCCTGTTCGGCGCCGGTGACGCCTGCGGCGGCACGCCGCACGCCTTCTCGTCCGGCTCCTTCACCGAGGGCCGTCTGGCGGCGAAGGCCGCGTGCCAGTATATCGACGACGGCAAGGCCGAGGGCATCGTGGTGTCCGACCGCCAGATCCAGGAGCTCCGCGAGAAGATCTACAAGCCGCTGGAAACCTACAAGATCTGGCACAACGAGCCGGTCGCCGGCAGCGTCTTCCCGAGCATGCTGCTGCCGAAACAGGCGCTCATCCGCCTGCAGAAGATCATGGATGAGTATTGCGGCGGCGTGAGCATGCAATACATGACCAACGAGAAGCTGCTCAATTACGGCCTGATGAAGCTGGCGGTGCTGAAGGAGGACATGGAGCGGCTGGGCGCGAAGGATCTGCACGATCTGCTGCGCTGCTGGGAGGTGCACCATCGCGTGCTCACCGCCGAGTCCGTGTTCCACCACACGCTCTTCCGCAAGGAGACCCGCTGGCCGGGCTACTACTATCGCGGCGACCACCTCTACCTGGACGACGAGAACTGGCACGTTCTCACCGTCTCCCGCCGCGACCCGAAGACCGGCGAGTGGACCATGGAGAAGGCGCCGCTGTATCACATCGTCGGCGACGTCGAGGAAGAGTATCAGAAGAAGAAGGAGGCCAAGGGCTGAGAAGCCTGAGGTCACGTTGCGCAACGCTGCCGGAAGCGCGCATGTGCCGCGCTTCCGGCGCTTCCCCTGAAAAGGCGGGAATGCATGTCGTCTGAAGGTAACGTTGTCGATTTCGCGTCAACCGGGGCGAAGGGAATGAGCCAGCGGCCCAACATCACCGAGTTGTCGGACGAGGAAATCCGCGAGGTGGCGGACAAATACTGGCTGCACCTCATCCGCGCTTCCAACGACGGCAACTACGGCGAATTCGTGCGCCATTTCGCCCGCGAATTCGCCATGGCCATGAACATGGTGGCCTTCAACCATCAGTATCACAACAGCGAGCTGGCCCGCACCCTTTCCGAGGACTTCGACTTCCTGGGCATCATCCGCCGTGGCGAACATGTCACCGTGCTCTATCGCCAGCGCAGCACCGCCAAGGAAGGCGAATGGCTGGGGCGCCTGGTGCTGGGTTTCGAGGACGGCAGGATCAAGATTTTCGGCGCATCCTTCTTCTGAGGACGCAAGGCAGGTGTCATATGGCCGAGTTGGGCGAAAGGATCGAGGACGGCAAGCTCGTGGAGCTGAAATACCGCCTGCTGGACGCCAAAACCGGGCAGGTGCTCAGCGCCGTGGAGTTTCCGCTCAACTACATCCACGGGCAGAACGACATACTCATGCCCGAAATCATGCGCCTGCTCACCGGCAAGCGCGCCGGCGAATCCATCGTGATGGAACTGAACGGCGACGATCTGTTCGGCAAGCGTGACGAAAGCCTGGTGGTCATCGACCGGCCCGAGAACGTGCCGGAGGAATACCGCAAGGTCGGCCTGCAGATCATGATGCAAAACGAAAAGGGCGATGTTCGCCCCTTCTACGTCACCTACATGGACGACGAGAAGATCGTCATTGACGGCAACAGTCCGTTTTCCGGGCGTGAGCTTCTGTTTCAGCTGGAAATCCTCAACGTTCGCGAGCCGACGGAAGAGGAGATCGAGGCCGGCGGCATCGTGCGCAAGGAGGACATCCAGCTGCCCGGAAAGCGCATTCCGCTTGAGGACTTCGATGCGTCTCCGACCAGCGGAGGCAAGAGTTGAAACCGCCGGAACGATCCGGCAAAAAGGAACTGGCAACAGCAACTGGAGGAAGAGAAATGGGCAAGCCTGCTGATCCGGCCACCGTGCCGCCGTGCAAGAACCGCTTCTTCGAGACGCGTGCGCTGCCGAAGAACGACAAGGGGTTCGTTGGCTTCGAGACCATCTGGGAGCCGTGGCAGAAGGAAGCCGAATACACCGTGCCGGAGCGGCCGTAAAGCACTGCGGCATGTGCGCCAAGCGATGCGGGGCCGCCTGTGGGCGGCCCTTTCCTTATGGTTAATCTGGGGTGAATTCAGAAGGTTGCAGGCAAAAAACCACGCCACCTGATGAAAAACGGCGCCAGTCGTGTGCTGTGTGCCCGTTGCATCACCGATCCTGAACATATAGGATTGTCCGCACATGGGCCGACAACGGCCGGGAGGGGAGGGGCCGCCAGGGCGGCCCGGGAACATACAGGCCGAGAGCATTTGGCAAGCGACGCGTGTCACCGCGCCAGGCGGCGATGCGTATTGGCTTGCAGCCATTTGCCAGGAGGGAGAGCAGAATGAAAATCCGCGAATTTCTGGAGCAGAACCAACCACGCATCATCGTCTGCCGGCGCGCCGACACCCTGCAGGGCGCGGCCACGCTGCTGTTCACCAGCCGCATCGGCGCCATGCCGGTGGTGGATGCGGACGGCAACGTGGTTGGCATTCTTTCCGAGCGCGACATCGTTTCCGCGCTTTCTCAGCGCCCCAACGAGATCCTCAAGCTGAAGGTGGGCGACGTCATGTCCGCGCCGGCCATCACCTGTAACGAAAATGATGACATGGAGAATGCCATGCGGGTGATGCTGAACCACAAGTTCCGCCATCTGCCGGTGGTGGACAATCAGGGACAGCTGCGCGGCATGCTCTCCATCCGCGACTGCCTGGCCATGCAATTGAAGGACAAGGAGCTGGAGGCCAACGTGCTGCGCGACAGCTTCATCGCCGCGCGCTTCAGCTGAGCCGGCCGGCCAATCCTGAACATACGCGCCGGGCGCCCCCATGGGCGTCCGGCTCTTTTCATTTCTCCTCCGCGTATTCTCCCAGCCGCCGCAGAAACGCCACGCACTTCTTAAGTTGCGAGATTTCCACGAACTCGTCCGGCTTGTGCGCCTGTTCGATATGCCCCGGCCCGCAAACCACCGCCGGCATGCCATGATTGGCGAACAACCCGGCTTCCGTGGCATAGGCCGCCCGCCCCGTGGCGTTGCGCCCGGTGAATTGCAACGCCAGCCGCACCGCCGGCGAATCGGAGCTGTCCCGAAGCCCCGGCACATCCGCCAGCATCCGCGTGGAAATGCCCGCCGCCGCGCTCACCTGCCGCATTTGCGGCTCCAATTCCTCCCGCGCCAGATTCTCCACCCGCGCGATCACGTCCTCGGCGGCCTGCCCCGGCAGGCTGCGTATCTCCCATTCGAACACGCAAGAGCGCGGGATGATGTTCTTGGCGATGCCGCCCTCGACGATGCCCACGCTCAGGGTGCGCCAGGGCGGGTTGAAGCCTGGTTCACGCGCCCCTTCCTGCTGCTCTTCCCAGGCGATCTGCGCGATTTCCGTCATCAGCCGGGCGGCGGCATGAATGGCGTTCACGCCCAGATGCGTGCAGCTGGCATGCGCTTCCAGTCCCGTCACGGAGGTGCGCAGCACGGTGATGCCCTTGTGCGCGCTCACCACTTCCATGCCCGTCGGTTCGCCCACGAACACCGCCTGCACCGGCGGCACGTTCGCCTTCATCCATTTCAGCAATGGCCGCACGCCCGTGCAGCCCACCTCCTCGTCGCAGGACAGCGCCAGCCAGATGGGGCGCTTCAGATCGACCGACGCGAACCACGGCGCCATGGCCAGGGCGCAGGCGATGAATCCCTTCATGTCCGCCGTGCCGCGCCCGTATGCGCGCCCGTCCGCCACCCGCAGCGCGAACGGATCGGACGTCCATTCCTGCCCGTCCACCGGCACCACGTCCGTGTGCCCCGAAAGCACCAGCCCGCCCGCCGTCTCCGGCCCGATGCGCGCCAGCAGATTGGCCTTGTCCGGCCCGAAATCGATACGCCATGTGGGGATGCCGAAGCGCGCGAGGTATTCTTCCACGAAGGCGATCAGCGCCAGGTTGGAGTTGCGGCTGACGGTGTCGAACGCCACCAGCTTCTCCAGCAGCTCCAGTGTGTTCATTTCCGTGCGCAAACCCTTGCCTTCCTTCCCCCACGGTGGTTTATAGCGTGCGGGTTCACCCCGCAACGCCCGCTCGGGCATAGCACGGATACAGGCCATGAACGAGCCGCGCAACGTTTTCGATATCCGGCAATACGTCCGCTCCATTCCGGATTATCCGAAACCCGGCATCATCTTCCGCGACATCACCACCCTGCTGGCCTCCGCCCATGGCCTGCGCGCCGCCGTGGACGAGCTGATCTGGCCGTTCTTGAACGAGGCCATCGATTACGTCATCGGCATCGAGGCGCGCGGTTTCATTCTCGGCGGCGCGGTGGCGCACGAGCTGGGCAAGGGCTTCGTGCCCATCCGCAAGAAGGGCAAGCTGCCGTGGAAGGTCATCGGCAAGGATTACGAGCTGGAATACGGCGTCGATCGCATCGAGGTGCATGCGGATGCCATCGGAAAGGGCGACAGGGTGCTGCTGGTGGACGACCTGATCGCCACCGGCGGCACGGCGGCCGCCGCCATCGACCTCATCCGCGAATCCGGCGGCGAGCTGGTGGCCGCGGCCTTCGTCATCGACCTGCCGGACCTTGGCGGGGCGGAGAAATTGCGCCAGAAAGGGGTGAAGGTGCATACGCTGGTGGAATTCGAGGGCGAATGATGCGGCCGCCAGCGACAATGCAAACCAGCGCCAATGGCCCCGCCCATTGGCGTTTCTTTTGAGCGCAGGGCGCCGCCGCGGGCAAAGGAAACAGGGCGATACCATGCCGAAGCGCACAGACATCGATTCCATCCTCGTCATCGGGGCCGGCCCCATCGTCATCGGCCAGGCCTGCGAGTTCGACTATTCCGGCACCCAGGCCATCCGCGCGCTGAAGGAGGAGGGCTATCGCGTCATCCTGCTCAACTCCAACCCCGCCACCATCATGACCGACCCGTCGCTGGCGGACGCCACCTACATCGAACCGATCACGCCGGAGGTGGTGGAGAAGATCATCGAGCGGGAAAAGCCTGACGCCCTGTTGCCCACCATGGGCGGCCAGACGGCGCTGAACACCGCGCTCACCTGCGAGCGCGAGGGCATTCTGGCGCGCCACGGGGTGAAGATGATCGGCGCCAACGCCGATGTCATCGACAAGGCCGAAGATCGCGAGCTGTTCCGCAAGGCCATGGAAAAGATCGGCCTCGACCTGCCGCGCTCGGCCTTCGTCAACGTCTCGGAACTGAAGCGCCGCTACCGCGAGGAGTATGCCGCCGCCATCCGGGATATCGAGGAGCGCCACCCGCAAGGCGCGGAACGCGACTGCGCGCTGAAGGAATTCGAGGAGCGCTGGCAGCAGGAGGAATGGATCCGGCGCGAGGAAATCCGCCTGGAGGCCATGCGCCAGACCTTCGACGCCTTTCGCATCACCGGGCTTCCGGCCATCGTGCGCCCGTCCTTCACCCTGGGCGGTACCGGTGGCGGCATCGCCTACACGCTGGAGGAGCTCTACGACATCGCGCTCAATGGCATCGAGGCCTCGCCGACATCGGAAGTGCTCATCGAGGAATCGGTGCTGGGCTGGAAGGAATACGAGATGGAGGTCGTCCGCGACAAGGACGACAACTGCATCATCGTCTGCTCCATCGAGAACGTCGACCCCATGGGCGTGCATACCGGCGATTCCATCACCGTCGCTCCGGCGCTGACGCTCACCGACCGCGAATACCAGCGCATGCGCAACGCCGCCATCGCGGTCTTGCGCGAGATCGGCGTGGAAACCGGCGGCTCGAACGTGCAGTTCGCCGTCAACCCGAAGGACGGCCGCATGGTCGTCATCGAGATGAACCCGCGCGTCTCGCGCTCTTCCGCCCTGGCGTCGAAGGCCACGGGCTTTCCCATCGCCCGCGTCGCCGCGAAACTCGCCATCGGTTACACCTTGGACGAACTGGACAACGCCATCACGAAGGGCGCCACGCCCGCTTCTTTCGAGCCGACCATCGACTATGTGGTCACCAAGGTGCCGCGTTTCGCCTTCGAGAAGTTCCCGGGCGCCGAACCGGTGCTGGGCACCTCCATGAAGTCCGTCGGCGAGGCCATGGCCATCGGCCGCACCTTCCACGAAAGCCTGCAAAAGGCCCTGCGCAGCCTGGAAACGGGCCTCACCGGGCTGAACGAGGTGGAGATCGAGGGACTGGGCGAGGAGGACGACGACCGCAACGCCATCCGTGCCGCCCTGTCGAAGCCCGCGCCCGACCGCCTGCTGAAAATGGCCCAGGCGCTGCGGCTGGGCTTTCCGGTGGACGACGTGGTGCAATGGAGCGGCTATGACCGCTGGTTCGTCGAGCGCCTGGCCGAGATCGTCGAGATGGAGGAACGGGTGAAGGCCCATGGCCTGCCCGAAAACGCCGCCAACTTCCGCCGGCTCAAGGCCATGGGTTTT
>Ga0256832_1002419_pt1 | contig 12748 bp, 16 predicted proteins | sample 134614metaG_FD_190534 | JGI IMG/M metagenome (GOLD analysis project Ga0256832, IMG submission 190534) | Hydrothermal vent microbial communities from Lau Basin, Pacific Ocean - 134-614 | ecosystem: Environmental > Aquatic > Marine > Hydrothermal vents | place: Pacific Ocean: Lau Basin | collected... | reverse complement strand
CTCAATTTTGCCGTTATAGGGGTGACCGGCAAAGGACTGTCCCACGACTTTAAGTGTCAGCTCACTATTCTCACCAATATCACTGGACTTAAAGGCATAACCATCCATGCCGGAATTGTCACAGGGCGGGGTATTAAAGGTAGCGGTCACATCCTCTGCCAGAATACGGTTTAAAGCATGACGTAAATCAACCCGTTCATAGCCTGCAACGGGCTGAATATCACTGATTATGCGGTTTTGCACTTCACTAACGGAGAGAAAAAGATTGTTATTCTGAGTGGTATTCTGAGTCATATTTTTAACCATAGTTCTAAAAAGTCCTGTGGGAGACGAAAATTAATTCAAAGGCTGGTTTTCGGGTATATCGTTGTCTTTAACGAGTGCCGTAATAAAACCTGCAATTTCTGTAATATTGTTTATATCCAGTATGGGGCATGCTAATTCCAGATCATAGCGTTCGGTTAAATCAGCCTGATCGCTGGCAATCGCCACAATATCCGGATCCTGAGGATATAACAGGGGTTTGCCCAGAGAAGGCCGGTGCAGTTCTATCTTGGAGATTTGCTCATGCTTAAAACCTTCTACCAGAACCAGATCAGCCTGCTGCAGATCCAGATGGGGCAGCAATTCAAATAGTTGAGGTTCAGGATGTTGCGCCCGATATGCCGGGCTGTGTTCCACCATCAGAGCCCAGCGACTGGCTGAAGCCACTAACATCTGATCCGCTCCGGCCTTACGCAGGCGGTAACTGTCCTTACCCGGTTTATCAATATCAAATTTTTCATGGTGGGTATGTTTTACCATAGCAATATGAATATTGGCTTGATTCAGCTCAGGGATTAACTGTTCCAGCAGAGTCGTTTTACCGGTACCGCTAAAGGCAGCAAAACCCAGTAATGGGGTATTTTTATATCGGGTCAGTGAAATCATGGGCAAAATATATCATAATTTACGCCATTTTAAATCTTAAGGCTTATCTGGATGCAGCAGTTTAAATGCAAAGACGTCACACTGATAAAAAAAGAGACCGGCTATAGTGGTTTCTTTACCATAAATAAATACACTCTACAGCACAGAATGTTCAGCGGTGCACAGACCCGGGTACTGCACAGGGAATGTTTTGAGCGGGGACATGCGGTTGGTGTACTGGCCTATGATCCCTGGAAAGACAGGCTTATATTATTGGAACAGTTCCGCATTGGTGCCTATGTTAATGAACTGGAGAATAGCAGTTCATCAGACAATAGTCCCTGGCTGCTGGAAATTATTGCCGGTATTGTAGAGCCTGGAGAATCCTGCCAGGAAGTGGCCCATAGAGAAGCGTTGGAAGAAGCGGGCTGTCAGTTGCTGGCTCTGGAACCCATAGGCGATTTTTTATCCAGTCCCGGTGGTACTTCGGAAACCACCCAGTTATATTGCGGCTGTGTTAAAAGTGATGGTATTGGCGGTATTCATGGCCTGGAAGAAGAAGGTGAAGATATCCGGGTGTGGGTGGTTGATTTTAAGGAAGCAGTCCAGTGGCTGAAACAGGGGCGTTTAAATAATGCCAGTGCCATGATAGCACTGCAGTGGTTAATGCTTAACCATGATTCAATAAAAAACAAATGGTTATCGTTATAAAATAATATACCAACGACTAACCGGATGCTTGTAACTAAAGATTTTTTCTTTTAAGACGCTAATATTTCTAAATAGTACATATAAGCCTGGGAGTACGGGTATTTTTATTGACGCTTCCAGCACCTAAAATTTCAGGAATAAAATATGTCTGACGCCATTACTGCTATAGCTCAAACCGGTATCCAGCAGGGTCTTAACGGTATCAAGAAAAATGCCTCACAACTGGCCAGTAAAGCGGCCATGGAAGGTAAGGCAGATATTATGACACCTGTGGTTGAAATGAAAATGAACAAGTACCAGGTGCTGGCTTCTGGAAAGGTTATTGAAACCGTGGATGAAATGCTGGGTGCTCTTTTAAATGAAAAAGTTTAATTAACCATTCTATCTGAATATTTTCCTGCCTCTATAGACTGCCTAACGGGTAGTTGTCTGCTATACTTTAATTTTTATATTGCCTTTTAAATAAGACAAGGTGCTTGATTTACGAACTATTCGGAAACCATGTAGTGTCTAAAGACAAAACTTTATCAATATCGATGGAAAAACTGAATGAATTACCGCCGCTTTCCAATGCGGCCCGTAAAATTCTGGAGATTATTTATAATCCGGACATTGATATTTCTGTATTTGTGGATGTTGTAGAGCAGGATCCTGTGCTGTTGGGTAAGCTGATTGGTCTGGCAAATTCTTCTTATTATGGGCACCGTAAGATAAGCAGTGCAGAACGAGCTATTATTGATATTCTGGGATTGAGAACAGCCAAAAATATAGCTCTGGGTGTGGTTTTAAGCGGGATTTTTGATACCCGGCACTGTCCGAATTTTAAAGTAGGGGATTACTGGCTTAATAGCCTGCTAAGTGCCCGCCTGGGCAGAGAGTTTGCTGTGTATGTTACAGACATACAGCGGGATGAAGTTTATTTGTGTGCCATGCTGTATGAAATTGGTCAGATGGCCCTGGCATTTCTGTACCCGCAAGTGATGAACCGGATCCTGGCTGAAGAGCAGACCCTGAGAATGGTCAGAGAACTAAAAAATTTTGGCCGCAATCATTATAGTATCAGCGCTGAACTGCTTGAAAAATGGAACTTGCCGGAAATTGTCGTACAGGTTTTATCAGAATCGGCTGAAATTGAGAGCTCCGGGGATAAAACAGAATACCAGACCGTTGAATTAAGTAAAATGACCCAGCTGATCCTGCTATGCAATACATTAAGCTCGGCAATTTTGTCTAAAGAAAATCAGATGGAATCTATAGCTGAACAGGACGATACACTCCCTGAGCCTTTACCGGATTTTCTACAACCGGTAAAGACCGAACTGGAAGCTATTTTAAGAAAAACAGCCAGTAACCTGGATGATTACCAGGAAATGGCCCAGCTTCTGAGTTGATATTATGTATAGCCCTGAAGAAAAACTAGCCGCCGATCAACTACTTGAAAAATATACCCCACTGGTAAAAAAAATTGCCTGGCATCTGTCATCCAGACTGCCTGCAGATATTCATATTGACGATATTATACAATCAGGCCTTATTGGCCTGCTCGATGCCAGTAAACATTATGATCCGAGCCAGGGGGCTCAGTTTGAAACCTATGCTACTATCCGGATCCGGGGCGCCATTCTTGATGAAGTCAGGCGCAGTGACTGGGTGCCTAAATCGGTGCATAAAAAAGCCAGGGATTTAACTGCGGCTATTGCAGAAATTGAGCGCCGTACTGGCCGTGATGCCAGGGATATTGAAGTAGCTCAGGAACTGGGCGTTTCCATGGATGAATATTATAATATTCTGCAGGACAGCAGTTCCTGCAGAATGCTCAGTTTTGATGATCTGGAAGCGGATGATACTCAGAGCCTGGGTATGTTTGAGGACCGGCATAGCAACGTGGTGTCTGAAGTGATGGATGAGGAGTTTAAACAGCGCCTGTCCCATGCCATAGCCAGTCTCCCGGAGCGGGAACGCATGGTTATGTCGCTGTATTATGATACCGAGATGAACCTTAAGGAAGTTGGAGCATTAATTGGCATCAGTGAATCCCGGGTCAGTCAGCTGCTCAGTCAGGCCCAGTTAAGATTAGTTGCAAGAATGAATGAAACATGAGCCATACAATTATACGCCGACAGTATCAGACCACCACACCGGTGGGTTTATATGAAGCTAATTTTCGCCGTTTAACCCGGATTTTGCCGGATATCGCCCAGCGTAAGGTAGGAGAGAGCATTGAATTAGCGGCAGAAAATACGACCATCACCATTCTTGAACAGTTTAAATATACTTCGATTATCAGCCTGCAACAGGTATTGAATACCTCTTTTAATAAGCTTTCTGACGTTGAGATGGAACTGCGTATCTGCCACGATGCCCGCCTGCTTGAAGTGGCAGGATACCAGGGGCGTAATCCGGTGCAGTCGGCGCTTTATTATCCGAACAAACACATGCTGCAGCTGGATGAAAAAAAACAGCTGAACTTATTATTGAAGGAAATACTGGAAACTTCTATCCGGCAGCAACGCTACCTTGCTGACTTTTTAACGCCTTAATGTCCTGGATAATACTATAAAAAATGTACCGACACTCTCTTTTATACACCCTGCTTAGCATAATACTGATGCTTATTTTGCCTGCTGTACAGGCTGATGATTTTGATAAAGCCCTGCAGGCTTATGCAAAAAGTGATTATGTACAGGCCATAAAACTATTCACTCCAATGGCTGAACAGGGAGACAGCCGGGCTCAATATAACCTTTGGCTGGCTTATAATAAAAATGGCGATACTGAACTATCCCGGCAGTACCTGATTCAAAGTCGCAGCAGCGGACTTATTGACAGTTATTTAATAGTGGTTTCTGATAAAACCATTGCAGCACTTAATCCCGAGCAGTCATGGCTATTCAGCCAGCCGGAAGAAAGTTACACCCTACAGCTGGCAACAGGAAATACAATCGATTATCTGCAGCAAAAGAAGCAGAAACTGATAAAAGGGAATAAATTGGTTCAGGATCATAACCTGTTAATTCTAAAAGTGAAATTTGTAGATAAAGAGCATAATGATGCTCCTTCCAGTCGTTATATTCTCGTTTACGGGGCATTTGATTCCATTCAAAAGGCTAAGACAGAAATGGCCAGGCTGCCTGAATCAGTGCAGAAAGACAAACCCTGGATTAGAACATTTAAGGATTTACAGTCTATAATGTATAAAAACCAGGTAAAAAAGTAGGACTTTATGGGTGCCTTGCAGTTTTTTAATGATGAACCTTCTGAACCGAAAGGGGAGCTTACCCCCGGCTGGAAAGTTCTGATCGTTGATGATGAGCCGGAAGTACACCAGGTCACCCGTCTGGTTTTAAATCATTTTCAGTTCCGTGATCAGTCCATTCAGCTTCTGGATGCTCATTCTGCCGAAGAAGCCAAAAAGCTTTTTGAAAATGAAAAAGATATTGCGGTGGCTTTTGTGGACGTTATTATGGAAACGGATAACGCGGGACTGGAACTGGTGGAATTCGTACGTAATAAGCTGCAAAATGAAGATGTGCGAATTATTATCCGAACCGGACAACCGGGGGTGATCCCGGAACAGGCAACAGTCACCAATTATGATATTGATGATTTCAGGGAAAAAACAGAACTTACCAATAAAAAGCTTATCTCCACCCTGACCCTGGCGCTTAAACACTATGAAACCCATCAGCAGCTGACAATGGCTAAAGAAAAAGCAGAACAGGCTAATGAAGCCAAAAGCCAGTTCCTGGCCAATATGTCCCATGAACTGCGAACACCTATGCACGGTATTCTCAGTTATTCCTCCCTGGGATTAAATCGCTATGAAACTTTACCCAGAGACAAACTGGCTGTGTATTTTGAACGCATTAACAGCAGCGGTTTAAGATTATTAACTCTGCTTAATGATCTGCTGGATCTGTCCAGGCTGGAAACCAGCCACGCTGAAATTAATAGTGAGTCATTTGATTTTTATGAAACCCTTCAGGCAATTATTCTGGAACAGGATCTGTTTATTCAACGTAAGGAACTTCAGCTTGACTTTAAAATTAATTCTGCAAGGCTGCAAATGAACAGTGACCGGAAAAAAGTCCAGCAGCTGCTGTATAACCTGCTAAGTAATGCAATAAAATATTCACCTCAGGGTGGTTCTATCCGTTTTGAAATAAATGATAGTGAGCTAAAACAGGCTGATACCGTGGTTAAAGCCCTGTTATTTCGTATTATTGATGAAGGGCCGGGTATTCCTGAAGATGAGTTGCAACTGATTTTTGATAAATTTACCCAGAGCAGTAAAACCGATACCGGGGCTGGTGGTATTGGTCTTGGACTTTCCATCAGTAAGGAAATAACGCAACTTCTGGGTGGTGAGCTCCGGGCAGAGCCGGGGTGTAAAAAAGGGGCTGCATTCAGTTTGTTATTGCCCGTTAATTTATAATCTCCTTATTAATTTCTGTTTAAATCCTGTCTCTCTGTTCTTTTTGTGCTTTTCCCTGCTTTAAACTTTGTTATTCTATGGAGACCATTATTCACTGTCATTTTTTTGGCATTTATACCCTTTTATTCTTTTTTAAGTGTTTCAGGAGTGAATTTTATTATGAAAAACGCGCTTTTATGGGCTACACTTAGTCGAAAGGCCATTTATGGAACACTATTTGCTTGGTTCTGGTATATGTTTTTCATACAGGGTAAAAATGGGCATAAGACGGGGATTATTTAAAAAGATCCGCAATTTAAAAAAACCACTAAAGATTTTACCTATAATAAACTAATATAATGGCTATCTATATTTTTAATCAGTAACAGGAAAACAATATGGCAGATGAAGATCTGGATCTGGACGAAGGCGAAGAGGCCCCGAAGTCATCCAAGAAATTGATCATAATCATTGCAGCAGTGGTGGTATTATTAATTGGTGCGGGAGCCGGTATGTATTTTATGGGCTTTTTTGATGATGAACCGCAACAGGCAGAAGCAGGTCAGTCTGCTGAAGGCGGAGATACAAAAGCGGCAGAGGAAGAAGAAGTCGAACCGGTTGCCGAACGAAGTTACTGGCCGCTGGAGCCGCCTTTTGTACTGAACTTTGAAGGCAAAAGCAAAGCCCGTTATATGCAAATTGGTCTGGAAGTGGTAACCACCAATGATAAAGCCTTTGCCGCAGTCAAGAAGCATCTGCCGGTAATACGCAATGAAATTGTGTTATTGCTCAGTGGTCAGAAATATGAAGAGATGGTCACACCGGAAGGTAAGGAGCAACTGCGGGCAGAACTGATAGAAACAGTTAACAATGTGCTGAAACAGCATAAAGTTAAAAAAGGTATTGAGAATATTTACTTTACCAGTTTCGTAATGCAATAAATAACGATCCAGAAACTTTATAAAGGTGAAAAACCAGCGTGACAGATTTACTCTCACAAGAGGAAATTGATGCTTTATTACACGGTGTAGACGATGGTGATGTCGATACCGAAGAGGATGAAGAGGAAGACGGCGATGCCCGGCAGTACGATTTTAATAGTGAAGATCGTATTGTCCGCGGGCGTATGCCCACCCTGGAAATGATTAACGAGCGTTTTGCCCGTTATCTGCGCATCAGTATGTTTAATATGTTACGCCGTTCGGCAGAAATTTCTGTGGGTGGTATCCAGACTTTAAAATTTGGGGAATACATTCATACGCTTTTTGTACCCACCAGTCTTAATCTGATAAAAATGAAACCCATGCGCGGAACAGCCATCCTGGTGATAGAACCGACCCTGGTATTTATTCTGGTGGACAATTATTTTGGCGGAGAAGGTAAGTTTCACGCTAAAATTGAAGGTCGGGAATTTACACCCACAGAACAACGGGTCATTCATATGTTTATGGAGATCTGTTTTAAGGATCTGGTTAAAGCCTGGGAACCGGTTATGCCCATTGAATTTGAGTTTACCAGCCGTGAAGTAAATCCCCAGTTTGCCAATATTGTTAGTCCTACCGAAGTCGTCGTGGTCAGCAGTCTGCATGTAGAACTGGAAGGCGGTGGGGGTAATGTTCATGTGACTATGCCTTACTCCATGCTGGAACCTATTCGTGAATTACTGGATGCCGGTATTCAAAGTGACCGTAGTGATGTGGATGAACGCTGGAGTCAGGCATTAGGTGATGAAATCAAATCAGCAGAAGTTGAAGTCTCTGCAACCCTGACCAGAACCGAGTTAACCTTACAGGAAGTTATTAACTTAAAAGAGGGTGATATTATTCCAATCGATATGCCTGAGACGGTCAGTGTTTATGCAGAAGATATTCCAGTATTCAAGGCAACTCACGGCGTACATAATGGTCATTATGCCATTAAAATTGTGGACAAAATGGAGCGTCCTACCCATATGGAAACCGGGATCCCCTTTCTGGATGATACTTATACTTCTGGTGAAGAAAAAGATGACTCAAAAAAAGATACAGGTGATAAACACTCATGAATGATGAAACTGATAATGTAGAAACCGAGGAAGATCCCTGGGCTGAAGCCATGAACGAACAGGCTGAAGCTGAAGGAGGTTCTTCTGCAGGCTTTGAGAACCTGGAAGATGAAGGTCAGCAGAATGAGGATGAAATCAATCTGGATGTCATCCTGGATGTTCCCGTGGATATATCCATGGAAATAGGACGTACCAAAATCAGTATTCGCAACCTGCTGAAACTGAACCAGGGGTCAGTTATCGAACTGGATCGCCTGGCGGGTGAGCCCATGGATGTACTGGTTAACGGGACACTCATTGCGCATGGTGAAGTCGTGGTCGTTAATGATAAATTTGGAATCCGGCTGACCGATGTTATCAGTCCGGTTGAACGTATCAAGAAATTAAAATAATCTTGAAAATTTCCGGCTTCATAAATAAATATCTTTTCCGGGTAATCTTTCTGCTGGTACTATTACTGTGTCTGCAAAATGCCATGGCTGAACCTGTACTTATCAGCGAGTCAGATGAAGTTGCACAGGCCCTAACACAGGAACAAGTGCAAGAGAAGCAAACCCAGCCAGACAAAACCGACAAAAAGAGCTTTTCTTTTTTAATGGCAGAACGAAGCAAAAAGGAGGCTGGCAGCTTGCATTCAGGTCAGGCACTGAATGTATCCCTGGGGCTGATTTTTATTTTACTGCTTATTTTTTCCATGGCCTGGTTTATGCGCAAAATGGGCTATAGCAATATTTCAGGGCAGGAGAATCTAAAAATACTGGCCACCCTGAACCTGGGACAAAAAGAAAAAATCGTTCTGTTGCAGGTAGGCAAACAGGAAGACAGGCAGCAACTGGTACTGGGCATTACCGCCAGTCAAATTAATACCCTGCATGTTTTAAAGGAACCCATTGAGGCGGACACTGACGGCATGACGCCTGAACAGGGCTTTGCTGCAAAATTAACAGAATCTCTGGGTAATTTTAAAAAGGTCAAATGATTCAATGAAACAAATACATAATAAGGCAGCCTTTTTACCTGTGACATCCCTGCTTATAGCAGTGTTTTTAATTCTGTTTCCTATAAGCGGTTTTGCGGCTCCTGATCTTAATGTGCTGACGGTTACACCGGGTAATAATGGTGAAGAGAGCTATTCAGTGACCCTGCAGGCACTGTTTTTTATGACCGTGATCTCGCTGCTGCCGTCCATGCTGCTGATGATGACCTCCTTTACCCGCATTATTATTGTACTGGCCATTGTCCGACAGGCGACGGGTTTAATGCAGGCGCCCCCGGCACAGGTTCTGGTTGGCCTGGGCATATTTATGACCCTGTTTATTATGGCTCCGGTGTTTGAAAAAATGTACAGTGATGGTTTTAAACCCTATCTGGATGATCAAATCGGCATTGAAGCGGCCGTAGAAAAAGCTTCCAGCCCCCTGCATGAGTTTATGCTGGCCCAGACAAGAGAAAAAGATCTGACCATGTTTACGGAAATAGCCGATGCAGGTCCGTATCAGACACCCGCCGATGTACCCTTTACCGTATTAATACCGGCTTTTGTCACCAGCGAACTGAAAACAGCCTTTACCATCGGATTTCTGATTTTTATTCCTTTTTTGATTATCGATCTGGTGGTTGCCAGTGTATTGATGTCTATGGGGATGATGATGTTATCCCCTCTGATTGTTTCCATGCCGTTTAAGCTGATGTTATTTGTGCTGGTGGATGGCTGGTCTATGATTATGGGGACTCTGGCGTCCAGCTATTATATATAAGAGCAGTATTGAGCGCTGAGCGCTGAGCGTTGAGAAAAGAGCCAAGAGCCAGGCCTTAGGCTAAATTTATAAGTGGAGAGTTTATGACTCCTGAATCTGTTTTAGATATCCTTCAGGGTGCTGTTTATCTGATTATTGTTCTGCTGCTGATTATTCTGCTGCCGGCTCTGATTACAGGGTTGCTGGTGAGTATGTTTCAGGCAGCGACTCAGTTAAATGAACAGACGTTAACCTTTATACCTAAATTACTGGTTACTTTTGCCATTTTAATGTTTGCCGGCCCTTATATGCTGGATCGTATTATGGAATACATGCACCAGATGTTTATTAATATTCCCATGTTTCTAAGTGGTGGCTAAGGGTGTTTACCACTGAGGAAATTACCGCCTTTGTGGGAGCCTTTGTATGGCCTTTTATTCGTATCAGTGCCATGATGCTGGTAGCGCCTTTATTTTCTTCCAAATCCGTTCCTATTCGGGTTCGGGTGCTGGCTTCCGTGGCCCTGTCTGTAGTGATTATTCCCGTGCTGCCGCCTTTACCCCTGGTTGATTTTGTCAGTGGAGAAGCGCTGCTGATTGCAGTTAACCAGGTTTTAATTGGTGCCATTATGGGTTTTGCACTGCAGCTGGCCTTTAATCTCTTTGTCATGGCCGGACATATTCTGGCCATGCAGGCCGGTCTGGGTTTTTCATTAATGAACAGTCCCCAGGATGGTGTTCAGGTAACGGTTGTCGGTCAGCTGTACCTGTTTCTGGCCACCTTGCTGTATCTTGCTATGGATGGGCATTTAATCCTGATCCGGGAAGTTCTCAATAGTTTTACTGTATTACCGGTTGCGACTAATGGTATTTCTCCCACGGGGTTCTGGATGCTGGTCAGCTGGGGAAGCGAAATGTTTCGCAGTGCGGTTATGATGGTGTTACCCGGTATTACCGCTTTATTAATGGTTAATGTCAGCTTTGGCGTGATGTCCAAAGCCTCTCCGCAGCTTAATCCGTTTTCCATCGGTTTTCTAATCACCATTATCCTGGCTTTTGTTATTATTTATATTACCTTGCCAACTTTATGGCCCTATTTTACCAGGATTATGGACTCTATATTCTTACTGATTCAGAATATTCTGGATCAGAGTGCCGCCTATAATGCAGGAAAAATATAATGGCAGAGAATCAGGACGGTCAGGAAAAATCAGAAGAACCCACGGCGAAAAAGAAAGAGGAGTCCCGAAAAAAAGGACAGGTGGTTCGTTCTAAAGAGTTGACCACTTTTTTTATGCTGGTGATGTCAATTGTAGGCATTATGATTTTTGCCAGTGATATGATAGAAACCATAACGGCCATTATGCGTAATAATTTTGCTGTTGAACGGGACACTTTGTTTCATACCGGACAGCTGTTTATTCATTTCAGGGGCGAACTGGCTTCCATGCTTTATTCTATGTTGCCCCTGTTTATTCTTATGGTTATTACGGCCATCTTATCGAGCTCCATACTTGGAGGATTTAACTTTTCTTCTGAGTCACTTAAACCCACTCTATCCAAGATGAATCCTATTAAGGGGTTAAAAAAAATTATTGGTATAAATGGGTTAATTGAATTACTAAAAAGCAGTCTTAAACTGATTCTCTTAGGCAGCATTGCCGTCTATTTTATCTGGGCTGATCGTATGGAGATTTATGGCCTGTCAGAAGAGCCTTTTCCAGATGCTTTAATTCATGCCATGGAACTATTGTCATGGCAGTTTTTAATCGTGTCTTTAGGTATGATAGTGGTTGTCCTTATTGATGTACCCTACCAGATCTGGAATAACAAAAAACAGTTAAAAATGACCAAGCAGGAAGTTAAGGATGAGTCCAAGAATTCTGATGGTAATCCCGAAATAAAAGGTCGTATCCGGCAGCTGCAGCGGGAAATGGCCATGCAGCGCATGATGGCGGATGTGCCTAAAGCTGATGTTATTATCACCAACCCGACTCATTATGCAGTAGCCCTGCAATACGATCCGGACGGCAGCGGCGCACCGGTTATGCTGGCCAAAGGCGTGGACCTGGTGGCTCTGCAGATCCGCAATGTCGCCCAGGCTCATGATGTCCCAGTTCTGGAAGCACCGCCTTTATCCCGTGCCATTTATCATAATGTAGAAATCGGCCATGAAATTCCTGCCGGTCTGTACGTTGCCGTGGCCCAGGTACTGGCCTATATCTTCCAGCTTAAAAACGGGGAAATTGATGAATCCATGAAACCGGATCTGAGTCACCTGCCTATTCCTCCGGAATTTAATTATTAACCTTTAATCGTTCTGTCATAATCTGGCACACAATCTGCTAACTATACCTGTAAATGTTAAAAACGAATAAAAAACCGTAAATTCGTCAAAAAACAGTCACAGGAATACAGTCAGGTTAATATGGCCACAGCAGCAATTGACGTTAAATCTCAGATTACTCAGTTTATCCAGAGCGGATTAGGGACGCCATTATTATTAATGGGCATTCTGGCCATGGTGATTCTGCCATTGCCGACCATTTTACTGGATATGCTGTTTACCTTTAATATTACCTTTGCTCTGATTATTCTCCTGATTGTTGTCTATGCCAGAAAACCACTGGATTTTGCCCTTTTTCCTACCGTTATTCTGATTGCCACCTTATTACGCCTGGCTTTAAACGTCGCCTCTACCCGTGTAGTACTGCTTAATGGCCATGAAGGTTCTGATGCGGCGGGAAAAGTCATTCAGTCCTTTGGTGAAGTGGTTATTGGCGGTAACTATGCTGTCGGCCTGGTGGTGTTTATAATCCTGGTGATTATTAACTTTGTGGTGGTAACCAAGGGTGCGGGACGGGTTGCTGAAGTCAGTGCCCGTTTTACTCTGGACAGTATGCCCGGTAAACAGATGGCCATTGATGCGGATCTT
>Ga0256832_1002418_pt1 | contig 12751 bp, 8 predicted proteins | sample 134614metaG_FD_190534 | JGI IMG/M metagenome (GOLD analysis project Ga0256832, IMG submission 190534) | Hydrothermal vent microbial communities from Lau Basin, Pacific Ocean - 134-614 | ecosystem: Environmental > Aquatic > Marine > Hydrothermal vents | place: Pacific Ocean: Lau Basin | collected... | reverse complement strand
GGTGTTGACGTATTTCAACATCATTATTGCGTTCAATTGGAACCATATAACGCTTCATAAATTGTTCTTGCGAACCTAATAATCCAGGGTTCAAAAAGCGGAACAGACTCCATAACTCACCGAGATGATTTTCAATCGGTGTACCTGTGGTCACTAATTTAAAATCACCTTTTAATTGATGTGCAGTACGAGTACGCTTGGCATTAACATTTTTAATCGCCTGTGCTTCATCTAACACAATACTATGCCATTGTTTTCCTAAGAATAATTCACTATCTTGTTGTAATAAGCCATAGGTGACAATAACCAAATCCCGTTTTGTCGCATTTTTTATCAGTATTTCACGCTCACTACCACGGTACATGAGTGGATTTAAAGTCGGGGAAAACTTCTGTATTTCTGCCTTCCAGTTATAGCAGACAGAAGTTGGAGCAACAATCAAGGCCGGACCGTCTCCTCCTCGTTGTAATAATAAGGCAAGTGTTTGTACTGTTTTACCCAAACCCATATCATCGGCTAAACAAGCCCCTACCCCCCATTGTGCTAAACGGCTCAACCAACGAAACCCTTCTTCTTGATAGTCACGTAATTCTGTTTGTAAGGTAGATGGAATCTCAACCACAGTATTTTCTAAATTTTTCAATCGATAAACATGCTGTTGCCATTCATCATCAACAGTCAATGTACCTACATCATCAAAAAAATCATCCAATGCATAGGCCGCTAGCCCATTAATACGCGCCCCTTCACCATTAGCCTCTGAGTATTTTTGTACCGCATTGAGCTTTTTTCGAAATTGATTCGTCAATGACAGATATTCACCATCACCTAACTCAATAAAGCGACCTTTTGATTTTTCAGATAACTCAAGTAATCTTCGCAGTGATAACACCAATCCTTTATCGGTTTCAATTTGTCCCTCTAACTGAAACCAATCACCACTTTTATTAATACTAAGGCGCATATTGCCACTATCAAAACGAGAGCTAATCCGCATCACTTCACCTTCTGGCCAAGCAATAATCACATTATCACCCTGCTCTCTAAGCTGTTCTAATAATTCTAAGCAGTCTTGAGGATCTTCGAGCAAATATTCATCTTCGTATTCTCCTATTTCTCCTAGTACATCACTATGAAGGATTAAATCATCTAATTTTTTTTGTTCTAGCTCTAAATTACGATGTGTTTTATAGGCGATACCATTATGTTCTACTAATAATTTTGCACGTCCTTGTCCTGGAGGATAAAGAGGTCCGAACCTAGCAAAGGGCTGAATACGTAATGTTGCTCGCAAACCTTCTCCATAAGGCAATAAATTGGCATGGATGGTTGAATCTGCAAGGACTTCTTCTGCTTCGCTAACACCCTCTAAATCCGATTGAATTTTAACCATTGGTGCTAAGGATGAAAGTGTTTCCCGTAAATTTTTTTCAGCTTCGCGTGGAATTACCAAACCATCGGATAAAATCTCACTTAAACGGTATATTTGTTCATTTTTTTGATAGATGCATAAACGAGTGGGGGTTTCTTTATGAATTAAATAGCGTGAACTATTATCACTTTTATCTTCTTTAAAAGGGGGATAAAAACTAATGCGTAACTGACTTCCTTCCTCACTGACAACCAGTTCAAAATCATTGCGACTAATTTCCAACGTTGCGCCGCGTGCATAATTCCAGTAAATAGCGGGGTGTCCTACCATCGCCAACCATGCATTGTTCATGTCTATATAAAACTGAGGTGTATCAGAATAATAGCTATCGTAATTTGCTTGCTCACGAATACAATCACAAATTTTTTTATCTTGTTGCGAAAGCTGAGGAAAAGCATGACGCTCTTTTAGTAAACGTTTTAAAGCAATATTTCTCCCTTTAGTCCATGCACCTTTGGAAGATTTTTTCTGTATTTTAGGCGTAATAAAATACTCTTTATGCCGATCTTGATCGAGAATCCAAACAATACGCTCCTCATTTTTAGTTGTGTTAGGTGTCGCACTTAAGCGATTTAAGGCATTGAGTGCACGTTCCCATTCTGCTTGGGGTGTCACCAAGTCAAATAAGGTTTTTGTACCCAATTTCAAATGTTGTTGCTGTGCCAACCCTTGATATTGATCACGAACCGCCTCATCAAGTGACAAATGAGCTAAGGCAGTTGCATATTCTGCTGCTAACCATGCATAGCCATTTTCTTTAGTACGCTGATATTGACTTTCAATAATCTCCAACTCATCCTTTGAGAGTGCTTGATTAAGCCAGAAGGTGATAATGGAATAAAAGAGCGAAGTAAAGGTGTTTTCCCGCAAATGAAGAGGCTCAATATTAAAATTAAATAATCCTGAAATTAATGCTTGGTTATAAGAGGCAAATAACCTGTAGTCAATATCAAGCTCTATCTTTTTAAGGAAGTGTTTGGCTTTACTTTGGCTCTTACTATCTCCTTTTGCAATTAATGCTAGTAAGTAAAATTTTTCTAACTCACTATCAAGCACAGTGGTTTGCTTTTTTAGCTCATTCAATTCACGATACAAAGCAATACCTTTTTCATATTGCTCCATACAGAGGTCGATATTGGCTTTTTCATCACCACTTGGATCAGATCCTATATTGATTAGCTGCCTAACACTGTTAGCAATCATCCAATAAACTGTTGCCATATCATTGTTTTTGGGCTTTTCACCAAATATTTCTTTTCTTCCGCTAAGAATGCTATAAAACTCACGCACATCACCATTTTTTTGCAACTCAGAGCTTACTTTAGGATTAGACCTAATTCGTTCATTCATCAATGCCCATAAATCACTGATATTTTCAAGCTCCGACAAGCCTGCATAAGTTAATTCGTTACAAACCAGAAGAAATGTTTTGCTATCAAGTAATGCCAATAATTCCGTATCCACCGGCATACCAAACATACCTTGAAAGAAACCGATGGTATTAATAATAGATTCAGGTTCAGAATAGGCATAACGTGCCTCTAAACTATCTAAAACTTGATTTAACTTCTCATGCTGACCTAAATACATATAAAGTCGCGCATGAGCAATACCATGATCAATACTCGACCAAGAAAGAATCCCCGTATCTTCACGCGGAGGAAATGCCTCAATGACCTGTTCAGCAATATGCTGAAAATCACCTTTTTCTATTGTATATTTTAAAACAGAATCGCGTAAATCTTGATGGCAACAGTAGCGATTACTCTCAAATTTCAACCACCCTAAATCCACCATTTTTTTCAAATGAGGGCGGATAGAATTCATATTAAAACTAAGTCCTGTATCAGGGTCATCAATGCCAATTCGATGCGCGCAGATAGCTAAAGGCGTTGCCGCAACAGGAATATACATAACGGCGAGTATTTTTAGAAAGGCATTTTCTATATCGCTTAGCTGTGAAAAGATAGTGGGGTCAAATATTGTCTTGTTTTTGCTCATATTTTAATATATTTTGCGAAAAATGTGGCTTGGGATTATATACACCAAAATGGGTATTCGTCTTGCTTATATTAATTTTCTTTACAAATCTATATAAGGATAAATTAGACGCTTAGTGCTTGAATTTGTTATGCTGATTAATAACTAGACGTGACAACAATCACTCTCAATAGTTCAGCTAATCAGAATAAATATAATTTGTTCATAGCAACTCCTATTTTACAGAACCTATCAAAAAAAGTTCCTAATGGGAGACAAAATTAGTAGGAAGCTAATTAACAAAATGGGGATACAGAAATGGTAACAATTAAAAACAAAGAAACCTTGTTTTTTCAACATCTAGACTTTTTACCAACACCCGCCCTAATTGGGCGAGAAGATAAATGCAATAAACGCGCCAAAATCTTGTTTGTCAATAAAGCTTTTATTAATACCATTGGATATCAAGTTACTGATATACCTGATCATTTAAGCTTTATTTCACGCGCCTATCCTGATATTAACTATCGCCATGAAGTGATAAACTCTTGGTCTAGTAGAATTTCACAATTAAGTCGTCGCAAAACATCCATTATACAACTATGTTCCAGGGTATTCTGTAAAGATCAGCAATATCGTTGGTTTGATATACGAACAGAATTAAAAAGTACCATTGATAAAGGCGTTGTTATTGTTTTGTTCAATAATATTGACAAAGCCAAAATGGAAGCCTTGCAATATGCTAAGTTATCAAGAACAGATCCTTTAACAAAACTTGCTAATCGACGTTATATTCAACATGTATTACAACAAGAAACCTTACATCAACCAAAAGATTATCAATCTTTTTCTTTAGTAATGGCAGATATTGATTTTTTTAAAACAATCAATGACCGCTTTGGGCATAGTTGTGGCGACTATGTCATTAAAACTGTTGCAAAAATCATTACTCAAAATACCCGTAAAATAGATGTTGTTGCTCGCTGGGGAGGCGAAGAATATTTACTGCTATTACCTAAGACTAACACCACCGAAGCGCGTATTGTAGTAAAAAAAATCATGAAACACCTGCATGAATATCATTTTATATGGGAAGGAAAACGTTTTAATGTCACTCTTACCTATGGAATCACCCAATATCGCCGAGCAGAAGAAACCAATGAAACCATCAAACGTGCGGATCTTTGTCTTTATCAAGGAAAAGAACAGGGACGTGACTGTATTGTCACTGATGGGGTGCTTGAGGTTTGGGGCGATTAAAGACTCAGGAGTAAATCATTAGCTGGACTGGTTTTATTTTAGCTGGACGGATTTTGTAAACCCCTTAGCTGGACGGGTTTTGTAAACCCGTCCACACGTTTAGCTTAACAACAAACCCCATCGGGCTAACTATAGAGGTTCAGATATTAAATTTCTTTAGAATCGAGTGCTTTAGCCTCGTCTAGCGGGGCTAAAGCCACCGATTCCAGAAATTATTTATGAAAATCTATATAATAAGATATTTAATTACTCATGTTTACTTCGCAAATTATTATTTTTTCATTGACTAAAAAGGGGGATAAACTTGCTCAAAAACTGTGTCTATTACTTGAAAATACACATCATGAGCATAAACCGAAACCTTTTAGTAGCACGGTTCAACAGTTTTTTATTGCAGGTCATCCGCTTATTTTTATTACCGCAACAGGGATAGCTGTTCGTTCTTTAGCTCCTGTTATTAAAAGCAAACTCAGTGATCCGCCTGTTTTAGTATTAGATGAACAGGGAATGTTTGTCATTCCTTTATTGTCAGGACATCAAGGTGGGGCGAACGAATGGGCTCGGGAAGTTTCAGAGTTAATCAAGGCACAATTAGTCATAACCACTGCAAATAGTTGGCAACAACCTATTTATGTATTAGGCATAGGCTGTGATAAAGGTTGTCCTGAATCTTATTTAAAAACCTTAATTGATCAGCATATTTCAACAAAACAATTAAAAAATGTAGTTGCTATTGCCAGTATTAACTTAAAACAGAATGAACCCGCCTTATTAGCTTTATCCCAACGCTTAAATTTGCCTTTTATTTGTTACTCTGCAACAAAGTTAAATACGGTAGCTAATAAACTCAGTTATAAATCTGAAATTGTCTATCGAGAAGTGGGTTGCTATGGCGTAGCTGAAGCAGCGGCGTTGATTTATGCTCAACAATTTACACAACAAGAGGCTGAATTAGTTTTAATTAAGCAGAAAAATCAACGTGCAACCTGTGCATTAGCTAGAAGTTATCCAAGTCAACTACCCCTCAACTAAAGACAGGGGAGGCTTGCCACCAATGTTATAAATCAAGAACTATCAATCCTCTTCCTCATCACAGTCCATAAAACACGCTGGCTTTTCCCATAGAGAATACCTTATATAGTGAAATAAGAGTGACTGTTTGATTTTTTTCTTACTTAAATATTTCATAATATCCTTATCGAATGCTTGCTGATTGAGTGTATTGAATGCAATAACACTACGTGTAATGCGCTTAGGATCAAATGAACCGCCTTTTTTAGCATAAGAAAAGCCACCTTTCGCTCTTTTAGCATCAATTTTCTGTTTGGAATGAGCAAATTGATTGTAAATTTTACCTTCTTTAATTTGTTGCATAAGAAACTGGTAAGATGTTTGTACTTTTTTTAGATAATTCGGTTCTAAGAAGGCGATTTCCAACCAAGGCTCTAAATTATAAACATGGTAATGTAAAGCATCCCGCTCTTCATAATCTATACTGATGCCATTTTCTAATAAATTATTATCGACATGTTGACGTAGAATTTCTTTATCCTTATTTAAAGATTCTTCATCTTCTAGCAATCGATCTAGCATTAATAATAGTTTTAATTGATGTGTACGAAAATTATTTTTGCCACTACTTGGGCCAAATTTCCATTGATGCTTATTGCTTTGAATATTAATTAGCCATTTTTTTATTTTTTGATGTTCATCTTGGCTAAACTCACAAAAAAGTAAATCATAAGCCCATAAAAAACCTTCTAGGCGGGTTTCGTCAATAGGATGACCCGTAGGGTGATTCGTTTCAGCCCATGCAAGCAGGTATTTCTTCGCTTGTTCTAAATAAGCGGTATCGCCTTTTAAATAATAAGCTAAGGCTAATAAAGCGGTATTTTGAGCATCACGTAATGCGATTCTGGTTTTTTTTAATGATTTGTCTTTTGCATTAGTAACCCCTGCGCTTTGTAAATTTTCAAGAGGGCTAGGGTCTTGCTTTAACAGTCTTTTTGTTTTCTTGAATAACCTTTTTTGCCAGTTAATACCAATAAAATAAGTTTTTTTTTAGTATCTGCTTCTATGTCCTTATCTTTATTTTGTGACAAGATACGATCAATAAATCCTTGAGGAAATAAATGCGTTCCGCTTTTGCAATCAATAGGATCAGACGCATAAGCAAAACAATAGGGTAATGCTTCTTTACTTTGCAAAGGCTCTTCTGCATGTGCTTTGCCAATAATAAAATCAAAAAGACTTGCGATAGATTGCTTCACTTTTTCAGTAAAATAGGAATGCTTTTCAATACTTAACTTAACAGGAAGTGCAAAAGTTAATGTTTCTGAATTTTTATCCACAAATTTCAAGGTTACTTTAGCTCGTTTACTTTCAGGAATCTGTCGATTAAATAAATTGATACTAGAAACTGATATAACCTTGTCGGTAAAATCCACCTGTTCCACTATCATTGGGTAATCTCTTGCTAATGAAGGAGAAGAAGCGATGGCTTTACTGCCGACTTTTAGCTTTGAAGCCTCTTGATAGCTAAGATAAGCCTCTACAAATTGTTCGCTGTCTGGTTTTTGAATCACCGCAATTAAATCACCTTTTTTCACATATTGGTTTTCTAATTCGACAATTTTAATGATTTTTCCAGCAATCGGGCTGACAATGGTTTCCATACCCGACAAAGATTCAGGTGTACCTTCTATAACTTTTAGTTTTTGTTGAGCAAGCTCTAATTTCGCTTGTAATATAGCGAGTGACTTCTGATCTGCACTGCTTCCTTTGAGATTCTTTTTTAAATTTTTTGAGATAGTCGCAAAATAAGCTCTCGATGATTTTACTTTAGCCCGTGAAACACTCACCTTCTTACGCGCAATTTGACATTCGGCATTGCGTTTTTTTGGATTGCGTCGATCAATTTCACTGGCATAGTGACGATTACATTTAATGGTTCTATTAAGTATTGCCGCCTGTAAAGAAGCATTCGCAGCACTGAGTTTAGTTTGTCTAAGACGTGCTTTTTCGCTATTTTTATTTTGCGCATCATCAATCAATGCTTGGTATAAAGCAACTTGTTGTTTAGCGACATCTATTCGATATTGTTTTGGTAGGCGTTTATTATTTGAAACATCCAATGTCAACAAAGGCTGTCCCACGCTGACATGGGTGTTATTTGCCACTAATACTTTTTTAATCGTACCTTGAATATAAGACTGAACGGGTGTAATCGCTGAATTTACAAATGCGGTTTCAATATTGAGACGAAAAAAACTATTATATAAAGTAGCTAAGGTAAACAGTAATAAAAGAGAGCCTGATATAAGATAAAGACTTGTGTAAAGACGACGTTTTATCTTTTGTTTACGACAAAGTGTTGCAGGAATTTCTGCTAACTCGGTACTTGCAGGGGTAACAGGCATATCGACACGGCGCAATACATTATCAATATTAACCATGTCGCCTCTATTTAAAGCCTCAGAAAAATACCTTAAAAGCTCTTGATGTTCTTCAGGGATATTCTTAAAACCAGCAACTAATTCTTGCTTTTTTACATCATAATGTAACGCTATTGCGGTCGCATCAAACTGAATATTAAAATCACGAAATTTAACAATAGGCTTGATAGAAAATTCTTGGTGCAATGTCACCTCATCTGAATAATCAACTATCTTAAAATATTTAATCGTCCATTGTGATACAAAGTAGATAGAGCCATTAATTTCCATTTGCAAAGGAAACAGATCGCGCTTATGAAGCCTTCTTCGTGGTGCATCCCAATAGAACACCTCGCTACTAAGTCTCTTTTTAGCCATAATTATCTCGAAATTTTAATTATATTACGGATAATAATTCTATTTTTTTAACTTGCATTGCAGGACAGGGATAAGAAGATAGGTTAAACAGATAACTGGATTTTTTAAAAATGATATGCTAGCACAGCAAAAGATAAATTCGCTGTACTAGTTAAAATGAGTAGCTCCCCCACTCATAATAGTGCAAGAATAACGAGAAAAAACAAGCACTCCCTAATAATCAAACCAGCTTAAGGCGTTGTCCAACTAAAATTTTTGTCGATTTAAGCTTATTAAGACGCATAATGCTCTCAACTGTTGTTCCATATTTTTCAGCAATTTTTATCAATGTATCGCCTTTTTCAACCAAATGCTCCGCCACTAAATGCTGAATAATAATATTAGCCCCGTGTCGTTCTAGCTTAGCTCTATTGTTCACTTTTAGCTGAATAACTTTATTATTTGAACTAACCGTTCTATTACCAATAGTAACCGTCGTTGATACCGATGACCCCTTTGAAACACCCTGAGAACGCATAGCATTAGCCTGTGCTTCAGAAATAGATGTAATGGATAAATTAGGTCGTTTCGCTTCTTCAGCTTGTGCAGAAACACTAAAAGCTGAAATGGCTAACAAGATAAGAGTTGTTGTAAAAATTGATTTTTTCATAATATATTCCTCGTCTAAAGATAAGTGGTGAGGTGTCCCCTGTTTAGGAAGTTCCAAACAATTAAATTACTTGAAACTTCCTTAAAAATACTGGAGGCTATTTTATCCTCCAGCATTGCTTTAAATTATAATTGTAAATTTTGATTATTATCCGACAAGCCCTATCTTCGAATAATCTTTATTCAAAGGCTCAGCCTCAATATTTATTGATAACAACGACGGTATTGAAGTTGAAAAACGACACCGTTTGTTAAATCAAGCGAGTCAACACTGATTGAACTACCTCTGCCGCGTGTTCTGATACGGCTATTAATACGCATATTCACATCTTCACCACAACGTGACCAGCTTTCGCTCATTGTTACTAGATCATCATGAACTGTATAATCATCACCATTTCTAGAATATAATCTGGTTTTTTTAGTAGGAGTACGATCACCTGCAAAGAAATAAGAACGACGTAATTCAGCACGCCCCTCAACAAAGCCACGGAAATCAGCCGTCATTGTTGAAACCTGAAATCCATTCGGTACATGAACAGGAACTGCAATATTACAAGACTTATTACCAGACTCCGCTGAGTAACCATCAAAAAGAATACTCAAAGTTGCTCCATCAGGCGTAATAGCAAAATCAGAAGTACCTGAAGGACAACCACTACCCGCGATAGCAGGTGCTTTAAAATACACTGGACTCTGAGTAGGTGTAGGTGTAGTCGCAACAGCTGATTGAGAGACAGAAAGAGCCAAAAGAGTGCCCGCTATTAAGGTGCTTAATGTTTTCATGATAGATATGTCCTTTGTTGTTTTAAATGAATGTTTTCGTCTAACGCAGGCATATAATCTATTATTTCTTAGGGTTTGCCTATCCCTCGGATAAGTGACCCTTGATCTGAGGCATACCCTAAATAGGGGAGTTTATCTTAGAGTCAACTACCCCTGAGCTAAAGACAGAAGGGTTTTCTTGCCACCAGTTCTATAAAACAATTTTCCCCCTTGTCCCAAATGGGAATTTGGGAATAAGCTAAACTATTAATACGAGCTAAATTGTACTTAATAAATATCTTACCTCTTCTAAGTTAGACTTGCTAATAGGTAACGATACAGTGCTATTATTAACAATTAGACAATAATTTTCATCATTGGGCACACGTTGTTTTAGCTCCTTTACTTGGGCTAAATTAACAATAAAACTGATATGTATTCTAAAAAAATATTTTTTATTAAGTTTTTTTAGAAACTGATCTAATGTTTGACGTACACCCTCCAATATATCTCCATTATGCAAATAAATTTCAATTGTATTTCCTAATTTACTTTTATGAATATAGAGAATATCACCAGATTCAATATAAGTAGTAGGATAACTAACACCCTGCCCTTCTTCTTTACGGTATTTTATTGCCAAGCGACAATTATCAGACAGTTTCCATTGAAAAGCGCGTTGCAACGCCTCATCAAATTTATCATCATTAATTGGCTTGAGTAGATAATGTAAAGGTGCATAGTTATAGGATTCCAAAGAATACTCTTCATGTGCGGTTACAAAAATAATCACAGGAGGAGAAAATAAACGGGTGATTTGTTTCGCTAATAATAAACCCGCATTTTTTTCTTCCATTTCAATATCTAAAAATACCAAATCAATTTTTTCATATCGAAGAATATCCATTGCCTCTCTAGAATTCTCTGCTTCAAAAATTTCTCCAATTTTTTCATAAGGCTCAAGCAAGGCACGTAACTCGCTTCTATTCAAAATTTCATCATCAACTAATAAAGTGCATAAGTTATTCATAAATAATTATTTTATATTTTTTTAGGGAAAATAAGTCGTACTAATGTGCCTTTACCTTCGCTACTTGTCACATAAAATTGAACTTTATTACCAAAGGTATGTTGCAATAATTGAGTCAAATTATATAACGCTCTTCCTCCTCCCTTATGATCAGAAGATAAGCGTCTTTCACCTATTTGGTCTAAACGTTTACAGGCTATTCCTTTGCCATTATCAGATACCTCACAAATCACTTTTTTATTATCAGGTGTGGCATAAATACGAACAGAAATAAGTAATTTTTTATGCGGTTGGCGAGCATGAGTTAAACAGTTTTCGATCAAGGTCAATAATGTCCTTGGTGGCAAAGTGTTCTCTAGCAAGCTTTCATCAAGATCCACTACCTTATAATCTATTTTATGCGGAAAACGTAGCAGTTGAAAATCCATATAGCGTTGCACTTGCGCTAATTCATTTCTCAATGAGACATATTCTTTACGTGCATAACGCTGTGTTTCTCGCATAAACTCACCTAAAGAAGTCACATAAGCACGAGCTTTTGCTGGATCTACTCGAATCAAAGAACGAATAGCATTGAGCGTATTCATTAAAAAATGCGGTTCAATTTGGGCATTATAATAGGCTTGCATCTTCAACCTATCCCCTTCAACAAGCTGAATAATAAGAACAAACAAATAACAACCAGCTGTTGTAATCAATAAAACGGGCAACATGATTTGTGCGACAAGATGTAAAGCGCTAGAAAATAGGTCTGTGATAAGCAATATCAACAACATTTGCAATAGCACCGCAAAACTACCCGTCATCGCCGCTATAAGAACCGTCATTTTATTACTAATACGTTGAACTTGCCCTGCTAATATACCACTCAATAGACTAGCAACAGCACATGCCTCAGCAGTAAAGCCACCAAGTTGATAACGCTCAATGCCTGCAACAGCCCCTACAATCAGACCGATTAAAGGGCCTCCGACTAGACCTGCACTGACCACCACAAGATCACGAAAATTAATAATCGCTTCATCTTTTTGCAAACCTGAGTCATAAGACCAAGGAACAGAATGTAAACTCCCGTCAGGGGAAATAATCATCCCCGAATGTGTTCCATAAATTGCCATAAGGCTAAAAAAAGCCAATAAAAATAAAACACCTGCTTTATTATGACCTAAATAACGTAAATTTTGTCGCAAAAAAGGTAATCGGAAAACAATAAAAGCAGTAGTAATCACTACACTAGCTCCCTCTAACAAGGGCAATAAATAGTTTAGATAAAAAAGCATAGTTACTCTACGTGACAATTGAGATGAGTAAATTAGGGGCAAAAGAGCAAGTTAGAATCGGGAGGTTATTTCATGCACGTTCCTTAGGAAATTTCAAGAAAAATGGGTAGCATCATTGCTTGGAATTTCCTTATCTACCCACCGCAGCCTCCACCACAACCTCCCCCCGAACAACCACCACCACAACCATTAGTTGTGTCATTAATGCTAGTCGTACTAGTAGTTAAATTACCACAATATTTGCACTTCGAGTGTGTTATTTTTTTATCACCTGAGATGCTCTCATTTAACACTTTTACAGCCCTTAAACGACAACATTTATTACATTGCTCCCCAACAAAAATACTAACCACAATAACCCAAGTAATCACAGAGTAAAAGACAGAGTAAAATAAAGTAACAAATATACCAGCATCACTCTTATAGACAAAATAGCTGGCGAATAAGATAATAATCAACGCTATAATCCGACCAGCATAACAGCTTATTCTATTTCTTTTTTTAAGGGGAGGGTTAAGCTGAAAACGCTTTTCAACGGGAGGCC
>Ga0256832_1002417_pt1 | contig 12751 bp, 8 predicted proteins | sample 134614metaG_FD_190534 | JGI IMG/M metagenome (GOLD analysis project Ga0256832, IMG submission 190534) | Hydrothermal vent microbial communities from Lau Basin, Pacific Ocean - 134-614 | ecosystem: Environmental > Aquatic > Marine > Hydrothermal vents | place: Pacific Ocean: Lau Basin | collected... | reverse complement strand
ATCCCCGGCCTCCATCTGGTCGATAACGTCCCGCACGTCGCTGGCTCCGGCCACGCCCAACAACCCCGACTGCTTGTTCAGCATCCGGTCGATCTCCTCCAGCGAGAGGCCCAGCCGGTTGGCCAGGTAGAAGATGACCGCGGGGTCCAGGTCGCCGCAGCGGGTGCCCATCATCAGGCCGGGCAGGGGCGTAAAGCCCATGGTCGTGTCCACCGAGCGCCCGTTCTGCACCGCGGCCATGCTGGCCCCGTTGCCCAGATGCGCCGTGATGAGATTGACCTCCGCCAGGGGCTTGCCCAGCCACTCGGCCGCGCGTTTGCTCACGTAAAGGTGCGACGTGCCGTGGAAGCCGTAGACCCGCACGCCGTGCTTTTCATAAAATCGGTTGGGGATGGCGTAGCGGTAGGCGTGGGGAGGCAGGGTCTGATGGAAGGCGGTGTCGAAGACCGCGACCTGCACCGCGTCGGGGAAGATCTGCCGGGCCACAAGGATACCCTCCAGATTGGCGGGGTTGTGCAGGGGCGCGTAGGGGATGAGGCGGCGGATGGTTTCGATCACGTCGTCGTCGATGATGACCGTGTCGCTGAAGCGCTCGCCGCCATGCACCACCCGATGCCCGATGGCTGCGATCTCGCCGGGATGCTCGATGACTGCGATGTCGGATTCGGTCAGCAGCCCGGCCACCCTCTTTAGCCCGACCTCATGATCGGGAACGGGCGTCTCCCGCACGATGGTGCGTTCGCCCTCCCCGTCGTAGATAGTGTGCCGCACGCGGCTGCCCTCCAGCCCGATGCGCTCCACCAGGCCCGCACACACCATCCGATGCGTCTCGGTGTCGAAAAGTTTATACTTGATGGATGAACTTCCGGAGTTGATGACGAGGATTTTCATATTACTTGCTGGCGACATTCGCGGCCACAAGGATGGGGTCCCAGACGGGCGCGAAGGGAGGCGCGTAACTCAGGTCGAGATTTTTCAGGTCGTAGACGGTCCAGCCGTCGTAGAGGGCGGCAGCGATGACGTCGATGCGCTTGGCCACGCCTTCCTCGCCCACCATCTGCGCGCCCAGCAGCTTCTTCGTCCCTTTCTCGAAGACCAGCTTGACGTGGATGGGGGGATGGGTGGGCATGTAGTGCGCCCGGGCCGGGGCCTTGATGGTGACGCTGGCCGCGTCGAAGCCTGCATCCTTCGCCTCGCGCTCGCTCAGACCCGTGCGGGCCACCTCCAGGTCGAAGACCTTGACCACCGCGGTGCCCACGATGCCGGCGAAGGCTTCGTCGCCGCCCGCGATATTCGTGCCCGCAATGCGGCCCTGCTTGTTGGCCGTGGTGCCCAGGGGAATGTAGGCGGGCTTGTTCAGCACCCGATGCCAGGCTTCGGCCACGTCACCCGCGGCCCAGATGTGCGGCACATTGGTGCGCTGATGGTCGTCCACCGCGATGGCGCCCGTCTCGCCGATAGCCACGCCCGCTTTCTCGGCCAGCGGAATGTTGGCCCGCGCGCCCACGCTGAAGAGGACGATATCCGCGTTCAGGATTTTGTCCCCCGCTACGACCTCCTTCACCCGGCCATCGCCCTTGAAGGCCCGCACCTGGCTGTTCAGATGCAGGGTGACGCCATTTCGGGCCAGCTCTTCATGCACCAGTTCGGCCATATCGGCATCGATGTAGGGCAGCGCCTGCGGCAGCATCTCCACCACGTCCACGTACATGCCGTTGGCGGCCAGCGCCTCGGCCATCTCCAGGCCGATGTACCCCGCACCCACGACCACCGCCTGCCAGGGATGCTGCTTCGCGATCCATTCCTTGATGGCGATGCCGTCCTCCACCGTGCGCAGGGTGAAGATGCCGGGCAGGTCCAGGCCCGGAATGGGGGGCTTCACCGCCACCGCGCCCGTGGTGATCAGCAGCTCATCCCATCGATCCTGGAAGACCTCGCCCGTTTCCAGGTTCTTCACCGTGACCGTGTGTGCGTGGGCGTCCACGTCCATCACTTCGTGATGCACCAGGGCCTTGATGCCCTGTTTGGCGAATTGTTCGGGCGTGCGCACCACCAGCTTTTCCGCTTTGGGGATATCGCCCTTGATGAAATAGGGCAGGCCGCACGCGCCATAGCTCACATAACCCGATTTCTCGTAGACGGTGATCTGCAAATCCTTGTTGCGACGCTTGGCCCGGGCCGCGGCGCTCATGCCCGCGGCCACGCCGCCGATGACGATAAGTTTCATGATACCTCCAGATAAATGCTTGGTTTGTGCAAAAGTTGCCGTAACTGCTAAGGTCGCTGGCCCCAATATCCCTTTTTGCCACGAAGACACAAAGGAAACGAAGGCACGAAGTATTTTTCTTTATTTTCCCTTCGTGTCTTCGAAAAACTTCGAGTCTTCGTGGCTCATTGAGGCTTACAATCGAGCACGTTAGCGGTTACAAGTTGCCGGGGAAATGCTGGTCGGACCTGCATCTGGCGTCAAACGTCAAGCGCTGGTTGACTGACAAAAGTCGGTGGTCTTTTCCTTCGGTCGCATGGCCCCCCTCCAACCTCCCCCCGAGCTGCGCTCAGGGGGAGGCCATCCGGTTCTGCAAAACTCTCTCCAAGAGACCATGTGCTCCCTCCCCTGAAAACGAGCGGAGCGAGTTTCGGGGGAGGGGTGCAGGGGTGGGGGCAGCGTTGGCGGATCGCCGCCTCCGCCGGTTTGTTTTGTAGCCTGCTCGGGATTTGCCAACAGTATCGTGAACCTGCGGGCTAAAAACGACGCCCCATGAATGGGGCTACGGCGCATGTCGCGGGTCGGGGGAAGCCGGGTTCACCCGGCGTCGTTTCGTAGCCCGGAGCTTCAGCTCCGGGTGGCCGAGGCCGAAAACGCCTGATTTCAAAATGCGTTTAGTTTAGGCTGTCGATTCAGTTTGGATTGTATTATCCCCCAAAACTCGCCGATTAGCGAAATGTTTTCCTGAGGGTGTCGCCTTCCTGTCAATTCCCCTGAGAGAACCTCCATCTGCTACAATAGCGGCTGATTTGAAAATAGCATTGCGTTCGTTTGCAAAAGCAGCTCGACGCCTGCGTTGGGCGGGTCTGCAACGGACGTAAAACGTCAAAACGTGAAACGTCATGTCCTCACGCATCACGTATCGCTCGTCACGTCATCGCCTCCCCATGCCCCCCCGCCATCGCATCCCCAAAGTCAAAATCTGCGGCCTGACCCGCTTCGAGGACGCGGCCGCGGCCATCGAAGCAGGCGCAGACCTGCTCGGATTCATCTTCTACGAGAAATCCCCGCGCTATCTTGATCCCGAACAGGCCCGCGATCTCATCCACGAACTCCACCGCGCCTATCCGGTGGACCCGGAGAAACCCCGCTACCGCACGGTGGGCGTGTTCGTGAACCGGCCCGCGCCCTATATCGCGGCCATCATGGCCCTGGCCGGGCTGGATTGGGCGCAGCTCAGCGGGGATGAGCCCGTAGGCGTGCTGGAAGCGCTCCACAAACGGGCCTACAAGGCCATCCGCCCCCGCACCTACGAGGAGGCGGACGCGGAAGCCAGCTTCTACGCGGCCCTCTCGCCCCGCTTCGGCCCGCGGCTGCTCATCGACGCCTATCGGCCGGGCGAGTACGGGGGCACGGGCCAGCGGGCCGATTGGGTCATCGCGGCGAAGCTGGCCCGGCTGCGCAGCATCCTCCTCGCGGGCGGTCTCAATCCCGACAACGTGGCCGAGGCCGTGCGCGCGGTGCGGCCCTGGGGCGTGGACGTGAGCTCGGGCGTGGAGCAAGCGCCCGGGATCAAGGATCATGACGCCATTCGGGCGTTTGTGAATCGCGCGAAAGCCGCTTCAGAGGAACACTGAGCACTCTGAGATTTCACAGAGGGCGCTGAGGAAAATTCAAATCCCAACCCCAATTCCAATTCATTCCAGTATTCGCTCATGGACAAAAAAATCCCCGTCGGCATCATTGGCGCCACCGGCGCTGTGGGCCAGCGTTTCATCTCCCTGCTGGCCGACCATCCCTGGTTCGAGATCACCGACCTGCTGGCTTCGGAGCGGTCCGCGGGCCAGCGCTACGGCGACGTGGTCAACTGGATCCTGCCTGATCCTCTGCCCGCGCGCGTCGCCGATCTGACAGTGCGGCAGGCGGACGAAGGCCGGGCCGACGCCCGCGTCCTCTTCTCCGCCCTGCCCGCGTCCCAGGCCCGGGCGCTGGAGCCCCTCTTCGCCTCCCGCGGCCACTACATTTTCTCCAACGCCTCCGCCTTCCGCATGGCCGAGGACGTCCCCCTGGTCATCACCGAGGTCAATCCCGACCATCTGGACATGATCCCGGAGCAACAGGCCCGCCGCGGGTGGGATGGCTTCATCGTGTGCAACGCCAACTGCACCACCACCCACCTGGTGGGCGCGCTCCATCCCCTGCATCTGGCCTTTGGGGTGACGAAGGCGTTCGTGGCCACCCTGCAGGCCGCGTCGGGCGCAGGCTATCCCGGCATCCCCGCCATGGACCTCATCGACAACGTGGTGCCCCACAGCTATGGCGAGGAGCAGAAGGTGGAGACGGAGCCCCGCAAGATCATGGGGGATTTTGTAGATGGTCGGTTCCAGTTTGCGGACATGACCCTGACCGCGCACTGCCATCGCGTGCCCGTGCTGGACGGCCACACCGAGGCGGTCTCGGTGGCGTTGGGGCGGGAGGCAACGCGCGAGGATATTCTCGACGCGTTTCGAAGCTATCGCCGCCTGCCGCAGGAGCTTGGGCTGCCCAGCGCGCCCGACCCGGCCGTGGTCGTGGTCGAGGGGATGCACCGGCCTCAACCCCGGCTGGATCGCATGGCCGGGCGGGGCATGGCCACGGTGGTGGGGCGTATCCGCCCGTGCAATCTGCTGGACTGGCGCTTTTCGCTGCTCGGGCATAACACCATTCGCGGGGCCGCGGGCGGCTCCATCCTCAATGCGGAGCTGATGGCCTATTGGGGGCGATTGGATTGAAGATAAAGCGGCGAAGGCGCGAAGAAAAGTGAAGGCATGGAGATTGAAGGTAATTATACAGATCCTTCTGCAAGACGTTTTTACCACTAAGGCACAAAGTCACAAAGACACGAAGAAAAACCTTATATTTTCTCCTTCGCACTTTCGTGTCTTCGTGTCGTCGTGGTTTTCGACCTTGCTACGTTAGTAGTTACAAAACTCCGTAATTGATGCCAAGACACGGCGTGATCTCGGGATTCAGCTTACCTTTTTATAAACATCGCTCCCGCATACCGGGCATCCACCAGCTGCCTTCCATTTCTTATAGCTTCCTTTCCAACCACAACTTTCGCATTGGACGACGTCAAAGTCCGATGTACCTCCAAAAAGTTGTGCCAACCAGATCAGGGCCAGTCCGGCGAAAATGGACAAAACGGCGAGCACCGTGTCGCTAAATCCACCTACCAAAGGCCCAACAAAACCGAAAAACCAGTGGGAGAGGGGGGTGAGAAATGGGAGTTGGACGAAATTTCCCAAAGCCATCGCCCACAGAAACAGGGCGAGGAGCCACAAAAGAGCACTCATTTTGAACCTCCTTCTTGTTAAAAGGGAGAGAGCACTGCCGTGTCTTGGCGCTGGCAATTTCGCCTGGGATATAATAGGTCCGACAGGCTAATTCCCACTTCAATTTAGGAAATCCCATTGCGAAAGCCAAGGACTGGCTGGTCAAAAAAAATGACAAAGCAGTCAAGTGATTACAAACCCTATGCCGAACTAGGATCGCGGCTTAGAGAATTACGTTTGTTGGCAGGCATTCCCACTCAAAAATTGCTTCTGGACCAACTTTCGGAGAAAGGGATTGCCTATACCGAAGGTTTTTGGAGTAAAGTCGAGAATGGACGCCGACGTCCTGCCCGAGAACATCTCCTTCAAGTACTCAAGCTTTTCCGAGAGCAAGGAGCCTCGTTGGATATTATTTCGGTACAAGATATATTTCGATTAGCGGGTTATGCAAGTCTGGACGGTCGGGAGCTTTCGCAACTGTTCCAGGTTCACGAAACTGATCTCTGGAATGAGTCACACCAGAGAGGTTCTCTCCAGCCCCTTCCAACTCCTGTTTTCCATTATTCCTTCAACACTTTCGTTCGAAAGCATTGGCCCAAGCTTTCTTTGCTCTTATGGTTTCTCTATCTGGAAATCTTGGAACTCTGGCGTAATCTTGGCTGGCGTCTTTATCATTCACCAGATTTGAACTGGTGGGGTTTGCTCTTCCCCATAGTAGCCACAGTGATGCTTTACTGGCAACGGCGTCTTTTGCAGGATCGACTGATTCAGATCGCTAGCACCGTAGGGCTGGCTTTGCTGTCGGGTATTATGATGGTTTTGACGGTCCACCGAGTAGGTATTATCATTCCGGTTTTGTCCACATTGGGAGGGATCACCATTGCATCGCTGGATGTGTTACGTGAGAAAGCATTTCTACCAAATGTACAAAGTGAAATTAGTCTAAAAGTACTTGTTGAACTCTCTTTAGGGGCAATAGCATTACTGATTCTTGTAGGCGTCGCCATGAATTTGATTCTGTTCACGGCGCCCCCAGGGGCATTCGGACAAATGCCTTATGAGCTGCGGGTTTTCCGAGGAATTGAAATTTTACTTGCATTACTGATGATTTTGGGGCTGTGGATTCTTTTTTGGCTCATACCATTGTTCGATATGGTAAGCGTTTCACCATCTGTAAATAGCCCCTCAAACAGTTGAAGAGACGATATCAGAAGATAGATATGTAAGCATTTATATCCTTGAGCACTTCCCCCCATGCCCCTCGCCCGCATCCTCGCCCGCTTCCAGACCGACCCCAGCCTGCGCACCCGCATCACCGCGTGGGAGCGCATTCCCGCGCGGGAAGCGGAGATTGCAGCCTGGCCCGAGACCCTGGACCCGCGGCTGCCCCTGGCCCTGGCCGCACGCGGCATCCGCCAGCCCTACAGCCATCAGGCCCGGGCCGCGGAGCTCGCGCTCGCGGGCCAGCACGTCCTGGTCGTCACCCCCACCGCGTCGGGCAAGACCCTGGCCTACAACCTGCCCGTCCTCCACTGGCTGCTCAACGATCCCGACGCCCGCGCCCTCTACCTCTTCCCCACCAAAGCCCTGGCCCAGGACCAGCTCCAGACCCTCCAGGAGCTCATCGACGCGCTTCACGCCGACATTTCCGTCGCGGTCTACGACGGCGACACGCCCAAAGCCCACCGCAAACGCATCCGCGAGCAGGCCCGCATCGTCCTCACCAATCCCGACATGCTGCACACGGGCATCCTGCCCCACCACACCGCGTGGATGGCGTTCTTCCGCGGACTGCGGGCCGTGGTCATCGACGAAATCCACACCTACCGCGGCGTCTTCGGGTCCCACGTGGCCAACGTGCTGCGCCGTCTGAAGCGCGTCGCCAGTTTCTATCAGGACGCGACGCCTGCGCAAGCGCCCGTGCAATATCTTCTCGCCTCCGCCACCATCGCCAACCCGGCGGCGCACGCGGAGCGGCTCATCGAAGCGCCCATGGCCCTGGTGGCCCGCAATGGCGCGCCTTCGGGCGAGAAGCATTTCATCTTTCTCAACCCGCCCCTGGTGGACCGAGACCTGGGCCTGCGGCGCAGCAACCTGCTGGAAGCCCAGCAGTTGGGCGTGACCCTCCTGAGCGAAGGCGTCCAGACCATCTTCTTCGCCCGCGCCCGCATGACCGCGGAGCTGCTGCTCACCTACCTGCGGGAGGGGCTGGAGCGCCAGGGCGTGCGGGGCGTCGTGGTGCAAGGGTATCGCGGGGGCTATCTCCCCCGGCAGCGCCGGGCCATCGAGCGGGGCCTGCGGGAGGGCGACATCCACGGCGTGGTGGCCACGAACGCGCTGGAACTGGGGGTGGACATCGGCCAGCTTCAGGCCGCGGTGCTCACGGGCTTTCCGGGCACCATTGCCAGCGCCTGGCAGCAGGCGGGCCGCGCGGGCCGTCGGGGCGAGGTCTCGTTGGCCGCGCTCATCGCCGGCGGCGGCGCTCTGGACCAGTACATCATCCAGCACCCCGACTACTTCTTCGGACGCTCGCCCGAACACGCGCTCATCAACCCCGACAACCTGGTCATCCTGGTGGAACACCTGCGCTGCGCCGCGTTCGAGCTGCCCTTTCGCACGGGCGAGGCCTTCGGGCGCTTCCAGTTCACCGAAGAGGCGCTGGCCATGCTCCAGGAGGAGGGGGAGGTGATGCAGGCCGGGGATCGCTGGTTCTGGACGTCGGAAAGCTATCCCGCGGGCGAGGTGAGCCTGCGCACCGCCTCGCCCGACCGCATCCTCATCCTGGAGGAAGACGAAACCATCGGCGAGATGGACCGGGAGACCGCGCCGGCCCTGCTGCATGAAGGGGCCATCTATCTGCACGAGGGCCGCGCCTATCTGGTGGAGAAACTGGATTGGGACGAGGGCCACGCGTGGGTGACGCCCGCCCAGGTGGATTATTACACCCGCGCCATCAGCGTCTCCCAGGCCGACGTACTGGCCGTGGAGGCGCAGGAGGCGGGTCGGGCGCTGCGCGGGTGGGGCGAGGTCGCCATCCATTCCCGGGTCACCGGCTATCGCCGGGTGAAGCGCTGGACCCACGAGGTGCTGGGCTATGGCGACGTCGATCTGCCCGAGACCGTGCTGGAGACCACGGGCTACTGGCTGGCCGTGGCCGATGAGGTGGTGGATGCGCTGCGGGAGATGCGGTTGTGGGCCAGCGATCCCAACGACTACGGCCCCAACTGGCCCGAACAGCGGGCCAAAGCCCGGGCCCGGGACGGCTATCGCTGCGTGCTGTGCGGCGCGGCCGAGCCGCCGGGCCAGCCCCACGACGTGCATCACATTCGCCCCTTCCGCACCTATGGCTACATCCCCGGCGTCAACGAGAATTACAAGCTGGCCAACCGGCTGGAGAACCTGCGCACCCTGTGCCGCTCATGCCACCAGAAGGTGGAGCGGGGCCAGCGGCTGCGTTCGGGCCTGAGCGGGCTGGCCTATCTGTTGCACAACCTCGCGCCCCTGCACCTCATGTGCGACCCCAGCGATTTGGGCTATCTCATCGAGCCCCTGGCCGCGCACACGCAACGCCCCACCATCCTCCTCTACGACCAGGCTCCAGGCGGCATCGGCCTCTCCGAGCGCCTGTATGACCTCCAGCCGCAGTTGCTGGACGCCGCGCGGGAGGTGGTGGCCACGTGCGGGTGCAGTCATGGCTGCCCCGCCTGCGTGGGCCCGGTCACCGAAGGGGCCGAAGCCCTGGATTGGGACGCGAAGGCATTGACATTGGCCCTGCTGGAGGCGCTCAGCGACGATGAAGCTGAAACGGACGAGTGAGCGCGGGAAGCCAGCCCATGATGCGTGATCCATGAACCATGCCCCACTACATTCTCTTCCACAAGCCCTACGGCGTGCTCACCCAGTTCACCGATGCGGAAGGTCGCCCGACCCTGGGCGATTATATCGATCTGCCAGGGGTGTATGCGGCCGGGCGGTTGGATAAGAACAGCGAAGGGCTGCTTCTGCTGACCGACGACGGCGACGTGCTGCATCGGGTGACGCATCCCCGCTGGAAACTGCCCAAGACCTATCTGGTGCAGGTGGAAGGGACGCCCGACGAAGCCGCATTGCAGAAGCTGCGGGAGGGCGTGATGGTGAAGGGGAAAAAGACGGCGCCCGCCGAGGTGCAATTGCTGAGCGAGCCGCCCGATCTGCCGCCCCGCGAGGTGCGGCAATATCATCCCACCCCCTGGCTGCGCATCACCATCCGCGAAGGGCGTAAGCGTCAGGTGCGGCGCATGACCGCGGCCGTGGGGCTCCCCACCCTGCGGTTGGTGCGGGTGGCCATCGGGCCGTTGACGCTGGGCGATCTGTCGCCGGGCGCATGGCGGGAGCTGACCGACGAGGAGCGGGAAGTGCTCTTGCGGGCCATTGGACTCGATCCCCGGCGTCCTCCGACGCCCAAAACGCCCTTTCGCCCTCGCCGCCGGGGCAGGCGCAAGCCGCGAAGATAGGGCATTGTCAGGTTGGCCGGGATTTGTTATAATGCGTCCAGCGAACACATGAGCTAACCATCCCCCCCCGACGCGATCATGGCCAAACGTGCATCCACCTCCCCCTCCCAAAAAGCCGCCGGCAAGAAAAGGACGTATGCGGCCGCGAAGAAGTCCGGCAGCCGCAGCCGTTCCAAATCCACGAAATCGAAAAGGAAACGCAGTTCCCGCAAGAAGAATTCGAGTTGGGACAAGTTCCTCCAGGCCGTGATCAGCGGACAGGCTCTGGGCGTGGTGATGGTCTTGGTAGGCGTTTTTACGTTGTTGGCCCTGCTCAGCAGCCAGCGGGGTGCGGTGACGGCCTGGTGGATCGACCTCATGAGCCTGATGTTCGGCGTGGGAGTGTATTGGCTACCCGTCGTGTTGCTGGTCTCGGGCATTTTCATCTTCCTGTATAGCCAGGGCTATCGGGGCTGGTTTACGCCCGTGCGTTTTGTGGGCTTCCTGCTCTTTTGGGCGACCTTGCAGGCCCTGATCCATCTCATCGGCGTCACCCGTCATGCCGAGCTGGCTTCCCCGCGGCCAGGCGATTACGGCGGCGTCACCGGCTGGTGGCTCACCCAAACCCTGCTCTCGGCCCTGGGGCCCTTCCTGACCGGCGTCATCGTCCTGGCGATGATGGCGCTGGGGGTCATCCTCATGTTTGGGGTGAGCTGGCAGGCCCTGCAGAATACGCTTTTGGCGGGCGTTGCGGCCGTGGGGGCCGGCATGGCCGCGTTGGGCGCGCAGTTGCGCGGCCGCGGGCCCGGTCTGGCCGAAGGGTTGCGTTCGGGCTGGACGCGCTCTGTTCTGTGGATGAAGGGACTGCGCCGCCCCAAACCCCAAACGCCGCCCATCCCCCAACCTGCGCCCGAACTCAACGGCGCGGTCAGCACGCTGCCCTCTGATACGCATCCCCCAAGCGTGATCCTCGAACCCTCCGAACCCTCGGTGCGCATTGTCGGAAGCGAGAACACGGATTGGCGTCTGCCTCGCATCGATGACATTCTCGATCCGGGCTCCTCGGGCGAGATCACCGAGGAGGACCTGGCGGAGCGGGCCCGCATCATCGAAGACACCCTCAACGCGTTCGGCGTCCCCGTCACCGTGGTCGAGGTGAACAAAGGCCCGGTGGTGACGCAGTTCGGCGTGAAGCCGGGGTATGTCATCCGCAAGGTGCGGGGGGAGGAGAAGCGGATGAAGGTGCGGGTGAGCAAGATCCAGGCCCTCGCCAGCGACCTTTCCCTGGCCCTGGCCGCCTCGCCCATCCGCATCGAAGCGCCCGTGCCCGGTCGCGATATCGTGGGCATCGAGGTACCCAATCAGGCCATCAGCATGGTCACCCTGCGCAGCATCCTGGAATCGGAGGAGTTCGCGGCGTTGAAAGCGCCGTTGAAGATCGCCCTGGGGCAGGATGTATCGGGCCGAGCGGTTGCGGCCAGCCTCGCCCGCATGCCGCATTTGCTCATCGCCGGGGCCACAGGCTCGGGCAAATCGGTCTGCGTCAACGCCATCATCTGCTCCTTCCTCTTCCAATACACCCCCGACGACCTGCGCTTCATCCTGGTCGATCCCAAACGGGTGGAGCTGACCGTGTACAATGGCATCCCCCATCTCATCGACAACGTCATCACCGACGTGGAGACGGTGGTGTCGGTGTTGGGGTGGGCCGTGCGGGAGATGGAGACGCGCTACAAGAAGCTGGAGAAGGCGGGCGCGCGCAATATCGAGGCCTACAACGCCCGCATGGTGGCCGAGGGCCGGCCCAAGATGCCCTACACCGTCATCGTCATCGACGAGTTGGCCGATATCATGATGATGTCGCCCGACGAGGTGGAGAAGCTGCTGGTGCGGCTGGCGCAGATGGCCCGGGCCGTGGGCATTCATCTCGTGCTGGCCACGCAGCGCCCTTCGGTGAACGTGGTCACCGGCCTGATCAAGGCCAATTTCCCCTCCCGCATCGCCTTCGCGGTCACCAGCCAGGTGGATTCCCGGGTGATTCTGGATACGCCGGGCGCGGAGAAGCTGCTGGGCCGGGGCGATATGCTGTTCATGCGGCCCGATTCGGCCAAGTTGGCCCGCCTGCAGGGCGCGTTCGTCTCCGACGCGGAGGTGCATCGGCTGGCGCGCTACTGGCGGGGTCAGCGGGGCCTGACCGCGGAGCCCGCGTCCGAGCTCGCGGTGGAGCCAACCATCCAGCGGCCGCTCTGGCGCGAGACGCCATCGCAATCGGAAGCCTCGCGCCGCGATCCTCTGTACGATGAGGCCGTGGCCGTGGTGCAGGAGGCGGGTCGGGCCAGCGTCAGTCTGTTGCAACGGCGGTTGCAGATCGGCTACACCCGCGCGGCCCGGCTCATCGACATGATGGAGGCGGACGGCGTCGTCGGGCCGGACCAGGGGGGCAGCCGCGGGCGTGAGGTGCTGGCAGGGCGGGAGCCCGTCGTCGAGACCGCGCCCGAGCCCGAATACGAGCCGCCCTTCCCCGCGCCCGCGGACGCGCCCGAACCCCCGCCCTGGGAGGATGTCGATGATGGGGAGTGGGAGGACCCGTCGGAGCCGTTGTAGGGCGGGAAGGGCGAAGAGTCATTCCCGGCGGGTGCGTTTCAATTTGGGGGCAAAAAATCATCGTCGATTCGTCGCCAAGCACTGGCCGAGTAAACTCGGGCTTTTTGGGCGCTTCGCGCCAGTGGTCGACCTTCGTCGACCTGTTGCATACGGTG
>Ga0256832_1002416_pt1 | contig 12752 bp, 13 predicted proteins | sample 134614metaG_FD_190534 | JGI IMG/M metagenome (GOLD analysis project Ga0256832, IMG submission 190534) | Hydrothermal vent microbial communities from Lau Basin, Pacific Ocean - 134-614 | ecosystem: Environmental > Aquatic > Marine > Hydrothermal vents | place: Pacific Ocean: Lau Basin | collected... | reverse complement strand
AGTTCCTCGCCTATCTCTCCACCCCCGAGGTGCAGGCCTGGTGGCATCAGGAAACCGGCTATGTTCCGATCACCACCGCCGCCTACGAGCTTTCCAAGTCGCAAGGCTTCTATGAGAAGAATCCGGGCACGGATACGGCGATCAAGCAGCTCAGCCTGAATACCCCCACGCCCAATTCGCGCGGCATTCGCCTCGGCAACTTCGTGCAGATCCGTGACGTGATCAACGAGGAGCTCGAAGCGCTCTGGGCCGGCGACAAGACGGCGAAAGAGGCCATGGATTCGGCCGTGGAGCGGGGCAATGTGCTCCTGCGCAAGTTCGAGCGCACCGTGGCCAAGTAAGGCTCAGTGAAAGAACCATGCCCGCAGGCACGGCTTGCGGGCATGGTGCTCCCGGCCCTCCAAATCAGCCCGGAAAAACAGCAAGATGCTCAAGCGCGTCCACTTTCCCCCCTCGCTCCTGCCCTATCTGCTGGTCGCCCCTCAGGTGGCGATCACGCTGATTTTCTTCATCTGGCCGGCGAGCCAGGCGCTCTACCAATCCTTTCTGATCGAGGATGCCTTCGGCCTCAGCACCGAATTCGTGTGGTTCGAGAATTTCATCGCCCTGTTCAAGGATCCGATCTATGTGGAAACCTTCTGGCGCACGGCCTATTTCTCGCTCGCCGTGGCGGGGCTTTCGATGGGGCTTGCGCTGGTGCTCGCGGCCTTCGCCGATCGCGTAGTGCGCGGCGCAACCTTCTATCGCACGCTCCTGATCTGGCCCTATGCGATCGCCCCGGTGCTGGCGGGGGCGCTCTGGGTGTTCATGTTCAATCCCACGCTCGGCATCGTGGCCTATGCGCTCGATGCAATGGGGATCGAGTGGAACCACAAGCTCAACGGCAGCCAGGCCATGCTCCTGGTGATCATGGCCGCCGCCTGGAAGCAGGTGGCCTACAATTTCCTGTTTTTCCTCGCCGCCATGCAATCGATCCCGAAATCGGTGATCGAGGCGGCGGCGATCGATGGCGCGGGGCCGCTGAAGCGCTTCTGGACGATCATCTTCCCGCTCATCACCCCCACCACCTTCTTCCTCCTCGTCGTCAACATGGTCTATGCCTTCTTCGATACTTTCGGCATCATCCATGCCGTCACCCAGGGCGGGCCGGCGAATGCAACCACGATCCTCGTTTACAAGGTCTATAACGATGGTTTCGTGGGGCTTGATCTGGGCAGTTCGGCGGCGCAATCGGTGATCCTCATGGTGATCGTGATCGCGCTCACGGTGGTGCAGTTCCGCTTCATCGAGAAACGGGTGGAATACTGATGATCGAGAATCGCCCCTTCCTCAATATCCTCACCCATCTGGTGATGATCCTCGGCATCGCGATGATCGCCTTCCCGATCTGGATCACCTTCGTTGCCGCCAGCCACGATCCGATCCGCATGACCCAGGTGCCCCTGCCGCTGCTGCCCGGCGATCAGTTCTTCATCAACATGAAGAACACCCTTTTCGGCCGCGGGCTTTCGGGCACCGAGATCGCGCCGGTGTGGCTGATGATGCTGAACAGCCTCGTGATGGCGCTCTCGATCGCCATCGGCAAGATCGTGATCTCGCTGCTGTCGGCCTTTGCCATCGTCTATTTCAGGTTTCCCTTCCGCATGGGTTTCTTCTGGCTGATCTTCATCACCCTGATGCTGCCGGTGGAGGTGCGCATCCTGCCCACCTTCCAGGTGGTGGCCGATCTCGGGCTTCTGAACAGCTATGCAGGCCTCTCCCTGCCGCTCATCGCCTCGGCCACGGCCACCTTCATGTTTCGCCAGGTGTTCCTCACCATCCCCGACGAGATGCTCGAAAGCGCCCGCATCGACGGCGCCGGGCCGATGCGCTTCTTCTGGGATATCCTGATCCCGCTTTCGCGCACCAATATCGCTGCGCTGTTCGTGATCCTGTTCATCTACGGCTGGAACCAGTATCTCTGGCCGCTCCTGATCACCACCGATACCAGCATGACGACCATCGTCATGAGCATCAAGCAGATGCTGGAGAGCGCCGAGCAAAGCCCCGAGTGGAACATCATCATGATGACGGCGCTCCTGGCGATGCTGCCGCCGATCCTGGTTGTGGTGTTCATGCAGAAACTCTTCGTCAAGGGTCTGACGGAAACCGAAAAGTAACGGAAAAGAAAAGAAGAAAATGGCAGAACTGATCCTGAAAGACCTCCACAAATCCTACGGCGGCACGGAAGTGCTGCACGGGATAAGCGGCGATATCGGGGATGGTGAATTCGTGGTGATCGTCGGCCCTTCGGGCTGCGGGAAATCCACGCTCCTGCGCATGATCGCGGGGCTTGAAAGCATCACCTCTGGCGAAGTGCGCATCGGGGGGCGGGTGGTCAACGATCTCGAGCCGGCCGAGCGCGATATAGCCATGGTGTTTCAGAACTACGCGCTCTATCCGCACATGACGGTGCGCCAGAACATGGCCTATGGCCTGAAGATCCGCGGCCTGCCGAAGGCGGAGATCGAGCGTCGGGTGAACGAGGCGGCCGACATTCTGGAAATCCGCCAGTATCTCGATCGCAAGCCGCGCCAGCTTTCGGGCGGGCAGCGCCAGCGGGTGGCGATGGGGCGCGCCATCGTGCGCGAGCCGGAGGTCTTCCTGTTTGACGAGCCGCTGTCAAATCTCGATGCCAAGCTCAGGGTGCAGATGCGCCTCGAGATCCGCAAGCTTCAAGAGCGCCTTGGCGTCACCAGCGTTTACGTGACCCACGATCAGGTGGAGGCGATGACGCTCGGCGATCGCCTGATGGTGCTGAACGCGGGCCATGTGGAGCAGTTCGGCACCCCGCTCGATCTCTACGAGCGCCCCGCGAGCGTGTTCGTGGCCGGCTTCATCGGAAGCCCGGCGATGAATTTCCTGCCCGCCGAGGGGATCGAGGGCGGGCTGTTGCGGCTCGAAAACGGGGCAACGCTTCCGGGCGCGCGCGGGGCGGGGCCCGTCACGCTCGGGATGCGGCCCGAACATCTGATCGCCGATAGCGAAGGCCCGATCCGCATCCGCGTTTCCGTGCTCGAACAGCTCGGCTCCAACACGCTCGTTCACGGCACGCTCGAGGGCACGGAGCGCGAAATGGTGGCGAGCCTTCCGGGCATCCACCAGATCCCCGAGGGCGAGGTGCTCGGCTTCCTGATCCGCTCCGACGAGCTGCACCAGTTCGATGCGGCCACCGGAAAGCGGCTCTGATGGATGCGCAGACGGTCTTTCGCCGCTACGAGGAATTGCGGCGTATTCTTCCCATCCCGGCGCATCAGGGAAAGATGGCCAACGCCGGCGGGCTGATCGAGCTTGCCGGGAAGGCCGATGTGTTCGTGTTCGATGCTTACGGCGTGCTGAATGTGGGCGGCACGGCGATTGCGGGGGCGGCCGATGCCGTGCGGGTGCTGCGCACGCTCGGCAAGCGGCTCTTCGTGCTCACCAATGCCGCTTCGCTGAACCGCGCGCGCACGGAAGCCAAGTTTGCCGATCTCGGCTTCGATTTCCGCCCCGAGGAGATCATCTCGAGCCGCGATGCCACGCTCGAGGCGCTGGCGCGGCACGGGGAGGTGCACGGGGAGGTGGAAGAATGGGGGGTGATCGCCGATCCCTCGCACAGGCCCGCCGATCTGCCCTGCGCGCATCGGGTTCTTGGCGATGATCCGCAAGATTACGATCGGGCAGGGGGCTTTCTCTTTCTCAGCGCAAACGCCTGGAACGACAGCCGCCAGCAGCTTCTGACGGAGGCGCTGGCGCGGCGGAGGCGGGCGCTTCTCGTCGGCAATCCCGATCTGGTATCGCCACGCGAGGGGGGGCTTGCGCGCGAGCCCGGATGGTATGCCAACGAAATAGCAGACATCACCGGGATCACCCCCGAGTTTCACGGCAAGCCCTTTCCCTCCGTTTACGGGATGGTGATGCGCGCCCTTCCCGCAGATCAGCCGCGCGAGCGCATCATGATGTTGGGCGATACGCTTCATACCGATATTCTCGGCGCCCAGGCGCAGGGCTGGCAGGCGGGGCTGGTCACGGAGCACGGCCTGTTTGCGGGGCTTGACGTGCGCCCCTTCATCGAGGCTTCGGGGATCCGGCCGGACTGGATCATGCCCTCGATCTAGGGCGAAAAGCCCGGCCGATGCGCTGGCGACGAAGGCGGGATGCCTCCGGCGGGGATATTTATTGACCAGTGATGGGAGAAGATCGCCTCAGCGTGTATGCCAGCGGCGGAAGGTGCGGGCGAGGGCGGGATCGGAGGTGAGGCGCATGTCGGTGTCATGCGCGGTGGTATCGTCGTTCTGCCAGGTTTCGTTCCACCAGGAATAGCCGATCAGGCTGGGCCAGCGGCCGCTGTGGATGAGCCGCAGCGCTTTTTCCGCCCAGGCGGCGGCCGGCTCATGCGGGTTGTGAACATCTGTGCCGAATTCGGCGATGACCACGGGCTTTGCCGGCGCCATTGCGTGCAGGCGTTTCATGGTGCCTCCGATGGCCGAAAAGGGCGTTGGTTCGGTTTCCTCCGGCCCCTGCATGGAGTAGAGCGAAACGCCCAGCCAATCGATGTAGTGATCGCCGGGGTAGTAGTTTTCGAAGCGGTTCCAGCGCTTTTGCGGATCGTCGGACCAATTGACGTGAAACACCCAGATCACGTTGGTGGCGCCGTTGGCGCGCGCCAGATCGATGATGTGGCGGTAGGCGGCGATGAAGCGCGCGGGGCCTTTGCGCCGCCCGTTCCAGCGGCCGTTCCAAGGAAACCAGGCGCCGTTCATCTCGGTGCCGTATTCGGCGATGATCGGGGTGCCGAAGCGGGCGGCGGCGCGCATCCAGCGGCTGAGATCGGCATCGAAATCCCCGCGCGCGATGCGGCTGAGGGTGAAGCGGGGCTCGCGGTGATCGGTTTCGGGATCGGAGCGCAGCATGAGGCGTATCCAGGGAATGGCGCCGCGCTTGCGGATCCAGCGGGCGGTGGCGGCGGGGAAGGCAGGCGTGCGATACCAGTTGTGCGAGAACATGACCCAGTCCACCCGCCGCCCGGCGGCGCGCTCGAAACTGGCAACATCGGCGGGGGCGATGTCATCCTCCTCGCCCGTGCGCCCCCCGGGGTAGGCGCCAAAGAGGAGCCTGCCGCCAGCCGGCATCACGGCGCGCAGAGCCGCTTCGTGGGGCATGGCCTCGGCCTGAAGGGTGGCCGGCATCGCCGAGGCGATGAGCAGGATCAGGATACGCGCTGCGACCTTCATTCCCGCTTGCCGGCGAAGCGCTCCTGCCATTCGGCGCGCTGCTCGTCGCTGATCTTGGCGAAGAGCACATCGGGCACGGTGAAGGCGTGTCCGGGCGGCAGGGCGGCGAGAGCCTCTTTCACATCGCCGGGCCAGGGCGTGTCTTCGGCCTTCATCGCCGCAAGCATCGCTTGAGCGGCATCGGGGATGAAGGGCGCCGAAAGCACCGCGTAGAAGGGGATCAGATTGAGCGCGAGGCGGATGATCGCGGCGGCGCGGGCGGGATCCTCCTTGAAGGCGGCCCAGGGGGCGGCGGATTGCAGGTATTCGTTGCCCGCCGCCCAGATGGCGCGCAGCGCCGAGGCCGCCTTGCGGATTTCCATCGCGTCCATATGCACTTCATAGGCCTTGAGGCGGCGCGAAAGCTCCTCGATCAGCGCTTCTTCCGCCTCGCCCCATTCGCCGCCTTCGGGCACCGTTTCGCCAAAGCGCGCGCGGCAGAACTTGGTGACGCGGGAGACGAAATTGCCCAGCACGTCAGCCAGATCCTTGTTGACGCTGGCCTGGAAGTTCTCCCAGGTGAATTCGCTGTCGGAGCTTTCGGGCACGTGGCTCAGAAGCCACCAGCGCCAGTAATCGGCGGGCAGGATCGAGAGCGCCTGATCCATGAACACCCCTCGCCCCTGGCTGGTGGAGAACTGGCCGCCGTCGTAATTGAGGTAGTTGAAGCTCTTGATGTAATCGACAAGCTTCCACGGCTCGCCCGAGCCCATGAGCGTGGCGGGGAAGGAAAGCGTGTGGAAGGGCACGTTGTCCTTGCCCATGAACTGGATGTAGCGCACATCCCCCGCGCCCTCGTCCTCGCGCCACCAGCGCCGCCAGGCGGCATCGTCAAGGCCCTGCGCCTCGGCCCATTCGGCGGTGGCGCCGATATACTCGATCGGGGCATCGAACCACACATAGAACACCTTGCCTTCCATGCCCTCCCAGGGCGCGCCCGGAAACTGCGCCGGCACGCCCCAGGTGAGATCGCGGGTGATGCCGCGATCCTGGAGGCCCTCGCCGTCATCAAGCCATTTCTTCGCGATCGAGGTGGTGAGAACGGGCCAGTCCTGCTTGCTGTCGATCCAATCGCGCAGGCGATCGCGCAGCTTGGATTGCAGCAGGTAGAGGTGCCTCGTTTCGCGCAGCTCCAGATCGGTGGAGCCCGAGATCGCCGAACGGGGCTCGATCAGCTCGGTGGGCTCGAGCTGCCTCGTGCAGTTTTCGCACTGATCTCCGCGCGCGCGCTCGTAGCCGCATTCGGGGCAGATGCCTTCCACGTAGCGATCAGGCAGGAAGCGGCCATCGGCCTTCGAATACATCTGCCGCTCGGTGCGGATCTCCATCAGCCCGTTTTCCCACAGCTTCTTCGCGAAATGCTGCGTGAGTTCGCGGTTCTGACGGCTCGAGGAGCGGCCGTAATGATCGAAGGAAAGGCGGAAACCGCGCGCAAGCTCGGCCTGCACTTCGTGCATCTCATCGCAATATTCGGCCACCGGCTTGCCCGCCTTTGCGGCGGCAAGCTCGGCCGGCGTGCCGTGTTCGTCGGTGGCGCAGACGAACATCACGTCATGGCCGCGCGCGCGCATGTAGCGGGCGTGGAGATCGGCCGGAAGCTGGCTGCCCACCAGATTGCCGAGATGCTTGATCCCGTTGATGTAGGGCAGGGCGGATGTGATCAGAATGCGTGCCATATGTGTTCCCCGATGTGCTCGGGCAGGCTTTACAGCATGGGGCGGGGGCATTCCAGAGGGGAAAACGGGCGCGCGGCCCTGTGGCTGGTGCAAGATGACACCGCGTGGACACATCGAACCCATGATGTCCTTGCTTTTTCCTGCCCGGCGGGCACCGCCGGGCAGCGCCCGACCCGCCCCAGAGGGCGGGCGCTCCCGAGCGCCCACACTCGGGCCGTGCGCAGCCCTCATCACAAGATCATGAGTCCTGCAGCGGTTCCGCCTGATCTCATCTTGTTCTACCGCTTCTACCGCCCGATCCGGCGGATGCGGGCGATGATGCGCAGATCGATCTTCGGCCCCACGATATCGCGATAACCCGAGGCGGCGAAGTCATGCCGGTTCAGCGCGCCCGTGAGCAGCACCGTCAGCTGCGAGAGATCGCCCTCGGGCCGGCCCTTCCGGCGGAAAAGCCGCGCCTCGAGCGCCAGCGGGCGGGTAACGCCGCGGATGGTTACGAGCCCTTCGACGATCGCGCCATTGCCCCGCCGGGTGATGCGTGTGGCGCGAAACCTGATCTCGGGAAATCTGGCCACATGCAGCACCGAACGGCCGCGCAGGGCCTCCGTGGCGTAGAACACGCCGCCCCGGGCGCGTTTCACATCGAGCACAACATCGATGGTCGATTTCGAGAAATCGGCGAAATCGATCCGGATATCGGCCTGTTTCACCGGCATGCTGCCCAGCATCGGCCCGCCATTCAGCCGATAGGCAAAGCCGACACGGGATTTCTCTGCCTCTAACGCATAGGCCTGAGGCGCTGCATGGCCCGGCAGGGCGGAAAGGATGCTAATGGCCAAAAGCAGGGCTGCCGGCAGCGCGCGCATCATGCCCTCCCTTGCTGATCCCTTGCTGTGGGGGCATGTTAGCACCGATCCGGCCCGGTGGCGTTCATTTCCCCGTGAACCTCATCCGAGAGCCTCTCCCAAGAGCTTTTCCCGAGAGCCGCCCAGCCGATGCGCGGCAGCCTTCTCCCGGGCCTCAGACGGGCCGCAGAATCGTGTTTTCTGGAGGGGGCATTCGTGTATGCTGAGCCGGCAGACAGGACCAACAGGGAGATGCAGAGATGAATTTCGTGAAAACAACTTTTGCCGCGCTTGCTCTGGCGCTTGCCGGCGTGATGATGGCGCCTCTTGCCGCCGTGGCGGAAGGCAAGACGCATCATGTTGCCATTCATGTGGATCAGGGCGATCCCAAGGTGATGAACCTGGCGCTCAACAACGTGCAGAACATCAGGAAATACTATGAATCGGTGGGCGATGACGTTGTGATCGAGGTCGTGGCCTACGGGCCGGGGCTCAAGATGTTCATCCCCGGCAAGAGCCCGGTGGAGGACCGCATCAAGACCCTCTCCCTCGAACTGGACAACCTCTCCTTTTCGGCCTGCGGCAACACGAGGCGCAAGATGAGCGAGAAACTCGGCCATGAGGTGCCGATCATGGAGGAAGCCAGCGTGGTGCCCTCGGGCGTGGTGCGTCTGATCGAGCTGCAGGAACAGGGCTATGCCTATGTGCGGCCCTGAGCAAGCGTAGGTGGCAGGAGAGAGCAAGAGCGGGGGCATGGCCTGTTGACGAAGGAAGATGATGAGGGCCCGGCTGACACTGGCTTCGGCACGGCGCCGGGGCAAGCTGATCGGCAGGGCGGCGCGGGGGAGCACGCTTCCGGCGATGCGCAGCCGCGTGTAAAACAGCGCGAGCTTGGTCAGACCTGGCGCATGTTCCTGCTGCTGATGCCCCCGATCGGCTTTGTGCTCATCTATTTCAGCCGCCTCGGAGAGGTGCAGTTCTGGATCGGCCTCGCCTTTGTCGCCACGCTCGGATTTGCCATCGGCAATGCGGGGCGGGCGGGGAATGTGGGCCTGTTCGAGGAAGCCCTTCTCGGGGAGGTATTCATCCTTTCGCTCGCCGGCATTGCCATAACCAACATCTCGCCCACAAGCGGGCTTCGCTACTGGGCCGGGATGTCGCTCATGATGGCGATTTCGGCATTGGTGATCGGGGCGGTCCGCATGGCGGAAGAACGGAACGGGCGGGCAAAATTCTTCCTCGCCCAGATCGTGCACTGGGCGGCAACCCTGCTGGTGCTCTTCGCCGTGCATGAACTTTACCGCGCAGGCCGCCTCAACCATGACAACGCGGCGCTTGTTCTTCTGCTGATCCTCGGCCTTTCCACCTTCCTTGACGGCTACAGGATTTCGTGGCGTTTTGCCCTCACAGGGGTGCTTCTTGCGGCAACGGCGCTGATGGCGGCCTATGTGGAGAAATACACCTGGCCCATGGTGGTGATCGGTTTCGTGGTGCTGCTCGGGGTTGTGGCATTCGAATACATGCGCAGGGGGCGGCGCCGGCAAGGCAAACCGTGATTGCGCCTCCCCGCGCCCCCACTGGGGGCAGGGGATCGGGAAAAATGGGAAAAGTGGAGGCAAGATGAGAAAAATTCCCCTCGGCCGCTCGGGCCTTGAAGTGCCGGAGCTTTGCCTCGGCACCATGACATGGGGCACACAGAACACCCTTGAGGAAGCCCATGAACAGATCGACATGGCGCTTGATCACGGGGTGGATTTCATCGATACGGCGGAAATGTATCCCGTCAATCCGGTCACGGCCGAAAACGTGGGCAGGACGGAAAGCATCATCGGCGAATGGTTCGCCCGCACCGGGCGGCGGGGGGATGTGGTGCTCGCCACCAAGATCACCGGCGCCAACGGCGGCTTCGTGCGCGGGGGCGCCGGTATTTCTTCGGCCGCGATCCGCGAGGCGGTGGATGGCTCGCTCAAGCGCCTTCAGACCGATTACATCGATCTCTATCAGCTTCACTGGCCCAACCGCGGCTCCTACCACTTCCGCCAGAACTGGGATTTCGACCCGTCCGGCCAGAACCGCGAGCAAACGCTCGATCACATGCGCGATGTGCTGGGCGAATTGCAGCGCCAGGTGGCGGCCGGGAAGATCCGCCATGTGGGGCTCAGCAACGAAAGCGCCTGGGGCACGGCGATGTGGCTTCGGCTGGCCGAGGAGATGGGCGCGCCGCGCATGGTCTCGATCCAGAACGAATATTCGCTCCTCTGCCGACTGTTCGATACCGATCTGGCGGAACTCGGCGTGAACGAGGATGTGACGCTTCTCGCCTATTCTCCGCTCGCCACCGGGCTTCTGAGCGGCAAATACGCCCCGGACGTGACCCCTCCGGGATCACGCCGTGAATATTATCCCGGGCTTGGGGGGCGGATCACGCCCCGCGTCTGGCCGGCAATCGAGGCCTATCTGGAGATTGCCACCCGCCACGGCCTCTCCCTGCCGCAGATGGCGCTGGCCTGGCTGCGCACCCGCCCCTTTGCCACTTCCGCGATCTTCGGCGCCACCCGGCCCGAGCATGTGAAAACGGCTGTGGAAAGCACGGCCGTCGAGCTTGGCCCCGAGGTGCTGGCGGAGATTTCCGCCGCCCACAAGGCGCATCCCATGCCGTATTGAGGAGTGCAGGTCATGCCCGGATACATATGGCTCATCGTGTTCCTGCCAGTGATATTGCTCTCGGCCTGCCGCGACGGGGAGGAGGCGAAAGGCTACGATTTCCCCGGGGATCGGGCGCGCAAGCGGGCCTGCATCGAAGAGGGCGGGCATTGGGAGCGGGCCGGAATGATCGGCCATGCCTGCCTCTTCAGGACGAAGGATGCCGGAAAATCCTGCACGCGGGCAACGGATTGCGAAGGCACCTGCCTGGCCGATACCCGCAGCTGCTCTGCCATCAGGCCGATGTTCGGCTGCTATTCCATGCTGGACGAGAACGGCGAGAAGCTGGAGATCTGCGTTGACTGATCTGCCTCCCGATATCGCCCGCCCGATCGAAACCCATCGCCGCCGCGTGCCCGGTGAATGGCTCGATTACAACGGCCACATGAACGAAGCGCGTTACCTTCAGGCCTTCAGCGATGCCTCCGACAGCTTCATGGCGATGATCGGTGCCGGCCCCGATTACGTCGCGCGCGGGCGGAGCTATTTCACCGTCGAGAGCCACCTGCGCCATCTCGGCGAGGCGCGCGCGGGGGATGAAATCCGGGTGCTTACCCAGTGCCTTGGGGCGGGGGGCAAGAAGATGCACCTTTTCCATTTCCTCTGGCGCGGCGAAGATCTGATCGCTACCGGCGAGCACATGCTGATCCACGTGAGCCTCGAGAGCCGGCGCGCCTGCGATCCCGCGCCCGAGGTGCTTGCCCGCCTCGAAGGGATCGCCGCCGCCCATGCTTCGCTGCCGCTGCCTGAGGGCGCGGGCCGGGCCGTGGGGCAGAAGGTCTGACAACCTGACGTCCTGACGGCTCGACAATCCCGCCCCCCGTTGCGATAAGCGCCGCCATGGCGCTCTGGATCCCGATAACCATCTTCGCGGCCTTCGTGCAGAACCTGCGCTTCATGCTGCAAAAGCACCTGAAGGCAACCCGGCTTTCCTCGGCCGGGGCCACCTTCGCGCGCTCCGTGTTCGCCGCGCCCATGGCGCTTGTGGTGCTCGCCGCCCTGCTTCTCGCCACCGGGCAGGGGCTGCCCCGCCCCGATCTGCGCTTTGCCGGCTTCGCCGCCCTCGGCGCGGTGGCGCAGCTTCTGGCCACCGTTGCCATGGTGGCGCTTTTCGCCGAGCGCAACTTCGCCATCGGCATCACCTTCAAGAAAACGGAAGTGCTGCTTGCGGGGCTCGCCGGCTGGGTGATCCTCGGCGAGGCCATTGCGCAATCGGGCTGGGTGGCGATCCTGACCGGCTTCGCGGGGCTGGTGCTCCTCTCCGCGCCGCCGGGCGAAGCCCTCGCCCGCCTCTCATCGATCAGGAACCGCGCGAGCTTCCTCGGCCTCTCGGCGGGGCTTCTCTTTGCCATCTCCGCGGTGAGCTTTCGCGGCGCGCTGATTTCGCTCGATGGCAGCCTGCTGATCATCCGGGTGGTGCTGGCCGTCTTCTGCGTGACGGCGCTGCAGAGCCTGATCCTCGGGCTCTGGCTCGGGCTGCGCGAGGCGGGCGAGATCGGCCGGGTGTTCCGCCACTGGCGGATCACGTCGCTCGTGGGGCTGACGAGCGTGCTCGGCACCATCGCCTGGTTTGCCGCCTTTTCGCTCCAGACGGCGGCCTATGTGAAGGCGCTGGGGCAGATCGAGCTTCTGTTCAGCTTCATTGCCGGGGCCTTCTGGTTTCGCGAAAGGCACAGCCGGCGCGAGCTTCTGGCGATGGGGCTGATCGTGGCCTCGATCCTGCTGCTCATCCTTCTCCACTGAGTTTGCCTGCGGGGCGGTTTTCGCCAAGGGGAGCGGCGGCGAGCGGGCTTTCGCCGCCGAGGCGCAGGAAGAGGCTTTCCTCATCCCGGTTGCGAAAGAAGGGCACGCTCTTGGGCACGAGCCTGCCTGCGCGCAGCATCGCCGCCACCTCTGCCAGCACCACTTCGGTGATGAAGGGGAGATTGAAGCGGCGCACCTCGTCGAGCGGGATCCACTGGAGGTGGGAAAGCTCGTCGCAGGCGCGGGCGAAATCATCCGGGTCGCTGGCAAGGGAAGCGGCATCGGCGAGGAAGAAGCGGGCATCGAAGCGGCGCGGACGGCCCGGCGGGGTGATGGCGCGGAAGATGAATCGAAGCGGCGCGCCGCTCGGCCGGTATCCGGTGGCGGCGTAGCTTTCCCAGCCTTCGGGCGGCGGGGCGGGCCAGGCGCCGGGCGCGCCCAGCAGCAGGCCGGTTTCCTCCCAGAGTTCGCGGATGGCGCCGGCCACCAGAGCA
>Ga0256832_1002415_pt1 | contig 12752 bp, 13 predicted proteins | sample 134614metaG_FD_190534 | JGI IMG/M metagenome (GOLD analysis project Ga0256832, IMG submission 190534) | Hydrothermal vent microbial communities from Lau Basin, Pacific Ocean - 134-614 | ecosystem: Environmental > Aquatic > Marine > Hydrothermal vents | place: Pacific Ocean: Lau Basin | collected... | reverse complement strand
CGAGGATCTCGATGGCGTAGGGACCGGTGATGGCGTGCATGGCGTCATAGACCATGCGAAAGGCGCCGGTGTCGAACAGGGCGCGAATGCGCGGAAAGTCCACCAGTTCCGCCATCAGGGCCGCATAGTTGGCCACCGGATCGACGATCTCGACGACCATCCCGCCCAGGTCGTGTTCGCCCGGATGGTCCAGGGGCACCTCGCCTTCGTCGAGAATGCGGTATTGGTCGATTTCGCGGGTGCGGGCGTAGACCGCTTCGGTAAACTTTTCCGGTGCCGGTCCGCCGTTGGCGATGTTGAACTTGATGCCGAAGTCGCCTTCGGGCCCGCCCGGGTTGTGGCTGGCCGACAGGATGATGCCGCCGAGCGTGCGACGATGGCGGATCAGGGCCGAGACCGCCGGCGTGGAGAGCAGGCCGCCGGCGCCCACCACGATCCGGCCGAAACCGTTGGCCGCGGCCATGCGCAGGATGATGCCGATGGCCTCGCGGTTGTAGTAGCGGCCGTCGCCGCCGAGCACCAGGGTGCCACCTTCGTGATCGGGCAGGCAGTCGAAAATGGCCTGGACGAAGTTCTCCAGGTAGTTGGGCGTCTGGAAACGCCGTACCTTCTTGCGCAGGCCCGAGGTGCCGGGGCGCTGATCGTCGAAGGGTGTGGTGGAGATGGTCAATGTTTTCATGCAGTTACCACAGTCCGGGTGCCGGTACGGCAGACCCGGCATTATAGCACCCGCCCATCGGCGGGCGGCCGTTCACAAGGGGATGATGGTAGCATGCAACCATTGCCGGCCGGCGCAAGCGCCGGAGCGTGAACAACCCCGAAAACCTTTCTCGAACCAAGGAGCCCTTATACATGTCTGCACCGGAAATCCGCCTCATCACCCGGATGGATGTCGCCCTGCCGTCGGCCATGCAGACGGCGCTGGCGACCGAACAGGCCCGCTGGGAAGCGGCGGATGGCGTGACCCGGTTGTGGCGGAAGGATGCGAGCCTGTGGACGGGCGGCGACGAGGCAAACTGGCTCGACTGGCTCGACATCGTCGCCGACGAGCTGGCCGGCGTGGACGAGCTGCTGAGCTTCGCCCAACTCGTGGAGGAGGGCGGCTTCCGTGACATGGTGCTGCTGGGCATGGGCGGGTCGAGCATGGGCCCCGAAGTGCTGTACAAGGTCTTCGGCGCGCGGGCGGGCATGCCGCCCCTGCACGTGGTCGACTCCACCGATCCCGATCAGATCCGCGCCACCGAGTCGCGCCTGGATCTCGCCCGCACACTGTTCATCGTCGCCAGCAAGTCGGGCAGCACCCTGGAGCCCAACCTGCTCAAGGATTATTTTCATGCCCGCATGGTGGAAGTGGTGGGCGCGCAGCAGGCCGGGTGGCATTTCGTGGCCATTACCGATCCCGGTTCCTCGCTCGAGAAGGTGGCCGAACAGGACGGCTTTCGGGCGATCTATCACGGCCGGCCGCAGATCGGCGGGCGCTATTCCGTGCTCTCCCATTTCGGCATGATTCCCGCCGCCGGCCTGGGCATGGAACTCAATCACTTTCTCGAACGGGCCGCGGTAATGGTAGACGACTGCCGCCCCGACGTGCCGCTGGCGGAGAATCCGGGGTTGCAGCTCGGGCTCATCCTGGGCGTCGGTCATGCGCTTGGCCGGGACAAGCTCACCTTCACCACCTCGCCGGCCTTCGCCGGCTTCGGCGCCTGGGTCGAACAGTTGGTGGCCGAGTCCACCGGCAAGCAGGGCAAGGCCATCATCCCGCTCGACGGCGAGGTGCTCGGCCCGCCGGCGGTCTATGGCGAGGATCGCCTGTTCGTGCACATGGCCCTGGAAGGGGAGGCCGACGCGCAGTCGGCCGCCCTCGATGCGCTGGCGGCCGCCGGCCATTCGGTGGTGCGCATCACCGTGCCCGACCGCTACGATCTCGGCCAGGAATTCTTCCGCTGGGAGTTCGCCACCGCCGTGGCGGGGGCGGTCATGGGCATTCACCCCTTCGACCAGCCCGACGTGGAGGCCAGCAAGATCGCCACCCGCGCCCTGGCCGAGGCCTACGAGCGCGACGGCGCGCTGCCGCAGAGCGAACCGCTGGCCGTTGAGGACAATCTTGGCCTGTTCGCCGACGCCGCGAATGCCGAAGTGTTGCAGGAGGCGGCCGGCCCGGATGCCGATCCGGCGGCGCTGATCCGGGCCCATCTCGCCCGGCTCGGTCCCGGGGACTATTTCGCCCTGCTGGCCTACATGAACCGCCTCGACGACGGGATCGCCGATGCCCTGCAGGCCATGCGCCTGGCGGTACGCGATCGCCGGCAGGTGGCCACCTGCCTGGGGTTCGGACCGCGCTTCCTGCATTCCACCGGCCAGGCCTACAAGGGCGGGCCCAACAACGGCGTGTTCCTGCAGATCACGGCCACGCCGGCGCAGGATCTGCCGGTCCCCGGCCATCGCTACAGTTTCGGCATCATCGAGTCGGCCCAGGCGCTCGGCGATCTGCAGGTGCTGCAGGAACGGGGCCGGCGGGCCCTGCGCGTCCATCTCGGCCCGGATGCGCGTGCCGGGCTCGTGCGACTGCGGAACATTCTCGAGAACGTCTGAACCGCGGGACGGGCGCGAATTTTTGCGCAGCCATGTCAACCGATCTTCCGATGAGGCGTTGATCCCCGTAACGACCGCAATCGGCACGACGCGGCACGGGTGGATCCCCCTGATTGCATGGAGAACCGACTCTGGACGATACGGCAGCACTCGACCGGTTCCTGGCCGGGGTGGAGAAGCGGGCCTTTCGCATGGCCCGGTTCGCCACCGGCGATACCGAGGAGGCACTGGATCTGGTCCAGGAGGCCATGTTCACGCTGGCGCGCCGCTATGCCCGCCGGCCCGAGAGCGAGTGGGGGGCGCTGTTCCACCGCATCCTGCAGAACCGGATCCGCGACTGGTACCGGCGGCAGAAGGTGCGCAACCGCCTCACCGGCTGGCTGCGCTGGCATGAGGACGACGGCGATGATCCCGTCGAGAACCTGCCCGATCGTGAACAGCATGGCCCCCAGGCCCAGGTGGACAATGCCGCTTTCCATGCGCGCCTGGAGGCCGCATTGCAGGAGTTGCCCCTGCGCCAGCAGCAGACCTTCCTGTTGCGGGTCTGGGAGGGGCTGGACGTGAACGAGACCGCCCGGGCAATGGGCATAAGCAGCGGTTCGGTCAAGACGCACTATTCGCGGGCGGTGCATGCCCTGCGGGCGAAACTCGGAGATTTCCACGATGGATGACGATCGATTCGAAACGCGGATCCGCGACACCCTCGACGAGGGACTCGAAGGCATCACGCCGGACGTGGCCCGGCGTCTGCGCCGGGCGCGACACGAGGCGATCGCGCGGGCCGACCGCCGCCTGCATCGCTGGGCGCCGGCGGCGGCGCTGGTCTTCGCCAGCCTCGTGCTGGCGGCGATCATCCTGCGCCCGGCCGAAAATCCGGTGGATTTGCCGGTGACGGCCACGGATCTCGAGATCATCGCCGCCGACGACAGCCTGCAGTTCTACGAGGAACTGGACTTCTACCAGTGGCTGGCCGCGGAGACCGGGCGTGATGCGGGTTGAGCTTTGCGGCCTGGGCATGCTGCTGGCCCTGGGCGCCGGCCCGGTGCCGGCGGCCGGGCCGGCCATGCCGCCGGATGCCGAATTGCTGGAATTCCTCGGCCAGTTTGCACAGGCCGACGAGGAAGCCCTGGACCTGGCCCTCGGTTCGGTGGCCGACGAAGCGGGTATTGACGTGCGGCAGGGCGAAGACCGGGCCGCCGCGGCAGAGGAGAAAGACGATGAAAGCCGTTGACTGGATACTGCTGGCCTGCCTGTGGTGCGTGCCCTCGCTGGTGCTGGCCGCGACCGACTGGTCGCAGCTCTCGCCCGAACAGCAGCGCATTCTCGAACCCTTCGCCTCGCGCTGGGACGATTTGCCCGAGGAGAGGCGGCAAATCCTGTTGCGGGGCGCCCAGCGCTGGGCCGGGATGACGCCGGAACAGCGCGCCCGCGCCCGCCAGCGGCTCGAACGCTGGCGGCAGATGACCCCCGAGCAGCGCGAACGGGTGCGGGAACGCTATCGGCGCTTTCTCGAGCTGACGCCGGAACAGCGCCAGCGCCTGCGGCAGAAACGGGAATGGTTCCGCAGCCTGCCGCCCGAGGAGCGCAAGGCCCTGCGGGAACGCTGGCAGCGCATGACGCCCGAACAGCGCCGCCAGGCCACCGCCCGCTGGCGCAACCTCTCCCCCGCCCAGCGCCAGCGCATCCGCGAACGCGTGCGCAACATGACGCCGGAGCAGCGCCGCGAGTGGATTCGCCGCCAGCAACGGCGGCGTTAGGAAAGTACGAGACGGGCAGGCCGACCCGGCAAAATGCCGTCGGCCAATTCTTCAGGGTAGCTGAATCTTCCCGCCTTCCTGTCCCGGCACCACCAGTCGGCTGGCGGCTTCCCGCTGCATCTCCCGGGCTTCCTCGATGGTCCGCTCGATGGCCTTCTCCGCCTCGGCGGCAAAGCCCTCCACCGCCTCGGCCAGCGAGTCGGCGGGAATCTCGAAGCTCAGGGGAATCGCGCCCATGGGCGTCATGATCTGGGCCTGGCCGATGTAGCGCACCGGCCGGCTGTCGTCGGGTTCGCCGTCGGCGGTGACCGGCGTCATGCGCGTCAGGGTGCCGACCTTCTGATCCGTGAAGGTGTCCTGCCGATAGAGGTTGTCGGCATCCATCTTCAGATCGGCCATTTCGTTCTCGTTCATCGTATGATCCTCGGTTGCGGCATGTCGCCACTATAAAACAGGTGGCGCCGCGGGCACAGCCGCGACAGCGGATTTTCGCCCGTCGATGCCATCGGACGCCGGAACCCTCCGCCCGTTCGCGGTATAGTGGATCCATGCCGTCCGGTGGCGGTTTTTCATTCCCGGCCATGCGAACCTTGCAGGAAGAGTCCCGTGCTTCGATTCAGTCCCGATCCCGGCCCCCGTGAACGCCAGCTCCAGCGCCAGCATGCCAATCCCCTGTTCGGTGAGGCGGCGCTGCGCATCGACCAGCCGGACGTGGATGCCGCCCGGCAGGCCGACGCGGCGGAACAGGATCGTTTCCTCGAAGGCTTTCGCGCCCTGGTGCAGGAAGCGGTGGCGTTGCCGCCCAATGCCGACAGCGAAAAGGTGCTGGATCTCAAGGCCCGGCTCGACGAGAGCTATACCCGGGTCTGTGCCCTGCCCGGTGATCACGAAGCGATCCGTCAGGCCATCGATCGGCTCATCGAGGCCATCATGCAGGCCATCCGCAAGAGCGCGGCCGGCGATCCGCTGGCGTTGCAGAAGCTCGACGAGGAAGCCCAGGCCCGCGAACTGCACAAGCGGCTCGTTCGCCATGTCCTGGTGGCCGATCTGCTGTTGCCCGACTCGCCCATCGAAGCGTCGGCGCTGCTGCCCACCCTGCTGAGCGAGGAAGCCGAGGCGGTGGAGGCGGCCCTCAATCTGTTCGCCCCGGAACAGCTTGTCCTGTTGCACGAGGAAGGCGAACGGCTGCTGAACGAACTGGAAACCGCCGGGCACGACATGGGGCGGGCGCGCAGGAACCTGGAACGAATTCGGATGGCGGCCGGCGAAGGCTGAACCGCGGCGCAATGCCGCGGGGATGAAACATTGCCCCGATCAGCGGTTTCGATTCAGTTCACGCCGTTTCCGCGTTCGGCCTCACTGCTGCTTGCCGCCGCCCTGGCACGGCGGCGATTGCGGCGCCTGGCCCCGTTCGGCCCATTCTTCCGGTGTGTAGGTGTGCAGGGCCAGGGCGTGGATGCGCTGCAGATCCTCGGCAAGGATTTCATTCACCATGCGGTGCCGGGCCACCAGCATCTTGCCGTCGAAGGCCGCGCTGACCACGACCACCTTGAAATGGGATTCGGACCCCGGCGGCACGTTGTGCATGTGGCTTTCGTTGACCACCTCGAGATGAACGGGGGCGAGGGCGGATTGCAGTTTCTGTTCGATGGAAGCCTGGTTGCTCATGACATGCCTCTTTGCGTCGGGGCCGTCATGATAGCCTCATGCCGGTGGTGAATCATCCGGCAAACGGCAGGGGCTTTCAGTGGTCCTTGCCGTCGCCGTCGTGCTCCTCGCCCTTGCCGAACTCGTGGCGCAGCTCGGCGAACCGGCGCAGGCGTTCGTCCACCCGGGCATTCACGGTGCCGGGCGGGAAGTGGCCCTCGGCGTCGGGCTCGCCCGCCGGCTGGCCGGTGAGCAGTTCGATGGCCTCGTCGATGGTGCGCACGGGCCAGATGTGGAACCGGCCCGCGGCCACGGCGTCCACCACGTCCTGGCGCAGCATCAGGTTGTCGATGTTGCAGGCCGGGATGAGCACCCCCTGATCGCCGGTCAGCCCCTTTTCACGGCAGACGTCGTAGAAGCCCTCGATCTTCTCGTTCACGCCGCCGATGGGCTGCACCTGGCCATGCTGGTTCACCGAACCGGTCACCGCCAGCGACTGGCGCACCGGCACCTCGGCCAGGGCCGAGAGCAGGGCGCACAACTCGCCCACGCTGGCGCTGTCGCCCTCCACGTGGCTGTAGGACTGTTCGAACACCAGCGTCGCCGACAGGGACAGCGGACAGTTGCGGGCATAGCGCGAGGCCATGAAGGCGGTGAGGATGTACACGCCCTTGGAATGGATTGCCCCGCCCAGTTCCACTTCCCGTTCGATGTCGAGCACGTCGCCATCGCCGAGCCGGGCGGTGGCGGTGATGCGCGCCGGCTGGCCGAAGCTGAAGTGGCCCAGATCGATCACGAACAGGCCGTTGACGGTGGCCACCGCCTCGCCCGCGGTATCGAGCAGCAGGGTGCCGCGGCGGAACTCCTCGAGCTGCTTGCGGTAGTAGCGATCCTGGCGGGCCACCTGCTCGTCGATGGCCTGCTGGACGTGTTCGCGTTGTACGGTCCGGGCGTTGGCTTCGCCGGCCCAGAAGTCGGCTTCCCGCAGCAGATCGGTCACCGCCTGCAGGTGCAGGGAGAACTTGGTGACGTCCTCGGCCTCGCGGATGCTGTATTCGAGCACCCGGGCCACCCCGTCGTCGGCGAAGGGACGCAGATCGTAGCGCCGGATCAGCGTGGCAATCAGGCCGGCATAGTCGTGCAGGCTGTCCGCGCTGCGGGCAAGCTCGTCATCGAAGTCGGCGGCGATCTTGAACAGCTTGCCGAACTCGGGATCCGCCTGCAGCAGCTGGTAGTAGTGACTGCGCTCGCCGATCAGCACCACCTTCACGTCCAGCGGAATGGGCTCGGGTTCCAGGGTCACGGTGCTGAACAGGTTGTAGATCTCCGCCAGGGACTGGATGGTGATGCAGCGCGTGGACAGGGCGCGCTTGAGGCTCTCCCAGGCATTGGGCTGCTGCAGCACCTTCAGCACGTCGAGGATCAGGAAGCCACCATTGGCCCGGTGCAGGGCGCCCGGGCGCACCAGGGTGTGATCGGTGACCAGCACGCCCATCTGCGGCTGGTATTCCACCCGGCCGACGAGATGCTGGTGCAGGGGAAAGGTTTCGTGCTCCACCGGCGCGCCTTCGCTCTCGGCATGGTCCACCAGCAGGTTGACCCGGTAGGCGCGGAAGGGCGGGGCGTCGAGATCCACCCGCTCGCCGGGATTCTCCGGCAGGAACAGGCTCATGTTGTCGATGACGTCGGCTTCCATGGCCTTGAGGTACTGCACGATGTCCGGATGGTCGCGATAGCGTTCACGCCGTTCCTCGAACAGGTGGGCCACGGCGAACATGCCCACCTCCCGGTTCAGCTCCGCCAGGGCATCGTGCATGGCGTTGTGCCACTGCTGGCGCTGGCGCAGGAAGTCCTGCAACCGGCCCTGCAGCGTCTTGACGGCCTGATCGATGCGTTCCTTTTCGGCATCGGAGAGCCGGTTGTAGTCCTCGTCCGTCATGGGCTGGCCGTCCCGGGCCGGCACGAAGGTGATCTGATCCTCCTCGTGCACGGCAATCATGCCGGCCTCGGCCGCCTCCCGGCTCAGCGCGTCGAAGGCCTTGTCCACCTTGGCCTGTTCCGCATCGCGCAGCGCCTGCACGCGGCGCTGGTACTGCTCGCTGGCAAAGGCCGCGGGAATGGCCGCGGCCAGATCGTCCAGCAACTTGTTCATGCTGTCCCGGAAACGCCGGCCTTCGCCGGCCGGCAGGCGAATGGCACGGGGACGGCCGGTCTCGTCGAAATTGGCCACGTACAGCCAGTCGTCGGCGCGGGGCATGGCCGCGGCCCGTTGCCGCAGGTGCTGCAGCACCAGGCTGTGCTTGCCGACGCCGGTGGGTCCGCAGACGAAGAGGTTGTAGCCCTCCTGGTGGATGCCCAGGGCCGTGTGCATGGCCCGCATGGCCCGCTGCTGGCCGAGCACGCCGGCGAAGGCCTCGGCCTCGTCGCTGCGCCGGAAGGGTATCCGTGCCGGATCGATGCGCTGGTAGAGCTGTTCGGGTTTCAGGGGCTCGGGTCGGTTCATGCAGGCGGTTCCGTTTCGGTTCGGCTGGCGCGCAGGATACGCCCCGCGCGCCGGCAGGTCATCTGCCCGTTACCGGGTCGCGCACGATCGTCCGGGAAAACTTGAAAAAGCCCGTTTCGGACCCATTCAAAATTCTATCGGCAGGCGGTTTTGCCGGCCTCCTCCGGGCAGGGCCGGAAACTGCCGTTTTTGTCCGTTGTCGAACGGAATGCAGTGCGGGAACCCGCGAAATCAGTCATTGGTATGAGGGAAAAATGTCAGATATGACAGGCACTTGCCGCAAGCCCGGACTTTCGGTGCAATTTTACATTTGTTCACAATATACACGTTGTCTGATTGGGGAATAAGGCCTATTGTGGGGACAACAGAGAGCAACATTCACAGGGGACGCGAATCATGAAAATCTCATCTCGAGCCGATTATGCTGCCAAGGCGATGCTGGAACTGTCAATCAACCACGATCGACCGGTCACGCTCTCTTATCTGGCCCGTCTGCAGGACATTTCCATTTCCTATCTGGAGCAGATCTTCGCCCAGCTGCGCAAGCACGGCCTGGTGAAGAGCGTGCGCGGCCCCGGTGGCGGATACATCCTCAACCGGCCCATGGATGAAATCTCGGTTGGCGACATCGTCCGCGCCATCGACAACATCAGCACCCTGGATACCGGCGGCGAGGAAAACGATCGCACCCATCGCCTCTGGCGCCAGCTGTCCACCATGGTCTACGGCCACCTGGACACCATCTCCCTCGCCGACATCCACCAGGCCGCCGACAAGGACGTACACCAGGCTGCCTGATTCCGGGGTAGCGAAGCCGAACAGCCACACGCCCCTCGCCGAAAATGGCGAAGATGACACAAGGCCGGGGCGGGTCAACCGCCCCGGCCGGTTCGCCTTTTCAATGCACGGCTTCCCACAACCCGTCCACCCCCAGCACCCGCCGCCCGATTACCCGGATCTGACCCGCGTATCGATCCTCCCCGTCGGTACTGAACTCGAACCGGTATTCCCGATAGAACGCCAGCCGCCCGGTCACTTCCCGCCGGACCCGCAGCTTCGTCAACGCCACCGAATCATCGAGAAACTGCACCCCCTGCGCCTCACAATGCCGCCGCGCCGCCCCGCGCGCCGCCTCCCGCGCATGAAAACCACTCCACCAGAAGGCCGCCACCGCCGCCAGCAAAAAGAGAACAAGGTAATCCCACATGATCCGGACCCGGGAAAAGGAAGGCCATTGTACCAATCACACCATGTGTTCTGTGCGGAAAAAGCCAACGCAAAGACGCCAAGGCGCAAAGGAAGCGGTTATTGTTTGTGTGTATCGGCTTGAACTGGCCCGGCGAAATATCGAAGCCACGCACAAACGCCTTTCCTCGTCCCTCGCACCTCGTCACTCGGCCCTTGATGATCGTACGGTGCGTTCGCGCAGCAACGCACCAACATGACCGGAAGCCGGATTTGTTCAACAACTAAATCGTTGTTCCGAATTCCACTACACCTTGAGGGCGAGCCTGATGGTTAGCACGAAACCAACCTGACTGTCCGGGAATTTGGAACAGTTATTAATCGTCTCAAAATTATCCTGACCGCAATTTGCAGGTTATATTCTGTAGGAGCGGCGCGAGCCGCGAAAAAGCGCCTATCGCGGCTCGCGCCGCTCCTACATAAAAATCGGGTCAAAACAATTTTGAGACATTTAATATTTAGATTAACTTGGACAAAACCCCTCGCATCACATCCACGAACTCCGGCATTGGCAACGCCACTTCTTCATCCATGCTTTCCCCGACCACCCCAATCCCCACAATCACCAGCTCCCCCGGCAACATCCCCAGCCGCTCCCCCAGCGCCAGGGTCTCGGCCAGCCCCGCATCATGAGTCGTCAACGGCGAACCGACCGCCAGTTCGTCCAGCGAAAGCACACGCACCCCGGTTTCATCCCGCGCAAGGAAGGCATCGATCAGCACGGCCCGTTCGCATTCCCGCAACTGCTCGAGCAGGGCCAGTCCCGGCCGGTCGAGCTTGTGGCAATCAACCGGAACCGGCCAGTCATCCACGCGGGTGAGCACGTCGATGGCTTCCCAGCCAAGCCGATCCGCGCCGAAGGGCGAACCGATCCCGAAAACGGTCACCGGCTTCACGAAGCGCGGTCCACCTTCAGGCGCAGGAAATGGGTGGCGCAGGAGATGCAGGGATCGTAGTTGCGGATCACCTGCTCGGCGAAGGCGCGCAATTCGTCGTCCGGCCGTTGCAGGCCGAAGCGGGGCAGGGCCAGATGCAGATCCTGCTCGATGCGCGCCTGGTTCTGGCTGGTGGGCGGGGTGATGGTGGCGGCGCGCACCGTGCCGTCGTCGGCCAGTTCGTAGCGGTGCCACAGGATCCCGCGGGGGGCCTCGGTGCAGCCGTAGCCGATGCCGCCGCGCACGCTGAAGTCGGCACGCGCCGCAGCCGGCGCCTGCCAGCTTTCCAGTATGCGCACGGCCTCGTGTAAGGCGAAGAAGATTTCCACGGCCCGCGCCACGATGCTGTGAAACGGGTTGCGGCTGGGAAAGCGGATCCCGGTGGCTGCGAGACTTTGCGCCACGGCTTCCGGAAGCCGGTCGTGGTTGAGATTCAGCCGCGCCAGCGGGCCGACCAGATAGGGCGCCCCGTGCAGGTGACAGTGCAGGGCGTTGGAGTAGGGTACCTGCGTTTCGGTGAAATGGTCCGCAAAGGCCTCGCGGGGAATGTCCAGGCCCTCGCTGGAGACGATGCGGCCATCCTCGATGGGATAGGCGTCGTCGGTGCGCAGGGCCACGCTGGGGAAGTCCTGCGTCATGTCGGGCAGATCGAGCGAAGCGGTCCAGGCCACCAGCGCTTCGGCCTCGGGCAGCGCGGCGCGAAAGTCTTCCAGCAGCGCGTCGAGTTGGGCTTTCGGCGGCAGGCGGGTGAAGCCGCCCACGCACACGCTCACCGGATGCACGGAACGGCCGCCGAGCAGGGCCAGGAGGCGGTTGCCGAGGCCCTGCAGGCGCAGGCCGCGGCGCACCTCGTCCGGATAACGTTCCGCCATGGCGGTCACGCTGTCGAAACCGAGAAAGTCGGGCGCCGCCAGCAGGTGGATGTGCAGGGCATGACTTTCAATCCACTCGCCGCAGTACATCAGCCGCCGCAGGGCACGGATCGCCGGGTCCACGTCCACGCCGAAGATCCCTTCCAGCGCCTGCACGGCGCTCATCTGGTAGGCCACCGGGCAGATCCCGCAGATCCGCGCCACGGTGTCGATGACATCGCCCCAGGGCCGGCCTTCCAGCAGTTTCTCGAACAGCCGTGGCGGCTCGAAGATCCGCAGTTGCAGGGATTCGATGGCGTCGTCCCGCAGGCGCAGGTCCAGCGCCCCTTCGCCTTCGACGCGGGTGAGGACGGGCACTTCGATGGTGCGGTTTGGGCTCATGGCGCGCAGGTGGCTCGTGCTGTTCCCAACATAGCATGTCCGCACGGCTTTGGCAGGCCAGGGGCATGGAATACGCCAATCTCCCTGCCCCGCGCAGGGAAACCGGCAGGCCGGACACACCCGGGGATCCCGGATTTGCTAGAATGTCCCGCTTGTCTCATCCCGGCATCATCATGACCCACGCCCTGGAAATCCACAATCTGCGCAAGACCTACCCCAATGGCGCCGAGGCGCTCAAGGGGATCGATCTGCACGTGGCGGCCGGGGACTTCTTCGCCCTGCTTGGGCCCAATGGCGCCGGCAAGTCCACGGCCATCGGCATCGTCTGTTCCCTGATCAACAAGACCGCCGGAAGCGTGAAGGTCTTCGGCCACGACATCGACACCGACAAGGAAGCGGCCAAGAGCTGCATCGGACTGGTGCCCCAGGAATTCAACTTCAACCAGTTCGAGCCGGTGATCGAGATCGTCATCAACCAGGCCGGTTTCTATGGCATCCCCCGGCGCGAGGCCCGCGAGCGTGCCGAACACGTGGTCCAGCAGCTCGGCCTGTGGGACAAGCGCCGCGGCATGGCGCGCAATCTCTCGGGCGGCATGAAGCGGCGGCTGATGATCGCCCGGGCCCTGGTGCACGAACCGAAACTGCTGATCCTCGACGAGCCCACTGCCGGCGTGGACATCGAGATCCGCCGCTCCATGTGGGAATTCCTGGAGAAGATCAACGCCGAAGGCACCACCATCATTCTCACCACCCACTATCTGGAGGAGGCCGAGAACCTCTGCCGGCACATCGCCATCATCAACGAGGGCCAGCTCATCGA
>Ga0256832_1002414_pt1 | contig 12754 bp, 10 predicted proteins | sample 134614metaG_FD_190534 | JGI IMG/M metagenome (GOLD analysis project Ga0256832, IMG submission 190534) | Hydrothermal vent microbial communities from Lau Basin, Pacific Ocean - 134-614 | ecosystem: Environmental > Aquatic > Marine > Hydrothermal vents | place: Pacific Ocean: Lau Basin | collected... | reverse complement strand
ACACGTAGTCGGCGATGCGGAGGATATCCGGCTCGGCATCCGCCGGGCAGCAAGGTAGAGCGACGCGGCGCATGACTTCCCAATCGGGCAGGTCGTCGCCCATGTAGAGGACTTCTTCATCTTTGATGCCATATTTGGCGAGGGCTTCGCGGTAGGCGCTTTTCTTGTCCTCCACACCGCTGAAGACTTCGGTCACACCCAAGCCGCGCAAGCGCTTGACGACTCCGATGGAGGTGCCGCCGGTGATGACGATGACGGAATAGCCGGCGCGTACCGCCATCTTGACGGCGTAGCCGTCTCTTACGTTCATGGTGCGGAGCAGGCTACCATCCTCCAGGACGGTCAAACGACTATTTGTAAAGACGCCGTCCACGTCAAAGAAAAAGGCCTTTATCCGGTTGAATGGCTCTAATAAGTTGATCATAGCCCGGTTTTGTGGCCAAAGGTAGTGATTTGGGGATTTTGTTGAATGGCATGGCTTCGACGTTGAGTCGGTCTTCCGGCGGAGCGTGTGGAAATGCTGCACATTGCGTATTGAGTTGAGCGGGTTAATTGGTTGGGCACTTATTTGCTTTGCCGGGGCGGCAGCGGCCGTCCTTCGGGCATAGGGCTAGGCCCGAAGGATGGCCGCATCGGAGGAATAGGAACTTTCCCAACTATTTGGCCGCCGGTGCGTTATATTAGTGGGGATTCTCCTGCATGAAAAATGACTGAAGCGCGGATGAGATTTGAGGAATTTGGATTAGACGAAGGCATATTAGAGGCATTGGGCTATATGGGGTTTGAGGAGGCGACTCCGATACAGGAGAAGGCCATTCCCAAGATATTGGAAGGCAAAGACTTGATAGCGGCGGCCCAGACGGGTACGGGCAAGACGGCTGCCTTTATCTTGCCCATCTTGCACAAGCTGACCGGACGGGAAGGCCGCGGTATCAACACACTGGTGCTGGCGCCGACCCGGGAACTGGCCATCCAGATTGACAACCAGATCCAGGCCTTCACCTACTTTACCCATATCTCGTCTATCGCCGTCTATGGCGGTAGTGGCGGGGTGGAGTTTGCCCAGCAAAAGAAGGCTTTGACCGAGGGGGCGGACATCATCGTCGCCACGCCGGGCAAGCTCATCTCGCATCTGAATATGGGCTACGTCAGATTTGACAATATCCAACACGTCATACTGGACGAGGCAGACCGGATGCTGGATATCGGCTTCTACGATGATATCATCCGCATCATAAAACATGTGCCGCGCAAGCGGCAAACCTTACTTTTCAGTGCCACGATGCCGCCCAAGATTCGCAAACTGGCCGGGGAAATACTCCATGAGCCCGAGTTTATCAGTATCGCGCTATCCAAACCGGCCGAGGGGGTGACACAAGCCGTGTACAGCGTGCATGACCTGCAAAAGGCCCCGCTGCTCAACCATCTCATCGAGCAAAATCCCGGCTACCGCCGCATCATCATTTTCAGCTCGACCAAGAAAAATGTCTCTAATATCGTGCGCGCACTCAAGCGCCACGGCCATCAGGCAGAAGGCATCTCGTCCGATCTGGAACAGTCCGAACGCGAGGCCGTCCTCAACCGCTTTCGATCGGCACAGACACGCATTGTCGTGGCTACGGATGTACTCGCCCGCGGTATTGACATCAAAAACATAGACTTGGTGGTCAACTATGACGTGCCCGGTGATGCCGAAAGTTATGTGCACCGTGTGGGACGCACCGCGCGCGCCGAAACCGAGGGCCTGGCCGTCACCTTTGTCAACCGGGATGATATGTATAAGTGGCGCCGCATTGAACAGCTCATCGAACGCAAACTGAACTTCCTGCCCCTGCCGGAAGCCATCGAGGCCATTCGCCCGCCCGCCGGCAGATCGCACAACGGCAAGGGCAGACGCCCCAACCAGCGCCACCGCAATGGTCGCCCGCATAAAGACAGATCCCGCAATCGAAAGCGGGGAAGACACGGCAAACCACGTTTCGCGAAGAACAAAAAGTAGTTCGGAGCGCCCCTTTTTGCCCCTTAAAATCAGCGCCTTAATTTGGCCGTAAGGCCTGAATTTGTTACCTTTGCATCCGCTTTTTGACGGGGCACCGCAAAGCTTACAATATGTCAAAGAAAGAAGAAAACAAGCAAAACTATAGTGCCGACAACATTACCGCGCTGGAAGGCCTGGAGGCCGTCCGCAAGCGCCCCGGTATGTACATCGGTACCACTGATATTGACGGCCTGCATCACCTGGTCTATGAAGTCGTGGACAACTCCATTGACGAGCACCTGGCCGGCTACTGCACGCGCATTGAGGTGACCATCCACAAGGACAATACGATCACCATCAGTGACGACGGACGGGGCATCCCTGTCGGGATGCATGATAAGCTCAAAAAATCGGCACTCGAAGTCGTCATGACCGTGCTGCACGCCGGTGGTAAGTTTGACAAAAACACGTACAAGGTATCCGGCGGCTTGCATGGTGTCGGGGTCAGCTGTGTCAATGCCCTGTCCGAACATCTCGTCGTGGAAGTCAAGCGCGAGGGCAAGGTGTTTCGCCAGGAATATAGCCGGGGCATCCCGCTCTATCCCGTCAAGGAGGTGGGAGAAACCGAAGAGACCGGTACCAAGGTCAGCTTCAAGCCCGACTTGACGATCATGGAGACGGATGACTTCCAGTATGAGGTACTGGCCAATCGGCTGCGGGAGCAGGCTTTTCTCAACAGTGGCCTGCGCATCATTCTCATAGATGAGCGCCAAGAAGAAAATGGCCAATTCAAGCGGGATGAGTTTTATTCCGAAGGCGGACTCAAAGAATTTGTCCGCTATCTGGATGAGGCCAAAACGATTTTGACTTCCGAACCCATACACATTAAGGGCAAAGAGGACAATGTCGAAGTAGAAGTCGCCATGGAATACACCACGGCTTTTACCGAAAACATCTACTCTTACGTCAACAACATCAACACCCGAAAAGGGGGTACACACGTCAAGGGCTTCCGCCGCGCACTCACGCGCGTATTCAAAAACTTTGGCGAGCAAAACGGCTACTTCAAAAAGCTCAAGTTCAAGGTCTCCGGCGAGGACTTCGCCGAAGGCCTGACCGCCATCGTCTCCGTCAAGGTGCCGGAGCCCCAATTCAAAGGCCAGACCAAAGAAGAGTTGGGCAACTCCGAAGTGCTGGGCATCGTCTCGCGGGCCGTGGCCAAACATCTGGAATACTACCTGGAGGAAAACAAACAGGAAACCAAGCGCATTTTTGACAAGGTGATATTGGCGGCTACGGCGCGCCATGCCGCGCGCAAGGCGCGCGAGTTGGTTCAGCGCAAAAACGTGCTGACCGGTGGCGGACTACCCGGAAAGTTGGCGGACTGCTCTTCGCGCAATGCCGAAGAAGCGGAGCTTTATCTCGTCGAGGGGGACTCGGCGGGTGGGACGGCCAAGCAGGGCCGGGACCGCACCTTTCAGGCCATTATGCCGTTGCGCGGTAAGATCCTCAACGTGGAGAAGGCAATGGAGCACAAGATCTACGAAAACGAGGAGATCAAAAATATCTTCACCGCGCTCGGCGTCAGCATCGCGGAAGAGGATGGTCAGCGAGTCCTCAACACCGAAAAACTGCGCTACCATAAGGTCATCATCATGTGTGATGCCGATGTGGACGGCAGTCACATTGAGACCCTGTTGCTCACGTTCTTTTTTCGCTATATGCGGAGCTTGATCGAGAGTGGCTATATTTATATAGCGGCACCACCGTTGTATCGTGTATCCAAGGGCAAACAGTTTCAGTATTGCTGGACCGAAGAGGAGCGCAAAACCGCCATCGAACGTCTCGGCAAAGGCAAGGAGGATAGTGTCAAGGTACAGCGTTACAAGGGGCTGGGTGAGATGAATGCTGAGCAACTGTGGGAGACGACGATGGACCCGGATACGCGTATTCTGAAGCGGGTCACCATCCACGATGCGATCGAGGCGGATCGAGCCTTTTCCATGCTCATGGGCGAGGAGGTACCGCCGCGGCGTTCGTTTATCGAGGCCAACGCCCAGTACGCCAATATTGATGTGTAACGGGTGCCGTTGTATTATTCCCCTAGCGGAAGGCCCGTTGCATAAAGATTTGCTTGCGCTTCCCAAAAACCAGCGCCGCTTAACATAATAGTACCTACCTTTGCGCCTTGGCGGGTTATCCGCTTTCCCGCTACCTACCCCGGAATTCACGCTCATAACCACAGAAAGCCATCCGATTAATCCTGAGATTGGAAATGTATAGACGCCATCTGTTCGTTTGGCTTTTGCTGTGCTTTGGTTTGGTGCCGGTACGCGCTCAGAGCAGCCGGGCTTATCTGAAACAAGAGCTGGATGATCTCGTCAGCCGGCTGACGGAGAAGCAGTTGGTGCGCTTGCTTCGGTATGGGGAGCATCTCATGGATGAGGTGTCTGGCGCGGGAGACCGGCCGGCGCCGGCGCCGGCTGTCATTATCTGGGATGCCTATAAATTTGACTTTGGCCGGGTGAATGCTTCGGAAAGCCTGTATATTCCATTTAAGTTTCTTTGGTTGAACGGGCCTCCTTATCAAGTGACAGATGTAAAGTCCAGTTGCAACTGTGTGTCGCTGGTTCACTTTGACCCACCCGGACATTACCGGTCCAAGGGTGAGATTTTGCTTCATATCAAGCCCAAACAATTGGCCGGGCCGCAGACCATTACGGTTGTCTTGCTGGACAACAGTGACTCGCAGGGAAAAAGTGTCTTGTTTATTGATATGGATGTTGTCAAAGACAAGGCGCCGCAAGACATGAAATAGTCAATAATTGAGTCCAGTCCACTCTAAAATGTAGTTTGGTTGAGAGTAAACCAAATTTTCTTCGGTTAGGCCTTTGCACTTACTTGCTTTGCCGGAATTAAGCTTTGGTCCTTCCGCGTAGGTTTTATGCAAGATGAAGGTCATTTACTCCGCACCAAGGGCAAGTAAGTGCGGGAGCAAAAAAAATTGGGGCTTCAGCCCGTAATAACAGGGCAGGCCAGGGCAATGCAAAGCAAGAGCTGCTTTCTCACCTATTCATGCAACAAAGCCGCCAGGATGTAAGTTGAATCACCTACATTTGCGCGTTAAGCCATCCGTATGGAGCCGACACATACTTGTTTTTTGCTCACCGGCACCAATCTTGGCGACCGGCAGTCCAATTTGCAAAAGGCCATAGAAGAATTGAACCGTCTGACAGGCCGGGTGGTGGCCCGCTCCGCGGTGTATGAGACGGAGCCGTGGGGCGTCACCGGACAGGACGACTATCTGAATCAAGCCTTGAAATTGGAGACGGTGCTGTCTCCCCACGATCTACTCTGCCGGCTCAAAATCATCGAACGGCGCGTCGGCAGGAAGCCCGGGACCCACATGAAGCCCCGCATCCTGGATATTGACATCCTGCTGTATGACGATCGCATCATTTCATCTCCCAAGTTGCGTCTGCCGCATCCGCAGTTGCTCCGGCGCAATTTTGCCATCATCCCACTGGCGGAAATAGCCGGCCATGTCTTACATCCTATTCGCGGATGCGCTATTGCGAAACTGGTGTCTCAGACGGGTGACGATTTGGCCGTGCGGAAGTTGGTGATGCATCCGTGAGGGCGCATCTTGGTTTTTGCCGGGTTGGCCTGTTTAGCTATTGCCCGGGATAATAACACGCTCGATCCAGTCCATGCCGAAGGCATAGGGCAGATAATCTATGGACGGGACCGGTTGGGTGATGATCAGCGAGGCCCTTTTGCCGACGGCCAGAGAGCCAAACGTGTCGTCTAAATCCAGGGCAGCGGCACCGTGTAGCGTGGCCCCGACGATGGCCTCCAGGGGGAGCATTTTCATTTTAATGGCGGCGAGCGAGAGGACAAAGCGCATGTTGTGCGATGGAGAAGAGCCCGGGTTGAAATCACTGGCCAGGGCTACTGGCACGCCGGCCTCGATGAGCGCCCGTGCGGGCGGGTACGGGTCATTGAGGAAGAAGGGCGCGGAGGGCAGCAGTGTGGCGATGGTGTTCGAGCGGGCCAGCATGCGAATTTCCTCATCGGTGAGTACTTCGAGATGATCCACGGAACGGGCTCCGTACCGGATGCTCATCTCAATTCCCCCCATAGACGTGAACTGATTGGTATGTACCTTAGGCACCAAGCCATAGCGGTGGCCCGCTTCCAGGATCCGGCCGGTCTCTTCCGCCGTGAAGGCAACCTTCTCACAAAACACGTCAATGTATTGGGCCAGGCCTTCTTCCGCGATGGCCGGGAGCATTTCCCCAATGATCTCCCGGATATAGCCTTCCCGGTCCTTTTGATAGCGGAGGGGAAAGGCATGCGCGCCCAAAAAGGTGGCCTTGACGGGAATGGGGGCCTGCTGTTTCAGTCTCTGGATGACGCGCAGCATCTTTAGCTCGCTCTCAACGGTCAGTCCGTAGCCACTCTTTATCTCAATAGCACCGGTGCCGCCTTTGATGACTTCCTGTAAGTGGCGGTAGGCAGCGTCAAACAATTCGTCTTCGGACATTTGGCGCAGGCGGCGGGCCGAGTTGAGAATGCCGCCGCCCGTGCGGGCAATGGTCTGATAGTCGGCGCCCCGGATTTTTTGGACAAATTCGGCTTCCCGCCAAGCGGGAAAGACCAAATGCGTATGCGAGTCCACCCATGTGGGCAGGACAATGCGTCCGGTGGCATTGATGACTTCGTAGGTATAGGGCTCCGGGCATTCCGCCATGGGCCCGAAGCCGGCGATGTTGCCGTCCCGGATTTCAAGAAAGGCATCGCGCAGGACCGGGACGCGGCCGGCCTCTTCACCGGTATAGAACCGGCGCGGCCGGGCCTCCGCCAGAATCAGCGCTTTGATGTGGGTGATGAGTAGTCGGTCTGTCAACATATCGGGGCAAAGATACGAATGTAGAGACGCCAGGCCTGGCGTCTCTACATTCAATTTTTGCGACAGTTTAGGTCCCCGTTCTTTTTGCGCTAATATGCCATTATTGCCCTGATACTACCATGTACCTTGGACCGTTGACCTTTGGTCGCTGAGCGATGCCCTGAGTGAAATCGAAGGGCGAAGTCGAAGCGGGACCGCTATACCGCCCCGCACTTACTTGCTTTGCCTGGTTTTGGCTTTGGGCCTTCCGCATAGGCTTTTTGTATGATGGAGGCCATTTACTTCGCACTAAGGGCAAGTAAGTGCGGGACCGCTAAACCGTTTCTACCCTATCAACGCGAAGCGTTGAGCCCGTTTACCTTGGACCGTTGACCTTGGTCCATCTAACTGTAAGTGCGGGACCGCTATACCGCTAAACCGCTATACCGCTATACCGCTACCCCGTTACACCGCTACCCCGTTACACCGCTACACCGTCACACCGTTAAACCGCTATACCGTTTCTTGCCGGAGTTATTGGAGTAAGCACATAGTTACAATTTATCATTGATCCGGCTGCTCATTCCAGGCTTTCGAGCGACTTGATCACGGCGTCGCCGCCATCTGCTTTGATGCGCTGCATCAGGGACAGGGCGTCCTTTTTGCTTTTGAACCGGCCGACGAGGACGCGATAGACGATGCGGTCATTGAGCGTGGCAATGTGCACCAACGTAGGTTTCTTGTACTTTTTGGCGAGTTTTTCGGATTGGACCAGGACGTTGGCGTAGTCGGCGAAGACGCCGATCTGCACGGAGTAGCCGGATGCTTCTTCGCGCTTGACATCGAAGCGGAAAAGCCCGTTGCCGGCGGCTAATACCTTTTTCTTCTTCTTGGCTGCCGGCTTTTTGGCCGGCTGGCTGTGGGCGACGGGCGGTTTGGGTGCGGGCAACTTCTTCTTTTTGATGATGACCTTGCGATTGTAGGCCTTGTTGTGCTTTTTGAGCAAGGCGAGCATCTCGGCCGGTGTCAGGGAGTCTTCGATGTGTTCGAGCAGGCGGCCCCGGGAGTCAAAGATCAGCGTGGCGGGGATGCGTCGCACGTTGTATTGCTGCTTGTAGGCATAGCCGTCAAAGTCCTCGATGTTGACTTTGACGGGGATATAATGTGCGTTGATGTATTGCACGACGGCGGGATCTTCGTAGGTCGTCTCGTCCATCAGCCGGCAAGGGGCACACCAACTGGCGTAGAAGTCCACAAAGTACAGCTTGCCTTCCGTGCCGGCCTTTTCTTTGGCCTTAAAGATGCTGCCATTGATAAACGGAACCTTGGAAGCACTCGCGTGAAATGTAGTGGCGGCGAGCAGGATGATGGTGATGATAGCGGTTCTCATTTGAGTAGGTTTGGGGCGACTTTACTCTTGTTCATGGTGTTTGTCGCTGCAGTTTGACCGGTAAGATTACCGGAAGAAAGTGTGAGGCTTTGAGACTACACAATGTATAACGAAATCAAAGCGACACAATTATAGGTCAAAAAAGTCATCAATACAATTTTTTCTCAAATATGATGCCACTTTGCGGGATAATGCCTTGAAAACCAAGCTATTAAGCAAAATTGTAATATGAGTAAACCGGGCGGGCGGGTGGGATGCGGCCGTAAAAGCCGCATAAAACATTCTCAAAAAGTGAGCGTTCTATTGGCGGAAGTTTCGTGCGGTGTGACGACCGTGCGCTGCCCCGAAAAACGGTAAAAACTACTGCCATGACAGATGTGTTTGAAATAGCGCGCCGCGACCTGGAAGAAAACGGCTTCTTGGATATGGAGGTAGATCCGACGCTGGACCTGTTTGAGGAAATAGAAAAGCTCAAGCGGGAAAAAAATGCGGTCATTCTGGCCCATTATTATCAGGAAGGCGATATCCAGGACATTGCGGACTATGTGGGCGATAGCCTGGGGCTTTCCCAGCAAGCCGCCGATACGGATGCAGATATGATCGTCTTTGCGGGCGTGCATTTCATGGCCGAGACGGCCAAAATCCTGTCGCCGGACAAGAAAGTCGTGCTGCCCGACTTGAAAGCGGGCTGCTCGCTGGCCGATTCGTGCCCCGCGCCGCTCTTCCGCCTGTTCAAGGAGAAGTATCCCGACCACGTCGTCGTCAGCTATGTGAATACGACGGCGGAGATGAAGACGCTGACGGATATCTGCTGCACTTCGACCAATGCGGTGCACATCATCAACAGCATCCCCAAGGACCAGCCCATCATCTTCGCCCCCGATATCAACCTGGGCAAGTATCTGGTCAAAAAGACGGGGCGCGATATGGTGCTTTGGAACGGCTCCTGCATGGTGCACGAAATCTTTTCCGCCGAGAAAATTACCAAGCTCCAAATGCGCTACCCGGAGGCCAAGCTGATCGCCCATCCGGAATGTGAGCCGGTCATCTTGGACAAGGCTGATTTCATCGGCTCTACATCGGGCTTGCTCCGCTATACCCGGACGTCCGATGCTACCACTTTTATCGTGGCCACCGAGCCGGGCATCATCCACCAGATGGAAAAGGCTAGCCCCGACAAGGTATTTATCCCGGCACCACCCAACAACCAATGCGCCTGCAATGAATGCCCCCACATGAAGCGCAACACGCTGGAAAAGCTCTACTTGAGTATGAAGTACGAGTTGCCCGAGATCACGCTGCCGGAGCACGTCATTCGCGATGCCCGGCGCTCCATTGACCGCATGCTGGAAGTATCTGCCCGGGCCGGCCTGGTTTGAACCCATAGCTCACAACATAGCGCCCCGCTTCGGCGTTGTATTGCAGCTCTGCTAAACAGTCACAATTGGTAGGCTTCTTGCAGGATAGCTTGCAAACAAACAGCACATTTATGAGATACATGTCCGGCATCTTTTTGTTGGTGTTGATGAGCAGCCCCTGGGCACTTACGGCCCAGCATGGCTTTGAGGCCGGCGTCGGCGCCGGTGTGGCCTATTACTTCGGCGATTTGAATACCAACTACCGGCTCAATCGGCCCGGCCCGGCAGCCCAGGTGTTTGCCCGCTATGACTTCAACCCCCGCATCAATGCCAAGCTGTCTTTGGGCTATGGCCACGTGGAAGCCTACGATTCCGACTCGGATAATATCTTTGAGCACAACCGCAATCTGTCCTTTCGATCTCATATCTTTGAGACCACAGGCCAGCTGGAATTCAATTTCTTTAATTATAACCACGGCTCCCGGGACAATTTTTATACGCCTTATCTGCTGGGCGGCTTCACGGTCTATAATTACAACCCGCAGGCCGAACTCAACGGCACGGTCTATAATCTCCGCGAATACGGCACGGAAGGCCAGTTTACCGGCGAGGAATACTACAACACGACACTCGCCCTGGCCTATGGCATCGGCTTCAAGGTGGATTTGAGTTTTGAATGGAGTCTCAATTTTGAAGTGAGTGCCCGGAAGTTGTACAACGACTACCTGGACGATGTCAGCACCGTATATGTGGATCCCGACGACCTGAAGGCGCTGCGCGGCCCCATCGCCCCGCTCCTGGCGGACCGCTCCATCGGTGACCCGAGCATCAGCCGGCCGGGCAATCAACGCGGCGACAGTAGCCGCAATGATACGTATGTATTGTCCACCGTCAGCCTGGTGTATTACTTTGGCAGTATTACTTGTCCGACGATTACCAAGTACTTTTGATTCGCCACATAGACATCCGGTTGCCCGCTTTCCCACGTGGTTTCCATCTCATCACCGCGCACGTTCTGGATGCCATCGCCGGCCAGCTGCCCCGGGACGGCCTGCTCCATCTCTTCATCCTCCACACCTCCGCCGGCCTGACCATCAATGAGAATGCCGACCCGACCGTCCGGATGGACTTTGAGTCCGTATTCAATCGCCTGGTACCGGAAAACCTGCCTTTTCTCCAACACACGCTCGAAGGCCCCGATGATATGCCGGCCCACATCAAGGCCTCCTTGGTCGGTAGCGCGGTGACGATCCCTGTCAGAGACGGCCGGCTGGCACTAGGCACCTGGCAAGGCATTTATTTGTGCGAGTTCCGCAACCGCGGCGGGCGCCGCCGGTTGCTCGCTACGGTAATCGGAGACTGAACTGATCGTACGGAGCAAAATAAAAGCCCTAATTTCGGGCCCGATTCACCCAAACAGAACCGGTACATGCCGTCATCATTTGCATCATATTTTTCGCGTCAATACGGGGCTCCGGGCCCGGGTTTTGAAGTGGCCGGCGGCACACTTCGCTTTCATGGCATAGACGTGTACGCCCTCGCCCGTCAATATGGTACACCACTGCGCATGCTCTATCTGCCGGCGATCACAGACCGGATCCGGCGGGCGGAGTCCTATTTTGCCGCGGCCTTTGACCGGCACGCCTATCGCGCACACTATCGCTACGCCTACTGTATCAAGGCCAATCCCCTGATCCCCGTCGTGGAGCGCGCCCTCGCTGCAGGTGCCCATCTGGAGACGTCATCGGTCTTTGATGTGGAACTCATCCTGCATCTGGCCGCGCAAGGACACATCCGCCGGGATCGCTACATCATCCACAATGGCTACAAGACCCCCGCATATCTGGCTCGGATAATGGACTTGCAACGCGCCGGCTTCACCAGCTCCGTCATCGTCCTGGACAATGAGGAGGAGCTGACAGCCGTCAAGTCCATGATGGAAAAAGATTGCGAGCGTCCCGCTCGACTCGGTTTGCGAATGGCCACGCACGATGCCACGGGCCGCGCTTCGCGTTTGGGCGTTCCGGACACGCGCATAGAGTCACTGTACGAGCAGATACGTACCGATTCCCGCCTGCAATTGGACATGCTGCACCTTTTCGTTGATGACGGCATGCAGGCCATTGATCATTACTTGGCCGAACTGGACCGGCTGTTGGACGTCTATGGCCGCCTGCAACCATCGGCCGGGCCGCTACAGTTGAATTTGGGGGGCGGCTTCCCCATCCGGCATCGTCCGGATGACGCGCCCGACTATGCGGCCTTGACCGGCCGCATAGTCGGGCGCATCGCGGCCTACTGTCAGGAAGCGGGCCTGCCGGTCCCCGATTTGATGACGGAGTTCGGAAGTTATACCGTCGGCGAAGCGGGCGCCGTCCTGCTAAAGGTGCTGGGCCAAAAACAGATGAACGCCACCACCTGGTACATGGTGGACGACAGCCTAATCAATACCTTGCCCGATGCCTGGGCGACAAAAACGGAATTTATCCTCCTGCCACTCAATGGCTGGTCGCGCGCCCACGCGCGCGTGCGCATCGGCGGTATCAGCTGCGACCAACTGGATGTCTATCCGCCGGAAGGTGATGTATTATTGTCGGCATACCAACCGGACGCGCCTTTGTATGTGGGATTTTTTCACACGGGTGCCTATCAGGAGGCGTTGGGCGGTATGGGCGGCATCACGCACTGCCTGGTGCCGGCACCGGCTTACGTGATGGTGGACGAGGTGGATGGCACGCCGGTGCCGCGTCTGTTCCGGCCGTCGCAGACGGCAAACGACACGATTGTTCAATTAAAAATGAAAAATTAAAAATGAAAAATAGGGGGATCTGGTACGGCCCACCATTCAATCATCCAAACCCAACAACTCTTCATCGCGAAAGGAGTCGGGCGCCCGCATGGTCCGGCGAAACCGGCACCACGGACAGGACGGCTTTTCACAACCCTCATCAAATTCGCGGTTTTGGATCTTGGCCCAGACTTCGTGTATCAAGTTTCGCATAAACTCCTTGTCTTCTCCCTTTATTTCAAATTCGTAGCGAACGAAATGGCCCCCGTGATCCTTTTCGATGTAGTCCACTGAACCGGTGCGGACGATGCGACTGTCGGCCCGTTGATGCTGAAAGGCCACTGCATAA
>Ga0256832_1002413_pt1 | contig 12757 bp, 9 predicted proteins | sample 134614metaG_FD_190534 | JGI IMG/M metagenome (GOLD analysis project Ga0256832, IMG submission 190534) | Hydrothermal vent microbial communities from Lau Basin, Pacific Ocean - 134-614 | ecosystem: Environmental > Aquatic > Marine > Hydrothermal vents | place: Pacific Ocean: Lau Basin | collected... | reverse complement strand
GGCGGTACGCTGGTGATAATCGTGGATGCGCCGGCGGCCGAAGGCGATCAACCGATCGCGGTGCCGTTCCTTGGCGGGACCGGACGTTTCTCGCCTGGCATCCTGAAGCTCGCGCGGCGCTATAATGCCCAACTGTTGCCGTATTTCGCGGTGGAGCGGGAGGGTCGTCTGTGTGGTGAAGTGCACGCGCCGGTGGAGATCGCCGGACTCGACGATCCGGCGGCGATGCTCGCGATCATGGCGCCGGTGGAACGCATGATACGCCGGCATCCAGAGCAGTGGTGGATGTGGCCACACCTGCATGCGGTCTGGTCCCCGCCATCCATTACGACGGCGCTTGATTCACCCGTGGAGGTCGAGAACTGATGCACCAAAGCTCGCTGGACAAGATGCGCTGGTTCGTCGACAACTGGCTGGATGGACTGCGTGGTCGTCCGTTGCGAATCCTCGATCTCGGCAGCATGGATATCAATGGCAGCTACCGCCAGTTCTTCGATGATCCGCAATGGCGTTATCAGGGCGCCGACCTGGCCGCCGGCGACAATGTCGATATCCTGCTGCGCGATGCCTATCGTTGGCGGGAGGTGCCGGCGTCCAGCCAGGACGTGGTGATCTCCGGTCAGGCGTTCGAGCACATGCCGTTTTTCTGGGCCGGCATGCAGCAGATCGATCGCGCCCTGAAGCCCGGCGGGCTGGCCTGCATCATCGCGCCCTCGCGGGGATACGAACATCGTTATCCGGTCGATTGCTGGCGCTTCTATCGCGATGGCTTTGCCGCGTTGGCGGACTATTGTGGGCTGGAGCTGCTGGACTCGCGCACCCAGTGGGAGCGCCAGGGCTACGAGAGCGACGATTCCGACGACTGGGGCGACAGTATCGCGGTGATGCGCAAGCCGGAGCGGCGCGGCTTGAAAGAGCGCCTGGTGCTGGCGTTGCGGCGTCGGCTCGATGGCATCGCGCTGGCGGCCAACCCGTTGCCGGGAGACGACTGAGGTGTCGCTTGGCTATGACTATCGTATCGACCTGAGCGTCGAGAACAACTCGCACACCCAGTTGATCAGGCGCGTGCCGAAAGCCTCGGAGGTGCTGGAAATGGGTTGCGCCACCGGCTATATGTCCGAGGTACTGAAGCGTGAGCTGGGTTGCCATGTGACCGGCGTCGAGTACGACGAAGAAGCCGCCGGGCGCGCCCGCGAGCATGTCGACGAGCTGATCGTTGCCGATGTCGATAGTGCTGGCTGGGATGCGCCGCTGGTCGGACGACGATTCGACGTGGTGACCTGCGCCGACATCATCGAGCACCTGAAACATCCTTTGGCGTTTCTGCAAACGCTGCGCAAATACCTGAAAACCGACGGCAAACTGCTGGTATCTGTGCCGAACAGCGCGCATGTGGCGATTCGCCTGGAGCTGCTGGAAGGCCGCCTGACCTACGAGGACGATGGCCTGCTGGACCGCACGCATGTGCATTTCTACACCCACGCGTCGTTGGCGGCGCTGTTGCGCCGCGCCGGTTTTTCCATCGATGAGTTCAGCTACACCTTCCACGATCTGCCGGATGAGCTGATCGGCGAGCGCCTCGCGCGGGTCGGCCTTCAGTTGACGGAAAAGGCGCTGTCGGTATTCCATGCGCCGGACGCGGTCGCTTATCAGTTCATCGTTGCCGCCGGCGTGGCCGAATCGCCGCGGGCGGATACCGTCGTCGAACTGCATGACCTGCCGCTACGCGACTCCATGGAGGTCTATCGGAATCTGCTCGCCGAGCTGGATGCGACACGTCGGGTCGTGCGGGCACGGGACGCGGAGATCGCCGACTATCGGCGTGAGATTGAGGGTTATAGATTAACCCTGGAGAACTACAAGGCAACCCTGGCGTCCGAGCGTCGGCTCGCCGGCGAACTCGAGTTCGAAATCGCCGGCCTGCATCGTATTCAGGTCGAGCGCGATCAGCTCGCGCGCGAGGTGCGGAATCTGGGCCAGTCGCTCGAAGCCGTGCTGAACAGCCGGGGCTGGCGCCTGTGGAAGGCCGCAACCCTGCCGATTCGGGGCGCGCGCCTGTTGCGTCCCACACTGAGCCGTGCGCTGCGCAATCCACGCGAGGGGTTCAAGGCAGCGGGGCGGCTGGCGCGGGATCTTCGCTCGGGAGGCCTCGCCGCCGCCGCGGCGAACCTGCGTGGTGACGCGTCCGGGGAGCCGGATCCTCACCAGCGGCATGTCTCGGAATATCGCGATTGGCGGCGGAAGCACGAGGTCCTGTCCGAATCGCGACTGATCCGCATCGGTAGCGACATCGGCGCGATGTCCTCCCCGCCGCTGATCTCCTTGCTGATGCCGGTGTATGACACACCGCTGGACTGGCTGCGCGAGGCAATCGATTCGGTGCTGGCGCAGAGCTATCCGCATTGGGAGCTGTGCATCGTCGACGACGCCTCGCCCCGCCCTGGCGTGGCCTTGCTTGCCGAGGAGTATGCCGAGGCCGATTCGCGCATCCATTTTCGGCGACGCGAGCGTAACGGGCATATCGTCGCCGCGAGCAACGACGCGCTGCAGATGGCGACGGGGGAGTTCATCGGCCTGCTGGATCATGATGACCGGCTTGCGCCGCATGCACTCTATCATGTCGCGATGGAGATTCGGGACCACGAAGATGTCGGCCTGATCTATTCCGACGAAGACAAGATCGATGCCGATGGTGTGCGTTTCGGTCATTATTTCAAGCCGGACTTCAATCCCGATCTGCTGCGTTCGCACAACATGATCTCGCATTTTGGCGTCTACCGCAGGAGCCTGGTGGTGGAACTGGGCGGCTTTCGTGAGGGCTTCGAGGGCGCGCAGGATTACGACCTGGCGCTACGCATGGTCGATCGGCTGGAGCGCGGGCGGATCAGGCATATCCCGCGCGTGCTCTATCACTGGCGCGTCAGCGAGCGGAGCACGGCCTCCGACATGCAGGCCAAGCCCTACGCGTTGCGGGCCGCCATTCGCGCGGTATCGGATCACCTGAAGCGCAACGCGCTTACCGCCGAGGTGGTCGAGTCCGATCTGTTTCCGCATACCTTGCGGGTGCGTTACGCACTGCCACTGAACCCACCACGGGTATCGATCATCATCCCGACACGCAATGCCCACGGATTGGTGAAGACCTGCATCGAGAGTATCCGTGAGAAAACCACTTACGCGAACTACGAGATTCTGCTGATCGACAACGACAGCGACGAGCCGGAGTCGCTGGCCTGTTTCGAGGCGCTGGAAGCGGATGGGGTACGCCTGCTGCGCTATCCGCATGCATTCAACTACTCGAAGATCAATAACTTCGCCGTGGAACACGCGCGCGGCGAGGTGCTGGCCTTCGTCAACAATGACATGGAGGTGATCGCCGCCGATTGGCTGGAGGAGATGCTGTCTCTGGCACTCCGGCCGGGTACCGGCGCGGTTGGCGCGCGCCTGTGGTACGACGACGATCGGCTACAGCATGGCGGCGTGGTGCTCGGCCTCGGCGGAGTTGCTGGGCATGCGATGAAATACCTGCCTAAAGGGCATCCGGGCTATTGCGCGCGCGCGCTGCTGCGCCAGAACTACACGGCGGTGACCGCGGCATGCATGCTGGTTCGGCGGGAGGTGTTCGAGCAGGTCGGCGGTTTCGACGGCGAGCATCTGGCTGTCGCATTCAACGACGTGGATCTGTGTCTGCGCATCCACGAGGCGGGGTACGACAACGTCTGGACGCCGTGGGCCGAGCTGTATCATCACGAGTCGGCGACGCGTGGCACGGAAGACACGCCGGAGAAGCAGCGCCGTTTCGGCAAGGAATGCGCGTGGATGGAAAGGCGTTGGGCGGGTTTGTTGAAGCGGGATCCCGCCTACAATCCGAACCTGACCCTGGCGCGCGAGGATTTCTCGTTGCGGGATTGATTCGTTGTGCCGTGCCAACGCCTGCGCGCCGCGCCGGAAGCATGGCCGTTTTCAACGCCTACAAGCCATTAAAAACGGAGGAAACGGGAAATCGTGTTTTCCGTTTCCGGGTTGAAATCGCCCACCCATGGAGGCGCCCGCCCATGGAGGGTAACTGCTCAGATCGCCGCTGAAATGCGCCAGATCAAGGCAAAAAATGTGATCGTTACAGGGATGTAACTTATTAGGGCAATGCAGGAGCAATTGCCGGGTTACACGTGTAAATGACCATTTTTGAACGCAGAGCTGGCGCATTTCAGCGGTTAGCTGAGTAGTTACCATGAAGGGGCGATTTTCAGCGTCCTGTCTTAAAGCGCCTTCACGCGGGCGTTCAGACGGCTCTTTTGGCGGGCGGCCTTGTTGCGATGGATTAGTCCATGGCCCGCCGCGTTGTCGATGATCGGCACGGCCAGCTTGTAGGCCTCGGTAGCGGCTTCCTTGTCACCGCTTTCGGCGGCCTTCAGAACGTTCTTGATATAAGTACGCAGTCTGCTGCGGCGGGATGCATTGTGCTGCCGGCGTTGCTCCGCCTGGCGGGCGCGCTTGCGGGCTTGGACTGAATTGGCCAACTGGGCTCTCCTGAAATCACTATGACTCGAAAGGCCGGGCATTATGCCCATTTGTCAAGTTGCAGTCAAGCCGGGTTTCGCGAGCCTGTCGGATCATGGATGAATCTACTGCGAAGATGGGAGAGCGTTCCAAATATCCCCGTTTTTTTGTTACATAGGCCCACTATGCGCCTCAAAGCCGGGGATATTTGGCCTCGCTCTCCCACCTCCTCGCTACGATCCTCCATAACCCGACAGGCTCCTGGCGCTGGAATTCTCCGTGAAGGTGGATTATCCTCGCTCTTCAGGATGGGGCGAGACCCGTGGATACCCTGAGGGTATGGCGGGCTTACATGTAGACAAACAGAAAAGCAGGTAGAAGCGTCAATGAAGAGAATGCTGTTATTAATGAGTATGGTTGCCGTATTGGGTGTCGCCGGGTGCGCATCGACCTCCGGCGATTCGATGCAAAAAGCGGCCGCGGCCGCCACGCCCGCCGAGGCTTACCAGCAGGTCCTGGCCGAAGCCAAGGCTGCCAAGAAGAAGGCCGCGTCGGTCGACGGCGAATGGCGCGACATCGGTAAGATCCTGAAAAAGGCCGAGGCGGCGGCGAAGAAGGGTGACTATGCCAAGGCAACGAAACTGGCGGAGTATGCCAAGTTTCAGGGCGAGATGGGCTACAAGCAGGCGATCAGCCAGCGGGGCGTCGGGAATCCCGACTATTTGAATTAGCCTCCTAGGAGGCTGTCCGAGAATAGAGAGCCTACTCGGCAATTGCTCCTGCATTGCTCTACCTACCTACATCCCTGTAGGCGTGCGGAAAAGCTGAATTTGGCTGGATTCTCCCCTGATTCTCGTTAAATAGCGCAACTATTCGCCTCGAATCAGGGAAAAATCCCGCTCAAATCAGCTTCCCCTCGCTACGGCTTCTATTCTCGGGCAGCCTCCTAGTTGTCAAGACCCGTAAGGAAGGCCGGCTTGTCCGGCCTTTTTTTATTGGTAACTACTCGCTCCTGGCAGGAGTCGTCACCGCTATTGGCTGTTTCTTCCGGAAAACGCCGTCAATACATCCCTGTGGGCTCGACGGCGGCATCTCTGCCGCCGACGTTTCCTCCAGAAACAGCCAATAGCGGCGACTGTATACCAAACCGATGCGTCGGGGCGCCATGCGCGAGTAGTTGCTTTTATTGTTTGCCCCGCTGCTTTCGCTCTCAGTCTATGTTCAAGTCACTATCGACCGTCGGTTCGTTCACCCTGCTGTCGCGTATCCTCGGTTTTCTGCGCGACATGGTGTTCGCGCAGGTGTTTGGCGCCGGCGCGATGACCGACGCCTTCTTTGTCGCCTTCAAGATCCCGAATTTTTTACGTCGCCTGTTCGCCGAGGGTGCGTTCTCCGTGGCCTTCGTGCCGGTGTTGACCGAGTATCGAGAGAAGCGCTCCTTTGCCGAACTGAAAGGCTTCGTCGATCATGTCGCCGGTACATTGGGGGCGGTGCTGTTCGCGGTGGTGGTGATCGGCATGCTCGGCGCGCCGGCGGTGGTGGCTTTGTTCGCCCCCGGCTTTATTGGCGACGAGGTTCAGTTTCCGCTGGCCGTCGAGATGTTGCGCCTGACCTTCCCGTATATTCTGTTCATCTCGCTGGTGGCGTTTGCCGGCGGTATCATGAATGCGCACGGGCGCTTCGCGGCGCCGGCCTTCACGCCGGTGCTGTTGAATCTGTCGCTGATCGGTTGTGCCCTGTGGCTGGCGCCGCGACTCGACCAGCCGGTGGTGGCGCTGGCCTGGGGGGTGTTGCTCGCGGGTGTGTTGCAGTTCCTGTTTCAGTTGCCGTGGCTGGCGCGGCTGAAACTGCTGCCGACGTTTCGTCCGGCGCCGAGGGACGCGGGCGTGCGGCGCATCCTGCGGCTGATGCTGCCGGCGTTGTTCGGTATCTCGGTGACCCAGCTGAATCTGCTGCTGGATACCCTGATCGCGTCGTTTCTGGCCGCCGGCAGTATCTCCTGGCTGTATTACTCGGATCGGCTGATGGAGTTTCCGGTCGGCATCCTCGGTGTCGCGTTGGGGACCGTGGTTTTGCCGAAACTGTCGCAACAGCATGCGGCCGAGTCGCCCGAAGCCTTTTCGCGCACCCTCGATTGGGCATTGCGCAACGTCGTGTTGTTTGCCGCGCCCGCCGCAGTTGGCCTGATCCTGCTTGCCGGGCCGATGATCGCGACATTGTTTCAGTCCGCCGAGTTCAACATCAACGATATCGAGATGTCCACGCGCAGCCTGGTCGCTTACAGTCTGGGGCTGTTCGGTTTCGTCGCGATCAAGGTGCTGGCGCCAGGCTTCTACGCGCGTCAGGACACCCGCACCCCGGTGCGCATCGCGGTGATCGCGATGCTGACCAACATGGTCATGAACCTGGTCCTGGTATGGCCGCTACGGCATGCCGGTCTGGCGGCCGCGACATCGATCTCGGCATTGGTGAATGCCGGGCTGCTGCTGCATCATCTGCGTGGGCAACAGATCTACACGCCAGGCGAGGGTTGGCGGGCCACCGGCTTGCGGGTCGGAGCGGGATTGCTGGTGATGGCCGCGCTGCTGTTGCTGCTGGTCGGCGATCTGTCGGATTGGTTGGCGATGGGCCGGCTGGCGCGGGTGTGGAAGCTCGCCTGGTTGATCATGCTGGCAGGCGGCGCGTATTTTGTTACATTGTTCGCTTTGGGCGTGCGCAAGCGGGATTTCCTGCGCGGCTGATTTCTGTGAGGGGCAAGGGTGGAACTGATTCGTGGTCTGCATAACCTGCGGGCCGGACACAAGGCTTGTGTCGCGACCATAGGCAATTTCGACGGTGTGCATCTCGGCCACCAGGCGGTGCTGGCCGAACTGAACCGCCAGGCGGCGGTGCTCGGCGTGCCGTCGCTGGCGATCATCTTCGAGCCGCAACCGGCGGAATACTTCGCTCCGCGCGAGGCTCCGGCACGCTTGACGCGTTTGCGCGAGAAGCTGGCGGCGATCGCCGCGCAAGGTGTCGCCCGGGTGCTGCTGTTGCATTTCGACCATCGCTTGGCGGTGATGGCGCCGGAGTCCTTCGTCGAGGATCTGCTGATCGAGCGGCTTGGCGTGAAGCTGCTGTATGTTGGTGACGATTTCCGCTTCGGTCGCGATCGACGTGGTGATCACGCCTTGCTGGAGCGCTACCAGGCGCGCGGTCATTTCGAGCTGCGCAGCCTGCCGACGCGCCTGCTGGACGGCGAGCGCATCAGCAGCACGCGTATCCGCGAGGCGCTGGCACGAGGCGATCTGGGCCTTACCGAGCGCCTGCTCGGCCGCCCCTACCATGTCTGCGGGCATGTCGCCCACGGCTTTCAGCGTGGCCGCACGATCGGCTTCCCGACCGCGAATATCGCCTTGCGCCGGCGGCGTTCGCCGGTGCATGGTGTGTTCGCGGTGCATGTTGGCGGCCTTGGCAACGCGCCGCTGGCCGGCGTCGCGAACGTGGGCAACCGGCCGACCGTCGATGGCGGCGATGCCTTCTGGCTGGAGGTGCATCTGTTCGATTTCGACGAACAGATCTACGGCCGGCATGTCGACGTGCGCTTTGTGCGAAAATTGCGCGAGGAAAGAAAGTTCGAATCCTTCGAGGCGTTGAAGCAGCAGATCCGGAAAGATGCTGCGATGGCGCGCGAGATCTTGTTGTGAACCGGGAATACGATTGTGGCTGACTACAAAAAAACCCTGAATCTGCCGAAGACGGCTTTTCCGATGCGCGCCAACCTGGCGCAGCGCGAGCCACAGATGCTGAAGCGCTGGCAGCAACTGAAGGTGTACGCCGAGCAGCGTAAGCGTGCCGCTGGCCGGCCGAGATTCGTACTGCACGATGGCCCGCCCTACGCGAACGGCGAGATCCATATCGGGCATGCGGTGAACAAGGTGTTGAAGGATATCATCGTCAAGGCGCGCGGCCTGGACGGCATGGATGCGCCCTATGTGCCGGGCTGGGACTGCCATGGCCTGCCGATCGAGTTGCAGGTGGAGAAGCGGGTCGGCAAGGCGGGCGGCAAGGTCAGCGCCGAGCAGTTTCGCAAGGAATGCCGCAAGTACGCCGGCAAGCAGGTGAAGAAGCAGATGGCGGATTTCGTCCGCCTCGGCGTGCTCGGCGACTGGGATCGGCCTTACCTGACCATGGATTTCAGCGCCGAGGCCAACGAGATCCGCGCGCTTGGACGCATCATCGAGAACGGCCATCTGCACAAGGGCGCGAAGCCGGTGCATTGGTGTACCGATTGCGGTTCGGCGCTGGCCGAGGCGGAGGTCGAGTACGAGGACAAGGATTCATACGCCATCGACGTGCGCTTTCCGGTGCTCGACGATGCCGCGCTGCTCGGGCGTTGCCATCACGTCCCCGACGGCATGGGTGACGGGCCGATGTCGCTGGTGATCTGGACGACCACGCCGTGGACATTGCCGGCGAACCAGGCGGTGGCGTTGAATCCGGATCTGGAATACGCCGTGGCGCAGGTCGACGGGCCGCTCGGCAAGGAGCGCCTGGTGGTCGCCGAAGGCTTGCTGAAGGATGCCATGTCACGCTGGGATATCGAGGACTATCACGTCGTCGGCTACGCCACCGGCAAGGCCTTCGAGGGCCTGCTGTTGCAGCATCCGTTCTATGCGCGCGAGGTGCCGGTGATCCTCGGCGAGCATGTCACGCTGGAGGCCGGCACCGGCTGCGTGCATACCGCGCCGGGCCACGGCCTGGACGACTACATCGTCGGGCAACGCTATGGCCTGCCGGTCGACAACCCGGTCGGCGGCGATGGTCGCTTCCTCGAAGATACGCCGTTGTTCGCCGGCGAGCATGTGCTGACCGCCAACGAGAAGGTCATCGATGTGCTGAAGGCGCGTGGCGCCCTGCTGCGCGAGGCGCGGCTGCGCCACAGCTACCCGCATTGCTGGCGGCACAAGACGCCGATCATCTTCCGCGCGACGCCGCAGTGGTTCATCTCGATGGATCAGGCCGGCCTGCGCCAGCGCGCGCTGGCCGCGATCGGGGATGTTCACTGGATGCCCGAATGGGGCCGGGCGCGCATCGAGGGCATGATCGCGGGGCGTCCCGACTGGTGTATCTCGCGGCAGCGCACCTGGGGCGTGCCGATCCCGCTGTTCACCCACAAGCAGAGTGGTGAGTTGCATCCGCGTACCGCGGAGTTGATCGAGCAGGTCGCCCAGCGCGTCGAGAAGGCCGGCATCCAGGCCTGGTTCTCGCTGGACGCCGGGGAGTTGCTCGGTGACGAGGCCGGTGATTACGACAAGGCCGGCGACACCCTGGACGTATGGTTCGACTCCGGCGTGACACACTTCACCGTATTGAAACCGCGCGCCGAGCTGGGTTTTCCCGCGGACCTGTACCTGGAGGGCTCGGACCAGCATCGTGGCTGGTTCCAATCGTCGCTGCTGACCGCGATCGCCATCGACGACGCGCCGCCCTATCGTGCCGTGCTGACGCATGGCTTCACCGTCGATGCCCAGGGGCACAAGATGTCGAAGTCGGTCGGCAACGTGGTCGCGCCGCAGGAGATCTTCAAGAGCCTCGGCGCCGACATCCTGCGTCTGTGGGTCGCGAGCACCGACTATCGCGGCGAGATGAGCGTCTCCGACGAGATCTTGAAGCGCACCGCCGACGCCTATCGACGCATCCGCAACACCGCGCGCTATCTGCTCTCCAACCTGCATGGTTTCGACCCGGCGACCGATCTGGTCGCGGCCGACGAGATGATTCCGCTGGATCGCTGGGCGGTGGCGCGCGCGGCCGCGCTGCAACGCGAGATCGTCAGCGCGTACCAGGACTACCAGTTCCACGTGATCTACCACCGGCTGCACAATTTCTGCGTCGTCGACATGGGGGGCTTCTATCTGGATGTCATCAAGGACCGCCAGTACACCACGAAGGCCGATGGTCTGCCGCGCCGCTCGGCGCAGACCGCGCTCTATCATATCGCCGAGGCCTTCTGCCGGTGGCTGGCGCCGATTCTGAGTTTCACCGCCGACGAGATCTGGCAACACCTGTCCGGCGAGCGCGACGCGACGGTCTTCTGGGCGACCTGGTACGCGGGTCTCGACGATTTGGATGCGAGCAGCGCGTTCAACGACGCTTTCTGGGAAGACCTGCTGGAGGTGCGTGTCGCGGTGGCGAAGCAGCTCGAACAGGCGCGCGCGGACGGCCTGATCGGTGCGTCGCTGGATGCCGAGGTGGATCTATACTGCGATGGCGAACGTCGCCAGCGTCTTGCCACGCTGGGTGACGAATTGCGTTTCGTGTTGATCACTTCGTATGCGCGCGTGCACGCGTTCGCCGATGCGCCGGCGGAGGCGCGGGAGACCGGGATCGACGGCCTGAAGCTGGTGATCTCCGCGAGCCGCCACCAGAAGTGCGCGCGTTGCTGGCATCATCGCGAGGATGTCGGCGCCGACAGCGGGCACCCGGAGATCTGCTTGCGCTGCGTGGAGAACCTCGGTGCCGGTGAAAGCCGGGAGTTTGCCTGATGTGGCGCTGGTTGGGTGTCTCCGCGCTGGTCGTGGTACTCGATCAACTGAGCAAATACTGGATCGGGCAGACGCTGCTGCTGTTCGAGACCCGACGCGTTTTTCCCGGCTTCAACCTGACCCGGGTCTATAATGAGGGGGCGGCGTTCAGCATGCTCAGCGACGCCGGCGGCTGGCAGCGCTGGTTCTTCGTCGTGCTCGCGGTGGCGATCATCGCGGCACTGCTGGTGTGGCTATGGCGCCTGCCGCGCGGGTTTCGCTGGGAAACACTGGGTGTCGCGCTGGTGATCGGTGGCGCGTTCGGCAATCTGATCGACCGGGTCCGGCTTGGCCATGTGGTGGATTTTCTCGATTGCTATGTCGCCGATATGCATTGGCCGGCGTTCAATATCGCCGACGCGGCGATCAGCGTCGGGGTCGTGTTGCTGATTGTCGCAAGCCTGAAGAGTGGCAAGCCGGAGACCTGAAATATGATCGATATGCACAGCCATATCCTGCCGGGCGTGGATGATGGCGCCCAGGTGTTGGAGGATGCGCTGGAGATGCTGCGTATCGCGCGCGCGGATGGCGTCGAGGTGCAGGTGCTGACGCCGCATATCCACCCGGATCGTTACCCGAATACGCGCGAGTCGCTGCAACAGACCTTCGACAGGTTTCAGCGGCAGGTGGCTGACAACGGGGTGGATATCGAGCTGCGACTGGCGGCCGAACTGCGCATCGGCCCGGAGTTGGTGCGGCTGGCGAACGACGATGGCCTGCCCTGGCTGGGTTCCTGGCGGGGGCGGCATGTGATGTTGATGGAGTTTCCGCATAGCAGTATCCCGGCGGGCTCGGAGAACATGGTTGCCTGGCTGATACAGCGGGATATTCTGCCGATGATCGCTCACCCCGAGCGCAATCAGGCGTTGCAGAGTCGTCCGTCCAAGCTGGACCCCTTCCTTACCGCGGGCTGCCTGTTGCAGGTGACCGCCGGCAGCCTGACCGGCCAGTTCGGTGCCGAGGCGCGGAGCCTGGCGGAAAGCCTGTTGCTGGCGGATCGGGTCACTCTGCTGGCCACCGATGCGCACAATCTGGCGTACCGACCGCCGAACCTGTCCTCGGGCGTGGCGGCGGCGGCCCGCTTGATCGGCGAGGCGGCGGCGCGGCGTCTGGTCGAGGAAAACCCGCGTGGCATGCTGGAAGCCGCCTGAAGTACTTCCTGAAGTACTTACAGCGAGGCCAGATAGCGAGGCCAGTCGAAGGCAGGGCCCGGATCGGTCTTGCGTCCCGGCGCGATGTCGCAATGGCCGGTGATCCGCTGCGGGCGCAGGTCGGGATAATGGCGCAGCAGGGCGCGGGTGGCATCGCTCAACGCGGCGTATTGCGCATCCGTATAAGGGGTGTCGTCGGTTCCTTCCAGTTCGATGCCGATGGAAAAATCGTTGCAGCATTCCCGGTCGTCATAACAGGAGACCCCGGCGTGCCAGGCGCGTAGATCGAACGGCACGAACTGGGTGATGCTTCCATGCCGGTCGATGAGCAGATGGGCGGACACGCGCAGATCGTGAATCCCGGCGAAATAGGGGTGTTGGTCGGGGTCCAGGCGGTTCATGAACAGATCCTCTATCGCTTTGCCGCCGAACTCGCCGGGTGGCAGACTGATGTTGTGTATCACCAGGAGATCGATGGCCGTGCCCGCCGGGCGAGGGTCGCAATTCGCGGATGCCAAGTGCCTGGCCGCCAGCAGCCAG
>Ga0256832_1002412_pt1 | contig 12767 bp, 8 predicted proteins | sample 134614metaG_FD_190534 | JGI IMG/M metagenome (GOLD analysis project Ga0256832, IMG submission 190534) | Hydrothermal vent microbial communities from Lau Basin, Pacific Ocean - 134-614 | ecosystem: Environmental > Aquatic > Marine > Hydrothermal vents | place: Pacific Ocean: Lau Basin | collected... | reverse complement strand
AATGCCGGCCACACCCTGGTTGTCAAGGGCGAAAAAACCGTACTGCACCTGATCCCCTCCGGCATTTTGCGCAAAGGGGTACACTGCTACATTGGCAATGGTGTCGTGCTCTCTCCGGCAGCCCTGCTGGAAGAGCTCGAGATGCTTGAAAGGCGCGGCGTACCAGCGCGCGCGCGCCTGGGCATCAGCGAAGGCTGCCCGCTAATCCTGCCCTACCACATTGCACTGGACCAGGCGCGCGAGATTGTACGTGGCAACAAGGCGATTGGCACCACAGGGCGTGGCATTGGCCCCGCATACGAAGACAAGGTCGCCCGGCGCGGCATTCGCCTGGGTGAACTGCTCGACCCCGCCCATTTTGAGACCCGCCTGCGCGAGGTGCTGGAGTATCACAACTTTGCACTCGAGCACTACTACAAGGTAGAGAAGGTCGACTTTCAGCAGACACTGGATGAGACGCTGGCTCAGGTCGAACAGATTGCACCAATGATTGCGGATGTTCCAGGGGCCATGCATCAGGCCAGTGCAAATGGCGGTAATATCCTGTTGGAGGGGGCGCAGGGTTCCATGCTGGACATTGATCACGGCACCTACCCCTTCGTCACCTCATCAACCACCACAGCAGGTGGGGCAGCCAGCGGCAGCGGCATCGGGCCATGTAATCTGGATTATATCCTCGGTATCGTTAAAGCCTACACGACTCGCGTGGGTGGCGGCCCCTTCCCTACCGAGCTGTTCGATACAGAGGGCAAGCACCTGGGCAAAAAAGGGCATGAGTTTGGCGCCACCACAGGCCGCCGCCGTCGCTGTGGCTGGCTGGACACGGTAGCGCTACGCCGCACCTTTCAGATCAACAGCGTAACCGGACTCTGCATCACCAAGCTGGATGTGCTGGATGGGCTTGAAACACTGCGCCTCTGCGTGGCCTACCAATTCGATGGTGAAGAGATTGATACACCACCCATTGGAGCAGAGCGCTTTGCCCGCTGTGAACCTGTCTATATCGAGATGCCCGGCTGGTCTGACGCTACGGTTGGAGCCAAGAGCTTTGAGGCGCTGCCACAAAATGCCCAGAACTATCTGAAGAAGATCGAAGAGATCTGCGGCGTTCCCATCGACATCATCTCAACCGGCCCGGATCGGGATGAGACAATGATACTCAGGCACCCATTCGATGGATAGCAACGCTCTAAAGAGGATTGGGGTCACGGCAGTCTACTCTGCTCTGCCAGAATATTTTATGCCTTCCCCACCCTGCCCTGCCTCATAAGCGGCAAGGCCTCGTAAAACAGAAGCTGCAGCCAGTACCAGCACGAGATCCAAAGCGCTGCAAGCAACGGCTACATCATGCTGCAACCCACCCCCACTCCGCTATGGCAGTAGCTCTTCTGCCAGTTGCCACTTGAAACAGAATCGACATTCAGTGTAGAAGGGATGCCATAGTCGGCGCCACTGGAACCAGATACAGGGACACGCCGGCTCTGGGCGTTGTAAGGCTCTGGATCAGCTCCGGCATCCGTGCTGGGGCTGCGGCCATAAATCAACAGGGCGCGGCGCTTCATGCCATGGGGTACGGCCGAGTGGCAGGTCATGCAGGGGGCATTCGTTCTACAGTTATGAAATGCATGCAGATTTTTAATGCTGCTTCCCGAGCCACAGCCACCGCCTCCCATGCCGCTGCCGCTAAAACCTGTTCGCTGCCACTCAGTCGTGGTGCCGCCAGCATAGGTGTAGACATTCTTGTCGTGACACCTGAAGCAGAGATGGGTATCCCAGGTTCCAGACTGGCCGGTGGTCTCATCATGGGGAGCATTCAGAATGGGCCAGTAGTCACTGCCATGAGGCCCCTTCGGGCCGGTTCCTGACAGCGTATCAGGGTCCGAGTGGCAATCTGTACAGTTCATGGTGCTGGCGGCAGTAAAGCCCTTTAGCAGTGAACTGGAGTAATCATATACGACACCGCTGACGGTCATTTGAAAATCATTCTTCCCTGCAAACTCTGTCACCGGATGGTAAGAGGGGTTGTTGGGGTTGAACTCCTTGCCCTGGTCGGTCAGCGTATAGACACCAGGCCCTGGATAGGCATAGCTGTCAGGAGGGGTGGCGCCGTTAAAGGCATAATCAGAGTGGCATTTCAGGCAGAGCTGATATTGGTAGGTGACTGTATCAACTACGGAGTAATCAAAGCGGAGCACCTCAGTCCAGGCGGCAGGCCATAGAGGGGCAACACCCCACACCCCTTTCAGTACATTAGAGGCCAGGTGGGTCGTGTTATCAGCAATGGAATCCTCAGGGTTTGGCGATACACCGGCTTTCGCCTCATGTGGGTTATGGCAATCCTGGCACTCTACATGGCGGTTGGCTCCTGTCAGATTATCTGGATTTTCACGCACTCTGTAGTTGTCCGTCGCTCCGCCTCTCACTGGCCTGTGCCGCCCATCATACGCAGCAATAAGCGCCGGATGCGGAGATAATTTGTCCAGGGATTTTTCAATGTTGAAAGTGGTGTCTGGCGTATCCGATACATTGCCCTCCAATCCCCCAAGCCCACTGTTACCATGACAGTTCAGGCAGAGTCCCGACTCACCATCCCCTTTCAGCAGCCGCTCGTTGCCATTTGGATTATTGTGCGGCTGATGACAGCTCTCACAGCCATTGATCTTGGGCGTGGAGCCAATGTCATTCGCCAGGTTCTGCCCGGTTATATGCCAGGGGTTGTTGCCAGAGCCATTCCACTGGGCATCAGAATCACGGTGTTTATTACCCAGCTCCCAACCATCTTTATTGTGACATTCAAGGCAAAGGGGCGAGCCATATCCTCCGGCATCCGTAAACCCCATCCGCAGAAATTTGGGGTAGGCATCCGTGTGTGGATCATGGCAGCTGGTACACTGCAATTCACTATTGCCATCAAGACGGACTTTGCCGGTTAAGCCTGCGGGGTCATTCAACTCCAGGCTATAACCTGCCAGGGAGAGGTCATAAACGAATGAGACGGGGTGATCATCACGAAGATCTACGCCCAGATTGGCTGTGCCCGTTATCGTCGCCTCCAGGCCGGGGATGGTGCCATCATAGAATGGCTGGCTTAGTCCATCATACCCCTGAATGGCTCCCGGCATATTCAGCAGTGCGCCTACCGCAATGGTGCCGTCGTGGCAGGCCAGGCAGAGCTTTGACGACCCTGTTGGCTGCCCGGGAGCCGCATTGAGTGTGCTGCTGCTGTAAGGGGTATAGACCGTACCGCTGGATGAGAGTTTGTGATTCCACAATGGCCCTGCCGGATTGGCATTGTGCGGCGTATGACACATCAGACAGATTCTCTCTTCAGCAGTGGCCCGATGTGTATTCCCGGAGCTGGCAGAAAGGTTATGCTTTGTGGCCTCAATGCCGGCCTCTACCAGAAAGGCGCTGCCAAACAGCAACCACGCACCCAGCAACCGCAACCAGAATGTGGAATAAAACTGCGCTCTCATTGCTTCACCGCTGTCTTTAAATACTGGAAAATCTGTATCCGCCTATTGTACGCATCCGCTACATATAATCGGTCTTTACTGTCAAAATAGAGTCCCGACGGTGTCCAAAATTCGCCCGGCGCCTGGCCAGACCGCCCAAAGTCCAATAACAGGCGGCCCTGGCTGTTAAAAATCTGGATGTTATCGAATCCGGCATCCGCTACATATATATTTCCGTCACTGTCCACAGCGATACCCTTTGGCGTAGCAAAGGTGCCTGAGGCATCACCAAACCGGCCAAATGCATTTATAAATCTGCCCTCAGGATCAAACACCTGAATTCGCCCATTTAGCGCGTCATTAACATGCACATTTCCATTTGGCCCAACGAAGAGATAACCAGGAAAGTTCAACTCCCCCTCTTTCCGCCCACGCTTGCCTATTGTGCGGACAGAAGCGCCACTATCCAGATTGAAAACCCTGATGGTATGAGCCGGCGTATCAACCACGTAGAGGAGACGTCTGGCAGTATCAATAGCAATACTCGTTGGGCGCTCTATCTGCTCGGCACTGCCAATCGACCTCAAATACTCACCTTTTGGAGAGAAGACGCATACCCTCTTCAGCCCACCATCAGAGACGTAGATGTTGCCTTTTTCATCTACCGCCAGCCCAACGGGCAGCACCAGGGGAACGTCTGCCTCCTCTATAACCCAGTAACCCCCTGTATTTTGGTCATAGACATGAACCACTTTCCCTGTTGGGTCTGCAACGCTCATCCGCCCCTGATCATCCACGGCCACAGCTGTGGGCTTGAGCTGGTTATTCCGCTGCTCCCCTCGAATCAGATCCAGAACTTCTCCCAAAAGCCCTTTTCATACTCAATATCATCAAAACTTGCAATTGCATTCAGATAGCGAATACGCGCCGGCATGGGCTTGGGGGGCCACACCAAATCAAAAAGCTCCTCTTGTTCAGGCTGGGCCGGTTCAGCCTGCAACCCCGCACAAGGCAGGGCCATTACGATAACAAGCAGCAACCAGCGAAAGACTGTCACTTCATACACCTCATATTACACATATCTCCGCGCGCCCCTTTGCCTCTGGCATTGGTAGAAAGTCTACCTTGTTAGAATAGTACACTATCAAGCATGCAGACCAAATAACAGGATCAAAAATCCACCCGGACAGCTGCTGTATGATGTTGATAAAGCAGCCCTTCTCAATCTAAAGTGAAAGACAGCGAGGAGTACGCCGCTGCTGGCAAAACACCGTTATGCCAGGATGCATGTAGGCACTACCGCTTATGGCAGGTGATGCAGAGCGTGCTGCCATCCAGCGTTTCACGCAGGAACGGCGCATAGGTGACCGGGGAAGATGGATATGAGTTATCTATATAGACAATCTCACCGGGATTATGCGGGTTATGGCAGCTTGGGCACTCCACCCGTCCTTGATACAACTTAACACCTGCCCAGCCATTTGTTGGATTTGGTGCAGGATAGAAGTCATCCGCCCAACCAGAATAGTTTGGTGGATAGGGCATTGAAATGGGGTGATCATCCGACATATCCGGGCCAATCTGCCACCAAATGGGAGGAGGGTCGCCGCCATCAGGGTGGCAAGCGCCACAGTTTGGCGTTCCTGCACCGCTCCGGTTGGGCATATTAACCAGATTGTGCGTGTCCCCTTCTGACCCGGATGTAGTGACAATACCTGAGCTGCCACTGTTTGCCATGGCCGAATCATGGCAGCTCAGGCAGACCAGCGATACCGGGCTGGGCACCCAACTCGCTGCAAATATCGTGTTCATCGTATAGCTTTGATAGCCTGGCGCGCTACCATAAGGGGTGAAACTGGCCGACAGGCTGGCAACAGAGATATTGCGATTCCAGAGAGGGGCCGACGGGCGAACGGTATCATCGGTATCTGTCGTGCCATCATTGTTCAGGTCAATGTTGGCTCCATGCGGGGTGTGACAAAAGACACAGATCTGGTCTGAAGGTGTTACCCCAAAGGAGGCATCCAGCCCATAATAGTTGCTTATGCTCAAATCATGCTTCGAGCCTACAATCGTATTGCTCAACGTAGGGGCAGCCACTGCCGCCTGAGTTAAAAAAACCAGCAATAAAAAGCAGACAACTTGCACCCTGCGCGGCATATTAACCATACCTACCTATCGTAATTTAAATTCCAAAACCGGCTACCCTCCGGGCAGCAACATTAGCAATACCCACTCTGATATTATAGGCCTGTCAGCCAAATAGTGCGCCGTTAAACAGTCTATCCCAATGAGAAGAGTGCCTTTCCTTCCTAATAATCATTAATATCAGCGGTATAGCTGATGCTGTCTACGTGATGACTGGCCATGGAAATACTTATACCTGAACAGCGCATCCATGCCATGACAATTCGAGCACAGCGCCAGTTTGCTGCGGTTGCGCAGGAAACTGCTTCGTGAATTCCCTTCAATATTCTCGCCCGCCCCATATTCCATAACGACAGGACTCCAGCGATGGGGGTTGTGGCAGGTGGGACATGAGATAACGCCCGTGTTTGCACTCTTCCCCTCCTCATTAAACAGTGGTGTAAACCCTCGCACCGGACCCCGCCTTGCCCGCCGCTGAAGGTTCTGCGCCTTCACCTCAGCCGGATGGTTCTTCATCACTGGAGTCTTCTGTGCGGCAATAAAGCCCTCATCATGGCAGCCCCGGCACATTTGAGCATTAATATCCTGCCCGGGCCCTAGCTTGCGCGCCCACAACCGAAGAGCCTGCCCTGCATTGTGAACCGTGTGGCACTGCTGGCAGATGCCCGACTCCTGAACCGTCTCTCCGCGCAGGTTTTTGGCATCCGGCGCCGTCACTCTAAGATCATGATCGGTGCCTTTCACCCAACGTTGATCACGGTGGCAATCGATACACAGCGCCCCATCGGGTGCCGCAGGCATCCGCAGAAAACTGGTATTTGCACCACCTTCAACCTCTGCATCGGCACCCGCCTGGCTCAGTGGATCGGCCGGGTCCCACTGATGAGGGTCATGGCAGGAGGGGCAGCTGACTCTTCCACCCGATTTGCTATCTCTGCGTTCACCCTTTTTATTGAACAAGGGCAGTTGGGTTCTTCCGCCGGCTTTTTTGATATTTGCCTGTAGGGGGTGGCTGTTCTCTCCCGTCTGTTTGTTTTTGGCGATGCCATCATCCTGGTGACACTCCCTGCACATTGATTCAGCCTTATCACCACCCGGGCCAAAGCCTCTGCCCCAGAGCTTTGCTCCCCCCGCATTGTGCGGTACGTGGCAGTTGAAGCAGACCACGATATCCCTGGCTTTCTGCCCGATACTGTTCTGCTCTTCCGGTGCAGTGATAGCGAGATTATGCTTGGACAGGGCCACTGCGCCTTTGTCAAAGTGGCAGTTAATGCACAACTCTGCCCTCTGGCTGTTTGGTATGCGCAGAAAACTCGTTGTAGCATCGCCCTCTGCCATCAGTGCAGCCCCTTTGGCCGGCTTTGATGCCGCCGACCAACGATGCGGATCATGGCAGCTGGCACATGTCACCTGACCATCTCTGGCTGTTTTTCTCCCTTTGGCATCAAACAGTGGCAGCGCTTTTAATTCACGGTTTTTATATCTTTCATCCGGTTTTTTCTCCGTACCAATCACCCAGCCTTTATCCGAAGAGACAATGCCCAGATTGGAGAGCGGCGCATTAACGGGGTGGCTATGCTCTCCCACCATCTTCTTTTTGCCCAGCCCCTTTTTGTTATGGCAGCTCAGGCAGATAGACGAGATGGGGTCGACCCCTTTGACCGGCTCTTTTGCCCACAGGCGCGGGCCCTTTCCTTTATGCACGAGATGACAGGTTTTGCATAATCCCGGCGTTCCACCCTTGCTTTTTGCCGGAACATCCATCGTGGCAACATCATGCTTGGTTCCCTTAACCTCCGCCTTGTCTTTATGACAGGCGCGGCAGAGTGCACTGGAGCCTCTGTTCGCCATGCGCAGAAAGCGATTGTTTGCATTACCTGGGTCGCCCGGTTTGGAGGATTTGTCTGGATCTTCAGGGTCCCATTGGTGCGGATCATGGCAACTGGCGCAGGAGACCTTGCCCTTCATATCCCCTGATTTTTTCAACCCCGCATCGGTAAAGCCGGGCAGTTTTACCGCCACGCCCAAACGGGACATATTGCGCCCCAAAGGGTGGCTGATCGAGCCGACCTGTTTATGCTCAGCAATCTTTCCGCTGCTATGGCAGCTCAGGCAGAGCCTTGATATTTTCTCGGGGCCGTTCCCAATCTCACGCGCCCACATCTTTGGGCCATTCCCACTGTGCGGCAGGTGACATGCACTACAGACGCCCGCCTGGCTCACCTTTTGGCCGCGTATGTTTTTACTCTCCTTCTCCTGTAGCGCCATATTGTGTTTGGTCTCTCTTACCTTCCCCTCTTTCAGATGGCACGTGCGACAGAGTGCAGAGTCATTACTGTTTCTCTTAACCAGAATAGCGGCTTTTTTCTCTGCCAGATGTGGACGGTGGCATGTCTGACAGATGATCTCCCCTCTCTCGCCCACCTTGCCACCCCTGTCCATGATCTCCTGTGGAATCTTGACCTTTTTAGAGACGATGTTGACCGGGTGGGTACCCATCCTGGCGGACTCTATCCTGTCCTTGGCATAACGATCACTATGGCATTTACCGCACAGCGCAGAATTCTTGTTTGAGGCAACCAGCACCTTCTCATCACGCCCACCATGGATACGGTGGCACGACTGGCAAATGATAATACTGTCTTTACCAAACTTGGCCCCTTTATCCAGCAGTTCAGCTGGAATGCTATCGAGCTTTTTGCGAACAGGATGGTTGCCATCCTTTGGGCCGGTGCTCCGGTTTCTATGACAATTAAGGCAGATACTGGATTCAATGTTCTTGGCGCGCAGAAAGACCGGGGAGGCGTCCTGCTTCCAGTCAACACCATGTGCGCTGTGGCAGGTTCCGCAATAGACCTTGCCATCTTTATTCAGTGGAAACAGATTGAGCTCTGGCCGCATCTCGGCCTCATTCATTGTTGGCAGTTCTACTTTATCTGATGGCACGACACCAATCGGGTGGGAATATCGCTTGTTTTGCCACACAAACCGGGAGTCGAGCACAAAGCCGTCATGGCAAGAGAAGCAGTTGCGCTCATTGCTCACCACATCCTGCCTTCCCGAGTTCATCACAGGATTGGGATCATAGGGAATCAGCGGGGTGACATTGGGACGTTGAAAATCATCCAGCCACATGATGTGGCAGATTGAACATTCGCGTTTGGCTGCAATAGTTCGGGCTTCGGCATCATCAAAAACCAATAATGGCTCGGCAAGCAGCAAAACAGCAATGAGTAGATATCGAACACACATGGCTATCGCAGTTTAAATACTGACACCTTGTTCCCCAACATTTCCGCCACATACAGCCTGTCCCTGCCATCTATCGCAATGCCGGCAGGCGCATGAAATTTATGTTTTTGTCTGCCCGAGGCAAGAATATGGGTGAACTTGTAGCCTTTATCAAAAACCTCAACCACATCCATATAGCTGTCGGTCACATAGATTGAACCCTGACTGTCAATCGCCACACCTTTTGGGCGGTAGAACTGGCCAGGCAGCACACCCCATTTACCCACCTCATATTGGTACTGGCCCCGCTCATCGAATATTTTGATGGTGGTATTTAAAATATCAACGATATAGACATCCCCATCCTGGACAATAATGGAGCCTGGGTATCGGAACTCCCTCTGTTTAACACCCTGCTTGCCCCAGCCACCCAATTTTGTGCCATCCGTATCAAACACCAAGATTCGATGTTGCGTGTTTTCAGTTACAAATATCAGCCCGGTCTTGGCGCTCACTGCAACATCAATGGGGACACCCGGCGTGCCATCTTTGTTATTGACTGCAAAACCAAATTGATACTGACCATCACGGTCAAACACCTGGATACGGTGATTCTCCTTGTCCGCCACATAAACCAGCCCAGCCTTGTCTACATCAATCCCCAGCGGCCACATGAACTCAGCCTCGGCCCGCCCTCTTTTCCCAAATGAAAAGAGAAACTCCCCATCCGGCCCATAGGCCAGTACGCGGTGATGGCCACCATCTACAATATAGACCCGGTTATCACTTGCAACTGCAACATCTGACGGCAAAGAGAGAGGGCCATCTGGTGTCGACTGAATATCAAACAGATGAGTTACCTTGCCTAAAGGGATGGCCTGCTTTGCAGCACCGCCGCCGCTGAAGAGCAGCAATAGAAAGGCAACGATTGGGAGAGTGGTTCCAAGGAACCGATTTCTATAATCCAAATCGGGGAACCTCCAAAATATTCAAAAAACCGATGTAGCCCGCTTGAGCTACAAACAAAGCAACAGCAAACAGGGGGCGGCCCAGCTATGAACCCACCCCCTGCAACACCTGGCTGATTATACCTTAAGGAACCTACTCGTCAGTACCCTGACGCCACCAGCCGCGAGGGTCATCCTTCATGCTGTCATCCAGCATCTCCTCAATCTCTGGCTCCTCATCACCAACCAGGGCTCTGGTGGTTTCATCATCTTCCTTGCCCAGAAATACCAGTTCCATATAGAACTCTTTATATTTTTGAACCAGCCCTGCAATATTGAGGTTGGTTAAACTATCTGCCCTGGCATCAGAGAATCCCAGCTCACGAAAGGGTAGAAAGCCTTCACCCTCTTCTGCCACATGACAACGTGTGCAGAAGCGGCCGATAGGATTGACAATGGTATGGAACATCTTCTTCACAGAGCCCTGCTGCTGAGTCGTAAGCTGACCGCGCATATTGATAAACTCGGCAGCCTCCGGGGCATCCTCTGTAATCTCCAGCAGCTCCTCTTCGCCATTGGGCTTTTTACGGTAAGCAACGATTTTGGAGAAGTAATCATCGGTCTCAATGAGGTTGCCTGTCTCTTCGTCATAGGCTATGCCGTACTGCGGGCCGCTGACCTTGATACCCGAGTAGTTAAGCCAACGAAACGTCAACTCCTCTTCTGGAATCTTCTCATGGTTTACATGGCAGGTCATGCATCCAACAAACTGGGTATGCATATTCAACATGGTGCGAACCATGGGGCGCTTGGCATGGGGAAATTCACCATGGCAATAGAAGCAGACAGGTTGCTTTCCTTTAGAATAGACCGCCTCTTCAGGTGAATTATGAAAATGCCTTATCCGCTCAAGAGCGCCTTCATGAGAGACTCGTTCCAGAAAGGAGCGCTCAGCGGGCTCCTCCGGCGTCCACAGGTGGGAGAGCATATTATAGGAGACGATAACCAAGAGACTGCCAATAATAAACCACAGAAACACCGATACCATCCATGCCCATACCGGGTGATTCCGTCGAATACCGGAAACGCTGAACAGATCAGCCGTCTCTTCTCCTGGGATTTTCGACTTATGGTCAATAATCACCAACACGGCCATTACGAAAAACACAAACAGCGTTACCGCCAGGGCGATAAAAATGGCATCGAGCTCTACTGTTTCACCCATAACCAGAAACCTTCAATTTTGTAAAAGTATTTGTTGTTACCTGAAGCGATGCTCAATACATCAGCCTTCAGAAGTCATTAACCAAATGGCGAACAAACCAAAGATCGTCCAAGCCAGCACAAAGAGAAGGGATCCATACGCTATGAATTTTTGCCCTTTTGTCAGCTGCGACATCATGATGGCTTCTCCTCTCCCACAGGTTCTTGCCCGGCTTCCTGCATCGCCTGCTCCTTAACCCACTGGCGGTGTTGATCAAACAGGAAATTCTGGCGTGCATCTATATCTTTCGACACGGAGACCAGCCCTTTGCTGACCAGCATCTCACGCAGATATGCCCTCTCTTCCGGCAGTGAAGCCAGGCATCGGAGATATTCAAGAAAATGCTCCTCGATCTGATGTTCCCTGGTCAGCTTACCTGTCAGAAAGGTCCACTGCATAGGAAAACGCCCGGGGGCAAGATGCACGTTATACCAGTGCCAAAACGCGATAACCAGCAGCGCAAGCAACGCCTCATGAGGGTGGGACAACCGCATCATCTCCTGAAAATGGGAGGCATAATCGGCAGGCAATACGCTGTTCCAGAATTCAGGAAAGATAAAGCTCGATCCCGATACCACCATAACGATGTTGCCAAAAGCGGCAGCAAAATAGTGGATCTTCTGTTTATACATAAATTTGTCCATCTCTGGACGGTTTTCACTCCGGCCAGCGTGATAAGACATGTCTTCAACAAAATCTCTTGCATCTTTCATAACAGGCAGGATGCTGCGGGCAATATCAAACTGGCCCAGCGCCATCTTTTGCAAGGTGCCACCAATGACGGTGATAAGGTGGTAGATCATTGAAAGCACCATCCATGCTGCCAGAGTGCGATGGATAACGCGTGTAACCTCCACGCCTCCAAGCACTTCATTGAATGGCACAGCCCAGAATGCGTCATTGTAGTGAATCGGCAATCCGGTAAACGCCAGCAACAGAAAGGTTGTAAAGGTCAGCAAATGCTGGATGCGGATATGCACAGAATAGCGAAACAGATCGCCAACTGGGTTTGACTCCACGTTTTTATATATCTGCCTTCTATCCTCCGGCATCATGGAAACGATCTCTTCAAGATCATTCACATCTTCCGCAGAAATTTTATATTGGCGCAGGAAAGTCCCCAGCACCTTGTTTGCATCATTGGACAGCTTCATTCTCGTGTTGTCCCCATTAGTTAATCTGTGTCTAGTTTCAATCTTCAGCCAGACCGCCGAGGCAAGCCAGCTGAAGACCCTATATTTTGCTAATGCTTACTTGCGCTTGCGTCGGCTGCGTCCACGCCAGGTTGTACCATTACGCAGCACCCATGACACGCCGTCACGCTTACGCCCAATAGTTTCAAACAAGGAGAGTCCAACCAACAGAACCAGCGCCACATCACCCACAATGGCATAAATAATTTCCGCATAGTAATTAAATTTATTCAGCTCTTTATCGTGGGTTGGATGGGGGTCAATAGCTGCAAAGTTGGCATCTGCCGTTTTGTGGCATTGCCTGCACGTCTTTACTCGATTGTCCTTATGAACAGGAGACATCGGATCTCGGGACGGGAGCAATTCATGCACGCTCATGTAATAGTTGTCTGGTGAGGCATGGCAATTCAGGCAGTTGGCAACCTGTTTGTTACCATATTTAGCCACCTTGCCATGAAAACTCTTCTCGTATGATTCGGCGGCAATGGTGTATTTCTCGCCAAGCTCACGCCCGGTTGCTTCCGCATCT
>Ga0256832_1002411_pt1 | contig 12767 bp, 12 predicted proteins | sample 134614metaG_FD_190534 | JGI IMG/M metagenome (GOLD analysis project Ga0256832, IMG submission 190534) | Hydrothermal vent microbial communities from Lau Basin, Pacific Ocean - 134-614 | ecosystem: Environmental > Aquatic > Marine > Hydrothermal vents | place: Pacific Ocean: Lau Basin | collected... | reverse complement strand
ATAACATCCCGTTTTTTTCAAAATCGATGAAACTTTTTCGATCCCGCCGGGGTCCTATTTTCCGAGCGTTACGTAGCGTTTGGGCCGCATGTTTCCCCTCCAAGTACGGCCCATGATACCCAGGTCCCCCAAGCTGGGTATCGTTTCTTCAGCCGGTGTCCCGACCAGAGGCACCGGCTTTTTTGTCGTCGTCTGCTCTTCTTCCATCGTTCTTGGCCTTGGCCCAGTGACCCACCTGTTTCTTCACCTGCTCATGAAGCTGAGAAAGCTTCTCGCGCGGTTTCTTCGGCACGGCCTTGTCGATAACCTTGGCACCGGCGCTCTCCCCGACCTTTTTCGTCAGCAGATGGCGCAGCGAACGCGGGATTACCGCGAACAGCAGCAGCATCGCCAAGGCACCGAGAATCAATGGCACCGCGCCGATACCGACCAACCAGCGCTCCCACGGCGCCATGTCGTTCCAGTGGTAGCGCATCCGACGCAACAGAAAACGCGCGCCCAGTTTCAGCAAGACGATCAGCTTTCGCACCACGCGGAAGCGGCTGCGCGCCGAATACAGCATCAAGCCGCCCAGGGTTTTGACGAGCAGTTTTTTACCGCCTCCGAGCAGTATGAACGGCAGCTTCTTCAACAAACCGAGCAAACCGACCAGAGTGAAAAGCTTCTTGACCCACAGCAGCGTGGCCGCGACACCAAGCAGAAAGGCGTCCCAGTAGTAAAAACCCGCTGCGGTCGCGACCACCAGGGACGAGGTGGCCACGACCAGCAACAAACCTTGGCGATGGTGTTTACGCAAGGCCATCACATAGCCCACCGTGTCATCGCGACCTCGCCGCCGGTGCTGTTTTCATCTGACCGCCTCTTCCGTCCGGATGTTGCGCGACGCCAGAGAATCCAGCGCGACAGCGCCCCCCAGCACAGCGACAGGTGTCTCCAGAGCCATGCTGATAGTATACTCGTCGCCGCTGCCCGATCCGCTGCGCTTGATCGGGGTTACGAGCATGCCAAGCATGCTTGACAAGCTTTGTTCGCACCGGCCAATATACTCGTCGCCCATGAATTTTCGGCCACTGCGACCGCCCCTCGCACCCGTGGGCAACGAGTATAACCGGCATGAAAACCACCGATATCCAACCCATCTTTTTTCCCGTGAGCCTCTCCTGGCTAGGCTGGCGCCTGCCCGTCCGCCGCTGCCGCTCGCATCCGAATTAACCCTCTGTACCAACGGCAGCCGCGCATCCCGCCGCGACTGCCTCTGTGATTTGTCTTCGCCGCCGGATCCGTGGTTGCCCCAACCCGAGACCGACGATGAAAACGATTACAATACCCACTCCTTCCATCCAACGACAACGATTGCATGGCATCCTGCTGATCGCGCTCGGCGCGACCGCCTTCTCGGCGAAATCGATCCTGATCAAGCTCGCCTACGAGGCCAGCGCCGAGGTCGATGCGATCACCCTGATGACACTGCGCATGCTGATTGCGCTGCCGTTTTTTCTCGGTGCCGCGCTGTGGCGCGGAAAAACGGCATCGAGCCGGCACCGCGCCGGCGACTGGGTGGCGTTGATCTTGCTCGGTTTTACCGGCTACTATTTGGCCAGTCTGCTGGACTTCCTGGGACTGGAGCGGATCTCCGCCGGACTGGAACGGCTGATTCTGTTTCTGTATCCCACCTTCGTGGTGCTGTTCGGCGCCCTGCTCCATCGTCGCGGGGTGAGCCGTTCACAGCGCCTGGCCTTGCTGCTGAGTTATGCCGGCATCGCGCTGGTATACATTACCCAAACAGTGGGCACATCGTCGGATATCGGGCTCGGCGCGCTGTTGGTGCTCGCCAGCGCGTTGGCCTATGCGATTTATCTGACCGCCGCGGGGCACTATATCCCGCGCTTCGGCGCACGCCGCTTCACCGCCTGGTCAATGTCGCTGGCCTGTGGAATGACGATCGCCCACTTCCTGCTCACGCGACCACTGGCCGGGCTGAATGTTCCCGCCAATGTGCTTGCGCTGGGGGGTGCGCTGGCGCTGTTCTCGACCGTGCTCCCCGCCTTCTTGATGAATGCCGGGATCCGGCGCATCGGCGCCGATCACGCCGCGATCGTCGGCACCATCGGACCGGTCTCGACGCTGGTGCTGGCCTGGGCGGTGCTCGGGGAGCGATTGCATGCCGCGCAGATATTCGGCGCGGCGATGGTACTCGGCGGCGTCCTGGTGGTCAGCCTGACAAAGGAACAAAAAGCATGAAGAGCGACTCGTTGACCACCGCGAGTTTCCGCAACGACGCCCATGGGTGCGAGGGGAGGCGCAGATTCATGGGCGGCGAGCATCCACCAGGCCGCGCACGACATCGGCCAGTTGTTCGGCGATTTCACGCACTTGGCGACCTTCGCGACCCTCGACCATCACGCGGATCAGCGGTTCCGTGCCGGAAGGACGCAAGAGCACGCGACCGCTGCCGTCGAGTTCGCTCTCGGCCTGGCCGATGGCATCCAACATGCCAGGGTGCCGCATCACCGTGGCGGCCTCGCCGTCCACGCGCACATTGATCAGTTCCTGGGGGTAGAGGCTCATGCCGGCATGCAGTTCGGCGAGACTCTTGCCGGATTGGTAGATTTCGGCGAGCACCTGCAATGCCGAGACGATGCCGTCGCCGGTGGTGGTGCGGTCGCGGCAGATGATATGGCCCGATGGCTCGCCACCGAGGATCCAGTCTTCGCGTTTCAATCGCTCCATGATGTAGCGGTCACCGACCTGGGTGCGACTAAGACCGATATCGTGCCGTTTCAGGGCATGTTCCAGACCGAGGTTGCTCATCAGGGTGCCGACTACCTTGCCGCGCATCTGTCCCGCGGCGAGCCGCGACAGCGCGAGCACATAGAGTATCCGGTCGCCGTCGACCAGTTCGCCTTTGCCATCGACCATGATCAGGCGGTCGCCGTCCCCGTCCAGTGCGATGCCGAGATCGGCGCCGCGCGCGAGCACCTCCCGTTGCAGCGTTTGCGGATGGGTGGAGCCGACCTCATGATTGATGTTCAGACCATCCGGCGAGACGCCGATCGGGTAGACCGTGGCGCCGAGCTCTTCGAACACGTTCGGCGCGATATGGTAGGTAGCTCCGTTGGCGCAATCGACGACGATGCGCATACCGGAGAAATCCATCCTCGATGGGATCGTGCTTTTGCAGAACTCGATGTAACGGCCGGCGGCATCATCGACGCGGCTGGCCTTGCCGAGATCGACCGATCCGACGGTGCTCATCGGCTTCTCGAGTTCGGCCTCGATCGCCGTCTCGACCTCGTCCGGCAGTTTGTCGCCGTCGCCGGAGAAGAACTTGATGCCGTTGTCCTGATGCGGATTGTGCGAGGCGCTGATGACGATGCCGGCCTGGGCATGCAGGGTGCGGGTCAGATAGGCGATGCCGGGGGTCGGCATCGGGCCGAGCAGACGGGTGCCGACGCCGGCGGCGACCAGACCGGCCTCGAGCGCGGATTCGAACAGATAGCCGGAGATGCGGGTGTCCTTGCCAATCAACACCTTGCTGTCGCTCCGACCACCGCCAAGCACGCGCCCGGCGGCCCAACCGAGACGCAATACAAAATCCGGCGTGATGTAGCCCTTTCCGACCTGACCACGAATGCCATCGGTACCGAAATATTTTCTAGCCATGTTCCTCCCTCTCCTGCAAGGCGGTTACGAGCCGTAGCGCATCGACTGTCTCGGCGACATCGTGGGCGCGCACGATACGCGCGCCACGCTCGACGGCAAGCACGGCGGCGGCGATGCTCGCCGCCAACCGTTGATCGGCCCCGCGGCCGGTGAGCCGGCCGAGCATCGATTTGCGCGACAGTCCGACCAGCACCGGCGCCAGCCCGGTAAATTTGTAAATTGAATGTAACAAATCCAGATTATGCCGCAAAGTCTTCCCGAAGCCGAATCCCGGGTCGACCAGCAGACGCGCACGCGGGATGCCGGCGCGGGCGCAGGCCTCGATCCGCCGCGCAAGAAAATCATGAGTCTCGGCGACCACGTCGGCATACACCGGGTTCTGCTGCATCGTGCGCGGTTCGCCGCGCATGTGCATCAGGCAGGCCGCGGCACCGCTGCCGGCCACCGCCTCGAGCGCGCCGGTGGCGCGCAACGCGTTGACATCGTTGATGATATGAGCACCCGCGTCGACCGCGGCGCGCATCACCTCCGGCTTCGAGCTGTCGACCGACAACAGCGCATCGGTCTGCCCGCGCAAAGCTTGAATCACCGGCACGACACGACGCAGCTCCTCTTCCAACGGCACCGGCTCGGCGCCCGGACGGGTCGATTCACCACCGATATCGATGATCGCAGCGCCCTGCCCGGCCATCTCCATGGCACGACGCCGCGCCGCCTCCGGCGCGATGAAACGACCTCCGTCGGAGAAGGAATCCGGGGTGACATTGAGGATGCCCATCACGACGGGACGGGAAAGGTCGAGCACGCAACCATGCGCGCAATGCAACTGCAGAGTCATGATGGGTTTCCGCAACGAATCCTTGTGGCGTAAGGAGTAGCCGAAGGTGAACAGGCGACGAGTGGATCAGGCCCGACGGTCGACCGCCGGGCCATTGGGAAAAGCGGAAAAGAACCCGCTCAATGCTGGCCGGCGGGCCCGCCGATCGTGCCCTTGCCGCCGAGATCCTTGTCCGGCCGGGCCTCTCCGGCCGAAGCGCTGTCGCCGGAGCCCGGCTCGATGTCTTCCCAGTCTTTCGGCGGACGCGGCGGCTTGCCGTTCATGATGTCGTCGATCTGATCGGCATCGATGGTCTCCCACTTGATCAAGGCTTCGGCCATCAGGTGCAGCTTGTCGAGATTCTCGGTCAGGATGTCCTGGGTGCGCTGATAGTTGCGGTCGACGAACTTGCGCACTTCCTCGTCGATGGTATGCGCGGTATCGTCCGAGACGTGCTTGCTCTGCGCCACCGAGTGGCCGAGGAAGACCTCTTCCTGCTCCTCGTCGTACATCAACGGGCCGAGCTTCTCGGACAACCCCCACTTGGTGACCATGTTGCGCGCGATCTGGGTGGCGCGCTGGATGTCGTTGGAGGCCCCGGTGGTGACCTTCTCGGGACCGAAGATCAGCTCCTCGGCGACGCGACCGCCGAACAGGCTGGAGATCTGGCTCTCGAGATGTTCCTTGCTCAGGCTGTAGCGGTCTTCCTCGGGCAGGAACATGGTGACTCCGAGCGCGCGGCCACGCGGGATGATGCTGACCTTGTAGACCGGATCATGCGACGGCACCAGACGGCCGACGATGGCATGCCCGGCCTCGTGGTAGGCGGTGAGTTTCTTCTCGTCCTCGCTCATCACCATGGACTTGCGCTCGGCGCCCATCATGATCTTGTCCTTGGCCTTTTCAAGATCCTCCATCGACACGGTGCGCTTGTTGGAGCGCGCCGCGAACAGCGCCGCCTCGTTGACCAGATTGGCCAGGTCGGCGCCGGAGAAGCCCGGCGTGCCACGCGCGATCAGCGCCGGCTTGACGCTGTCGTCGCTCGGGACCTTGCGCAGATGAACCTTCAGGATCTGTTCGCGACCGCGCACGTCGGGCAGCGGCACCACGACCTGACGGTCGAAGCGCCCCGGGCGCAGCAGCGCCGGATCGAGCACGTCGGGACGGTTGGTCGCGGCGATCACGATGACGCCTTCATTGCCCTCGAAACCGTCCATCTCGACCAGCAGTTGGTTCAAGGTCTGCTCGCGCTCGTCATGACCGCCCCCGAGACCGGCGCCGCGATGGCGACCGACCGCGTCGATCTCGTCGATGAAGATGATGCACGGCGCATGTTTCTTGGCCTGCTCAAACATGTCCCGCACGCGCGAGGCGCCGACGCCGACGAACATCTCGACGAAATCGGAGCCAGAGATGGTGAAGAACGGCACCTTGGCCTCGCCGGCGATCGCCTTCGCCAGCAGCGTCTTGCCGGTGCCTGGCGAGCCGACCATCAGGATGCCGCGCGGGATCTTGCCGCCGAGCTTCTGAAACTTCGACGGGTCGCGCAGAAAATCGACCACCTCGGCGACCTCTTCCTTGGCCTCCTCGACCCCGGCGACATCGGCGAAGGTGACCTTGACCTGGTCCTCGCTGAGCAGTCGGGCGCGGCTCTTGCCGAACGACATCGCGCCGCGCCCGCCGGCACCGCCCTGCATCTGGCGCATGAAGAAGATCCACAGGCCGATGATCAAAAACAACGGGAACCATTGGATCAGGATCTGCATCAGCAACGAGGGTTTTTCCGGTGGCTGGGCCAGAATCTCGACGTTGTTCTTCAGCAGGTCGCCGATCAGACCGTTGTCACCCGGGTTGTAGGTGGAGAAGCGGGAGCCGTTCTGGGTCAGGCCCTCGATGAAACCGTCATCGGTGATCTTGACCTTGGAGATGGCGCCCTGCTCGACCTCATGGATGAACTGGGAATAGGGGATATTGTGACTGATCCCGTTTTTGTTGGTGAAGTTGTTGAACACCGACAACAGGACGATCACGATGATGACCCAAAGGATCAGATTCTTGGCCATGTCATTCACGGCAGTTACCTCTGAATTCGGCGTATTACGCCAGATTTTCCATTCATATGATTGAAAACTACTACAGTTTGCGCTCGCGGGCTACCAGATAAACCTCACGGCTTTTGGGCCGCGAGGCCTTCGGCTTGCGCGTGACCACCTTGCCGAAGGCCTGGCGCAGCGCGCGCACATAGTCATCGAAGCCCTCGCCCTGGAATACCTTTACGACAAAAGCGCCGCCCGGCCGAAGATGTTCGCTCGCGAAATCCAGCGCCAGTTCGCACAGGTACATCGAGCGCGGCTGATCGACCGCGTTCACGCCGCTGATATTCGGCGCGATATCGGAGATCACCAGATCGACCGGGGTATCGCCGAGCAAGGCTTCGAAGCGCCGCAGCACGCTCTCGGCGGTGAAATCGCCGCGCAGGAACTCGACGCCGTCGATCGGCGCCATCTCGAGAATATCGAGGGCGACGACGCGTCCGTTGGCGCCGACCGATTTGCGCGCGACCTGCGACCAACCGCCCGGCGCGCTGCCGAGATCGACCACTGTCATGCCCGGGCGAAGCAGCCGGTCGCGCTGCTGGATCTCGAGCAGCTTGTAGCTGGCGCGCGAGCGGTAGCCTTCGCGTTGCGCGCGCTTGACGTATTCGTCGTTGAGATGGCGCTGCATCCAGCGCGAGCCGCCGCGGCTATGTCCCATGCGCGCCTCCATGACGCGAAGCTGTTACCATGGCCGCCGATTCAGGCATACAGAAGCGAGAAACGACATGCCGCTGAGCAAGCAACAGATCCGCAAGCTGCGCGCGCGGGCGCATCACCTGAAGCCGGTCGTATGGCTTGGCCAACAGGGGCTCAGCGACGCGGTGATGGGCGAGGTCGGGATTGCGCTCGATGCCCATGAGCTGATCAAGATCAAGCTCGCGGGCATGGACAAGACGCAACGCCAGGCGGCGGCGACGCGCATCGCCGAGCATTCCGGCGGTGAGATCGTGCAGCAGATCGGCCAGATGCTGGTGCTCTACCGGGCCCGTCCGGATGCTTATTCGTAGCGCACATCGAGGATTTCCAGCTCGCGGTTGCCCTTCGGCGTTTTCACATCGGCCACGTCGTCGACCCGCTTGCCGATCAGCGCGCGCGCGATCGGCGAGGTCACCGAGATCAGGCCCTGCTTGATATCGGCCTCGTCCTCGCCGACGATCTGGTAGGTGAACTCCTCGTCGGTCTCGACATCGACGACATCGACGGTGGCGCCAAAGACGATCTTGCCACCGGCATCGAGCTGGGTCACATCGATGATCTGGGCGTTCGACAGCTTGCCCTCCAGGTCCTTGATGCGGGCCTCGATGAAGCCCTGCTGCTCGCGCGCGGCGTGATATTCGGCATTCTCTTTCAGATCGCCGTGCTCGCGCGCCTCGGCGATCGCCTGGATCACCTTCGGCCGTTGCACCGTTTTCAACTCGTTGAGCTCGGCGCGCATCTTCTCCGCGCCGCGTACAGTCAATGGCACCTTGTCGTTCATAGTCAAACCTTGATGGATAGATCGGGTTGGAATCCGGCGGCCCCGGCTCAACAGACGGAGGAATGCAGGTCGCGCAGGCGATTGACCTCGTCGGCCGCCGACTGCTTCAATGCCAGGATGATGGCCTCGGCGCCGGCGATCGTGGTGGTGTAGCTGACCTTACGACGCAACGCGGTCCCGCGGATCTCGCGCGAATCCTCGATCGCCTTCTTGCCCTCGGTGGTGTTGATGATGAGGGCCACCGGATCGTTTTTCAACAGATCGACGATATGCGGTCGTCCCTCGGTGACCTTGTTGACCCGGGTGCAGGCGATGCCAGCCTCCTGGATCACACGCGCGGTGCCACCGGTGGCGTAGAGCTCGAAACCCAGCTCGACAAGCTCGGCTGCGACGCGGCGCGCGCGCGCCTTGTCGGCATCGCGCACGCTGATCAAAACCTTGCCGGATCGCGGCAGGGTCTCGCCCGCACCCTCCATCGCTTTGGCAAAGGCTTGGCCAAAGGTCTTGCCAACGCCCATGACCTCTCCGGTCGATTTCATCTCCGGCCCGAGGATGGTATCGACGCCGGGGAACTTGACGAAGGGGAACACCGCCTCCTTGACGAAGTAGTCGTTCGGCACCACCTCCCGCTGGCAACCCTGCTCGGCGAGCGAGCGCCCGGCCATGCAACGGGCGGCGATCTTCGCCAACGGCACGCCGGTCGCCTTGGAGACGAACGGCACGGTGCGCGAGGCCCGCGGGTTGACCTCGAGGATGTAGATGTCGTCACCCTTGATCGCGAACTGAGTGTTCATCAGGCCGACCACGCCCAGCTCGTGCGCCATGCGGGCCATCTGTTCGCGCATGCGGTCCTGCAACGCCGGCGACAGGGTATAGGGCGGCAGCGAGCAGGCCGAATCGCCCGAATGCACGCCGGCCTGTTCGATGTGCTCCATGATGCCGCCGATCAGTACCTGTTCGCCATCGCAGATGGCGTCCACATCGACCTCGATGGCGTCATCGAGGAAGCGATCGAGCAGTACCGGCGAATCGTTCGAGACGCTGACCGCCTCATTCATATAGCGGCGCAGGTCTTCCTCGTTGTAGACGATCTCCATCGCGCGGCCACCCAGCACGTAGGAGGGCCGGACCACCAGCGGATAGCCGAGCCCGGCGGCGAGCCCCACGGCCTCTTCCTCGGAACGCGCGGTGGCGTTCGGCGGCTGGCGCAGTTCGAGCTTCTGGATCATGCGTTGAAAACGCTCGCGGTCCTCGGCGAGGTCGATCGAGTCCGGGCTGGTGCCGACGATCGGCACGCCGGCGGCTTCGAGATCGCGCGCCAGCTTCAGCGGCGTCTGGCCACCATAGTGAACGATCACGCCGGCCGGGCGTTCCTTCTCGACGATCTCGAGCACGTCCTCGAGCGTCAGCGGTTCGAAATAGAGGCGGTCGGAGGTGTCGTAGTCGGTGGAAACCGTCTCCGGGTTGCAGTTGACCATGATGGTCTCGTAGCCGTCCTCGCGCAAGGCCAGCGCGGCGTGCACGCAGCAGTAATCGAACTCGATGCCCTGCCCGATGCGGTTCGGGCCGCCGCCGAGCACCATGATCTTGTCGCGCGTGCTCGGGTCGGCCTCGCACTCCTCCTCATAGGTGGAATAGAGATAGGCGGTGGCCGAGGCGAACTCGGCGGCGCAGGAATCGACGCGCTTGTAGACCGGACGCAGCCCCAAGGCATGGCGCCGCGCGCGCACCTCGGACTCGGAGACGCCGAGCAGATCGGCGATGCGCCGGTCGGCGAAGCCCTTGCGCTTGAGCCGGCGCAGGCGTTCGGCGTCGAGGTCGTCGAGCGTACCGGCGGCGATCTCGCCCTCGAGGCGGATCAGCTCCTCGATCTGCACCAGGAACCAGTGGTCGATCTTGCAGATCGCGTGGATCTCGTCGCGGTCGAAGCCGGCGCGAAAGGCGTCGCCGACATACCACAGACGGTCCGGTCCGGGCAGACCCAGCTCGTGCCGGATACGATCGCGCGCATCGGGATCAGTGGGAGAGATTACAGGTTCGAAGCCGTAACGGCCGATCTCCAGCCCGCGAATCGCCTTGTGCAACGATTCCTGCTGGGTGCGTCCGATCGCCATCACCTCGCCGACCGATTTCATCTGCGTGGTCAGCCGGTCGTCCGCGGCCGGGAACTTCTCGAACGCGAAACGCGGGATCTTGGTGACCACATAGTCCAGCGTCGGTTCAAACGAGGCCGGCGTGGCACCGCCGGTGATCTCGTTGTCGAGCTCGTCCAGGGTGTAACCGACCGCGAGCTTGGCCGCGACCTTGGCGATCGGAAAACCGGTGGCCTTGGAAGCCAGCGCCGAGGAGCGCGATACCCTAGGGTTCATCTCGATGATGATCATGCGGCCGCTGTCCGGATTGATCGCGAACTGTACGTTGGAGCCGCCGGTATCGACGCCGATCTCACGCAATACCGCCAGCGAGGCGTCGCGCATGAGCTGATATTCCTTGTCGGTGAGGGTCTGCGCCGGGGCGACGGTAATCGAATCACCGGTATGCACGCCCATCGGATCGAGGTTCTCGATCGAGCAGATGATGATGCAATTGTCCTTGTGATCGCGCACCACCTCCATCTCGTATTCCTTCCAGCCGACGATGGATTCCTCGATCAACAGCTCGCGGGTCGGCGAAAGATCGAGGCCGCGCTGGCAGATCTCCTCGAACTCCTCGCGGTTGTAGGCGATACCGCCACCACTGCCGCCCATCGTGAACGAGGGCCGGATGATGGTCGGAAAACCGATCCGGGCCTGCACCTGGTAGGCCTCTTCCATGCTGTGCGCAATCGCCGAGCGCGGCATGTCCAGACCGATCTTGCGCATCGCCTGGCGGAACAGATCGCGGTCCTCGGCCTTGTCGATGGCCTCGCGCGAGGCGCCGATCATCTCGACGCCGTATTGCTCGAGCACGCCGTGACGCACCAGATCGAGCGCGCAGTTCAAGGCGGTCTGGCCCCCCATCGTCGGCAGCAACGCGTCGGGCCGCTCCTTCTCGATGATGCGCGCGACGGTGCGCCAATTGATCGGCTCGATGTAGATCACGTCGGCCATGTCCGGATCGGTCATGATCGTCGCCGGGTTGGAGTTGACGAGGATGACGCGGTAGCCCTCCTCCTTCAGCGCCTTGCAGGCCTGCGCGCCGGAGTAATCGAACTCACACGCCTGCCCGATCACGATCGGACCCGCCCCGATGATAAGAATACTTTCGATATCAGTTCGTTTTGGCATCTGTTGCAACCGGCGATTCAGGTTTTGCTGGCATCGATGAGCTCGATGAAATGATCGAAAACCGGGGCCACATCGTGCGGACCGGGACTGGCCTCGGGATGCCCCTGGAAACCGAACGCGGGCCGATCGCTACGCTCGATGCCTTGCAGCGAGCCATCGAACAAGGAACGATGCGTCGCGCGCAGCTGTTCCGGCAGACTCGCCTCGTCGACCGCGAAGCCGTGGTTTTGGCTGCTGATCATGACGCGCCCGCTGGCCAGTTCCTGCACCGGGTGGTTGGCGCCATGATGGCCAAATTTCATCTTCACCGTGCGCGCGCCGCTGGCGAGCGCAAGCAGCTGATGGCCAAGACAGATGCCGAAAGTCGGCACCCCGCCGTCGACCAGCTCGGCAATCGTCTCGATCGCGTAGTCGCAAGGCTCCGGATCACCCGGGCCATTGGAAAGAAACACCCCGTCCGGCTTCAATGCCACGACCCGCGCCGCCGAGGTGCTCGCCGGCATCACCGTGACATGACAGCCACGATCGACCAGCATCCGCAGGATATTGCGCTTGATCCCGAAATCCAGGGCGACGACATGGCGTGGCAGTTTCTCGTCGATCGGGTGCGGCGCTCCGGGCAAACCGCCTTCCAGCGTCCAGCTCCCCTGCGCCCATTCATAGGGAATATCGGTAGTCACCTCGCGGGCCAGGTCCATGCCTTTCAAGCCGGGAAAGGCGCGCGCGGCGGCCAGCGCGGCGGCCTCGTCAAGTCCGTCGCCGGCCTGCAGACAGGCATTGCGCGAGCCCTTGTCGCGCAGCAGGCGGGTCAGCTTGCGGGTATCGATGCCGGCGATCGCAACGACACCCTGCTCACGCAGGTAGTCGCCAAGCGGCTTCTGGCAGCGAAAACTGCTCGCCAGCGGCGGCAGGTCACGAATGATCAGCCCGGCGGCCTGAATGCCGTCGGATTCCTCGTCTTCCTCGTTGACGCCGGTATTGCCGATATGGGGATAGGTCAGCGTCACCAGCTGACGCGCGTAAGACGGGTCGGTCAGGATCTCCTGGTAACCGGTCATCGCGGTATTGAACACCACCTCGCCGACCGTTTCGCCATCAACTCCGATCGATTCGCCGCGAAACACCGTGCCGTCATCGAGAACCAGGATTGCCGACTTGCTCAAGAATACCTCCGTTCGGGCACACAAAACGGGACCCTCCCGCAGGAAGCGCCCCGTTCGATTCGGTAGACAGTGAGGCGAACCAGGCAAGCCGGTCCGGAATTGGCCGGATTCTACCCGACTCCCGGCGCCCTGTCCACGCCGCCGCGCCCTAGCGTCTCCCCATTTCTCAAATGGCGTACTTTTAAGAGGTTGAAAACAAAAGGAAAGATGGACCAAAGATAAAGAATCGGAGTTTTCGATGAGGTAAAATGGAGGTACACACAAACCCTTGAACCCCAAGGAAAA
>Ga0256832_1002410_pt1 | contig 12767 bp, 11 predicted proteins | sample 134614metaG_FD_190534 | JGI IMG/M metagenome (GOLD analysis project Ga0256832, IMG submission 190534) | Hydrothermal vent microbial communities from Lau Basin, Pacific Ocean - 134-614 | ecosystem: Environmental > Aquatic > Marine > Hydrothermal vents | place: Pacific Ocean: Lau Basin | collected... | reverse complement strand
CCCCAGCCGAGCACCAGGGTTTCGGCCTCGGGGTTGTGGGTCCGGTACATCTTTTCCGGGCCCAGCCATTCCCGCAGGGCCTCGATCTTGGCCGCTCGTTTTTCCATCATGGCGTCGCGCAGCTCGGGGTCTTCGGTAATGTGGCCCACCTCGTCGTGCTCGTCGGAGGTGATCCAGTAGCCCGCGCCCGGCGTGCCCACCGGAATACGGGGCGAGACGCCTCCCTCGGCCGCGAGCGAAAAGCGCGGGAAGACGCCCTCCGCCGCCTCGGCCACGACGCCCGGGTCGGGCTCGACGGCGCCGGCGTCGAAGGGCTCGACCGTGCGCGTGGTCGAGGCGAGGTACTTGTCCATCAGGTGCACCACCGGCAGCTGGAAGCGCGCGGCCGCGTTCATCGCCAGCGCCGCGTCGGCGAAGGCGTCCTCCACGCTCGCGCTCGCCAGCACCGCCCGCGGGTAGTCGCCGTGGCCGGCGCCCAGGGCGAAGCGCAGGTCGCCCTGCTCGGTTCGCGTCGGCAGGCCGGTGCTGGGCCCGCCGCGCTGGTAGAGGCTGACGACCAGCGGCGTCTCGGTCAGGCCGGCGAAGCCCAGCGCCTCGGTCATCAGCGCGAAGCCGGGGCCGCTGGTGGTGAGCGCCGCCCGCGCACCCGCCATCGAGGCGCCGATGGCCATGTTGACCGCCGCCAGCTCGTCCTCCACCTGGACGACGACCACGCCGGACTCGGGGTGGGCTTCCAGGTAGAAGGGTTCGTCGGTGGCGGGGGTGATGGGGTAGTAGCTCATGAAACCCAGCCCGGCGGCCACCTTGCCCATCGCCGAGGCGTGGGATCCGTTGACGTAGATCCGCTCGCCCGGCGAGCCGATCGGCTCCAGCCCGGCGTCCGCGAGCGGCTCGACCCGCCGGTAGACCTCGGCGGCCACCTTGCGGTTGAGTTCGGCCACACGCGGTTTGGCGGCGAACTGGGCGGCGAGCGCGGCGTCCAGAAACTCCAGCGGGTAGCCCAGCAGCGCCAACGAGGCGGCCACCGCCACGGTGTTGAGCGTTTTCTTGGCGGTGAGGGCGTCCGCGCCCACGGCCTCGCCCACCTCGCGAGCCAGGGGCTCGAGCGCTAGCGGCACCAGCCGCACGCCACCGGCGCGGTAATGCTCCAGCGCGCGCTCGAGCACCGGGTCGCCCCCGCCCAGCGCCGCCGAGATCCGCTTGTAGGCTGCGCCGTCGAGCATGGCCAGCTTGGAAAGCGGCCGTCGGGCGGCGTCCGGGTCGTAGACAAGCACGCCTCCGGGTTGGATTTCGTTCAGGTGGCGCGCCAGCGTTTCGGCGTCGAGCGCAGCCAGCAGATTCACCCGCTCGAAGAAGGCCCGGGTAGGTCTTCGCGACGCGCGCACGTCGAGGTAGCTGTGCCGCCCCATGATGTTCGAGTGGTACTCGCGGCGGGCGCTCACCCACCAGCCGCCCCGCGCCAGCGCCTGGGCGAAGAGGGTGGCCGCGGTCTCGATGCCGCTGCCCTGGGGGCCGCCCACCCGCCAGGTGAAGTCATCCAGTGCGGGACGTTCCATACCGCCCATCTTAAGTCGAACCACGCCCCGGGAAAGGGGCGTGGGTACCGGTGGGCGGTTTCTAGTTGCCGGTGCCGGGCGGCGCGCTACGAGGAACCGCCTTGGCCAGCAGTACCCGTTGCTCCTTGGCGTCGCGTAGCCCCTGGTAGCGCAGGGTGACCTCGACGAAGACGTTGTCGATCAGGGCGTTCGAGTCTCCGGGGCGAGCGCCGTCGCTGCGGGTCGCAAGAATGGGGTCGATCGGTTTATTGCTGGCGCGGGATATCGAGGCGGACGTGATCTTAAAGTTGGTGGCCGAGCGCACGACCGAGTCGGCCACGACCCCCACCTGGTCCGAAAGCCCCGTGAAGTCACGCGTCGGCAGGGTGTTGGGCGGCCAGTCCACCCACTTGATTACATGCTCGACGAGCACCTTATTTTGAGCCTTGGGGTTGTTGCCGAGGATGCTGCGGTAGGGGGCGCGGTTCTCGATGGTGTAGACCACCGCACAGTACTCGTCCTTATGCGTGCTGCTGGAATTGTAGGGGTTGGCGCCGCCGTCGTTGCAGAAGGGGGTGCCCCAGGGGACGAGCAGGGCCAGGGTGCGCAGCCCGGTGGTCACGTGGCGTCCGCTCGGCAGGGTGAGCCGCTCCCCGCGCGGGAAGACGTAAGCGGCGCTCGACGTGAGTTCACCGATGCGCAAGAGTGCCAGACGCGCATCCTCGCTGGCCTTGCGGTGGGTGATTTGGTCGTTGGCGATCTGCTGGTTCTTGACGATCAGGTTCGTGGACAATACCAGCAAGAGTGCCAGGATGCCCATCGAAACCAGCAGCTCGATGAGGGTGAAACCGTACCGTGTGCGTCGCATCTTCCGTCTCCCGGCTTTGCTCATTGCGGCGCGCCGATCAAGGTGCTACCACGGGCAAGCACCTTACCGTCTCGGTGCACGATCACCGTGACCCTGCGCATGGGCGGGGGGTTGCTGCTGGCCGCACTCCCGTCCAGCTCCAAACCCCGAGAAGCGATGCTTGCGACCATGCCGCGGGCCAGCAAGCGGTTCTGCACCCGCAGATTGGGGCGATGGGCGCGCCGGTAGTTGGTCGGGCTCTTCCAGTGAATCTTGTACTTTTCCAGCACGCTGTCCACGTACTCCACGGCCAGGCTCTGGCGGTTGCTCTCGGAGCTGACCTTCAGGTTGCTGGCCATGCTTCCGGCCACCGCCGTGATGACCACGCCGAGGATGACCACGGACAGCAAGACCTCGATCAACGACAAACCCTGTCGCTTCTTCATGGAATCACCACCTTACCCGTGGTAAGCAGGGTTACGTTACGCGAGCCCCTCGCGGTGCTTACCCGAAAGACGTACTGACGGTCGGGCAGTCCACGCCCCGTAAAGTGCACCGTGGTTTGCGGTGACACCTGGGCGCGGTGTGGAACCTCGACCTCCTTGATCATCGTTCCGTCTGCGTCACGGATGCGCACCCGGTCACCGGTCAGCTCCAGGGAGAAGGCTTCGCTGCGGCGGATGGCGCGGGAGCGTGCTTCCGTGAGGATGTTGGCCGTGATGCGCGCGCTTTCGTTGAGGCGCAGCGTCTGCAGGTAGCGTTGCAGACTACCCGCTGCGATCGCCAGCAGCGCGCCCACCACCGCGATCACGATGAGCAACTCGATCAGGGTAAAGCCGCGCCTGCGCATCAGCGCTCCCCCCTTCGGTACTCCAGTCGGAAGCGGATGCTCTCGGGAAGCTGTTTGTAGACGTAGTCGTTGACGATAAGCTCGCTTCCGTCCTGGAGTACGAGGACCGTGAGGCCGTTCTTGGTGGTGTAGTTCTTCACGTCCGTAAGGGCGAGCTCCGAAGGGGGTTTGCTGCTAAGGGGTTCGGCGAGCGCCGGGTCTTCCAGCGGTTCGTCCTCGCCCTCCTCCTGTTCGCCCTCGAACACCACGACGGCTCCCGACGGCGTCACTTCCGCGCGGCCCGATTCCTCCACGCTGGGCACCGCCTGCGTCGCGGTGTAGCCCGGCTCAGCCGCCGCCTGCACCCCCGGACGCGGGGTGCGCGCCTTGATTACCAGCCCGGCTACGGTGAGCACGAGCAGCACGACGATGGCGGCGTTGATCCAGCGGTTCATCGCACGTACTCCCCGGGTCGGTCGGAGACCTTCCACGACATCGTCTGCCCCACCGCACCCTTGACCAGGTTGAAGCCGAAACCGCCGTTCCTGAGCCGGAAGTCGTAGTTGATCGTGAAGGCACAGTCCTCATGCCCGGGCACGTAGTAGGGGTCGTCCGGCTGCGCGCAGTCGCTGCTGCTGCGCCAGTGCTGCTTGAGGAAGTTGTAGCGCCCGTCGCCCACGGCCCAGGACTCCATCCACCAGGGCTGGTACCTGCCGGGCGCCAGGATCCCCAGCTCCTTGGCGATCAGTCCGCCCGAGACCACCAGGGGCTTCATGCTCGTCTTGCCCCCGATGCGCTGGTTGGCGTAGAGGAAGGCGTCGATGCGGGAAACCTGGGTTTCGTACTGGCGCGGGTTGTCGATCACGATCCGTAACGTCTTGCCGTCGATGCGCCAGAAGCCCCGCAGTCCACCCTGGTTGAAGAGGCCGTCGTCGCTGTAGCCGCTGCGGGCGTTGGCGAGCTTGTCGGCCAGAAGGTTCGCCAGGGACTGGGGGAGACCCGAAGCGATGAGGTCTTGCTTGATGTCGCCCTTGCTCCATCCCCAGTACCCCCCGCGCCAGGTGTTGTGGTCGATGGTCTCCTGGCCCAGAAGCTGCTTGTAGAGCGCGTCGCTCATCCACGGCTTGAAGCTGCCGTTGGAGCGGATGGTCCCGGGTCGGAGCGCGTAGCTGTAGGCGTCGTCGTTCACGGAGGCCCAGCGGTCGGCTTCCTTGCACACAACGTTGCGGCCGGCCACCACCTCGCCGTCGACGTTGACGTAGCGGCCGCTACGAAGGTCGAGCTCGTCGCCGTTGCGCTTGTCAAAGCAGCGATCCCCGTTCCAAAGACCAAACTGGGAGCGGTAGTAGTCAGCCGATTGCCGCTCGGCCGTGGGCAGGAGGTCGTCGTTCTCGTCGCGCTCGGTGAAATCGCCGATGATCATGTTGCCGCGCGCCGCGAGGCGCAGCTCGTCCTTACCGGCGGCGATGTTGGCCCGAGCGCACTCGTCGGGGTCGTTGAGGCCCGCGCACACGCCGTGCCCGGGGGGATCGGGCGGATTCTGAACCACCACGTCGCCGGCCACGTAGAGGTTGCGCCCGGCGTAGATCGCGCCCTTGCCGGTCACGACGCCCTTGATGATGACGTCGCCCTCGATAAAGACATCTTCGTCGACCACAATGGGGTTGTTGGGCGTGCCGATCAAGACCAGGTTGCCGTTGTGCACTCGGCTAATCGAGGATAGGTTGGGTTGTGTGGGAACCTGGTTCAGCTCGCCGCCGATGGGTACGCTGTACATGAACCCGCCGCTCAAGCTGCCCAGCGCGTTGTCGCGCGCGATCTCGCGGTTGATGGGCGGGAAGTCGGGCACGCCGTCGCCGTCGGTGTCGCTGGGGAGCATGTCGCCCGCGTAGTTGATGGTGACGTTTCCGGTTACCTCGGCGCCGTTAATGATCTTGGGACTGCCCGAGAGGTCGAGGTCATCGTGGGTGATGTCGCGGGCGGCGTACACGCTGCCGTACACCTTCGAGCCGCCTTCGTGCGCGCCGCTGCCAATACCGCTGCTGCCTTCTGTCCCCCAGCCTGGACGCATGAACTCGAGCGACCCTACGTCGCCGTGGACGCGTAGGTGACAGTAGATGCAGTTCGTGGTTTCCGAAAGCATGGCCAGCTTAAAGATCTGGCTCTGGCCAAAGCTGATCCTACGCACGACGGTTTGCTTGTCGGGACCGAGGCTTGCCGTCGCGGCGACCTCTACCCAGCCGTAGGGATCCGTAGGCGGGGAGACGCGGATGACCTTCCACTTGCCCACCACGTCGCCCAGCAGGTTGACGGTATGCACGGTGTTGGTGTCGAGCAGCCGTAGGTAGTTGCGAACGGAGTAGTGGTTGTTCTGGAAGTCGCTGATCAACTTCAGGCGCGCCTGTTCGGAGATACCGTCCGCCGCTTGAACAAGACGGCTGTGGGACTTCACCGTACCCACCGTGCGAAGATGATTCATGGTGCTCGCGGTGAAAACCACCACGATCATCATGGCGATCGCCATCGCAAAGATGGTGGTGATGAGTGCAATACCTTGTTCCCTCGACTCTCTTCTCATACTTCAAGCCTAGGGATCGCCGAGCGCTGCGGGTACCCCAAATTGGGGGTTAGGAAAAGCGGCCGCCTGCGGGCGGCCGCTTTACGAAACGCTAGGCCGGAGTTCAGTACTCCTTATACGTCAAGCGCCTGGTCTCGATGGACTGGAGTTGGAAGGCGCTTGTCGTGGGGAAGTTGGGGGGCACCAGGCGGCTGTTTTCGAAGCGGCGGTCGTAGCCGAAGGTCTCGCGGTATCCGCTGGTGATTGATTGAGTGTTGTTGTCCCATATCCCCCGAAATTTATCCTCCCACTGGATGATGCTCCCGAAGAGGTGCATGGCGCCGCGGTAGACCCCGTTGTCGAAGCCCGGGACGGTCAAGCCCTTGTCGGGGCTGGCCGCCAGGTATGCGCCCCACAGATAGATCTCGTCCACCACGCCCGGCTTGAGCACGATGTTGTCGGTCTCGGAAAATATGCCCAGCACTGTGGGCAGGTTGCCGCTTACCGCCCCGCAGCGGGGGCGGCTGCTGATGTAAGCGCTGTCCGAGATCATGACGGGGTCGCATTCGTAAATCAGATCGGTCAAGATGCCAATCTCGCCCCGGGCAGTGATGTTCAGCTGTGTTTCCAGCGAGAGCGCCGGGGGAATCGCCGCCGGGGGCGGGTGGTCGGGCGATTCGTGCTCCACCGGCGCGGTGCGCGCTGGCGCCCGCACCGCGCCGATGCTGCCGGTAACGTAGATCTGTCCCGTGGGGCCGCCGCTGCCCAGCGGGGCCGGGCCGTTGGGCACGCCCGCAAGCGTAAGGACGGTACCGTCGGGCCGGGTCACGGTGGTGTTGTTGGCCGCGTAGTCCACCACGATGGTCCAGGTGTTGGCGCCCTGCCGCAGGCGGTAGGTCTGGGTGCCGTCGCCCCCCGCGGCCAGGTAGAGCTCGTCCAGGTTGCCCTGCACGTAGATGCCGCCGGTCACGCTCGCGCCGTCGTTGACCAGGTAGACCCCGTCCGGGATGGGGCTGGGCCCGACGCATGGGGTAACGCCGAGCCGGAAGCAGAGCGCGGCGGGCGTGACGGGATCGGGCACGCCGTCGTGGTCGGCGTCTTCGGCGGGGTCGAGGCCCAGCGCGGCGCGGGTCTGGGAGAGCGAGTTGGTGGGGAGGTCCACCTCGGGCGCGTGCCAGTTGTAGCCCTGCTGAAAATCGGGCACGGTGCAGGGGGGGCGCGACGCAGCGTCGAGGAAGGCCTGTTCGTCCAGCCCGTCGCCGCAGCCTACGTCCCAGAACCAGGCTCCGCCGTCGGAGCCGGTCACCCGGCCCTTGAAGTCCGGGTGGCCCCGGAAGCCCCAGTTCTTATTGGCGTGGACCGGGCCGTCGAAGACGTTTCCGGTAGACCATGCGGCCTCTTGGCCGTTGGCGTTTTCGACGAGAAAAAGCCACTGTGACAGGCTCGCACGCCCCAACTTGAAAACCAGGTAGCCCTCCTCGCGGATGCGTCGCTTTCCGTTTCCCGAACTCCCCTCCGACACCACCTTGTACTCCGCGGTGTAGGTCTGGTACTGCGCGCCGGAGGCCGTGGACATGGAGCCGATACGGAAGTCCTTGATCTCGTAGGTGATGGTGGCTGAACCCACCCCGCTCAGATCCGAAGCCGGCAGGTGGTTGTAGGTGGAGTTGAGCGTGTCCTGAAGGCTGGTGACCATGTTGTCCCATTCGTTTTGGGGGATGACGTAGTCGGTCGAGGGGTCGCCTCCGGCGGCGATGAAGCTGGTGGCGTAGCCGTCGACTAGCGGTTGCAAGACGGAGAAAAGGTTGGCGTCCATCGACATCAGGGCGTACGTGGCCCCGGCTTCGGCGACGTTGCGCGCCCGGCTTGCTACCAGGTTGTGTTTGTTTTGGCGGATCTCGCTGAGCGTATCGAGCGTGAGAATGGCAATCACGGCCACCAGTACCATCATGAGAACCAGTGCGGTGACGAGCGCGATACCTTTTCGGTTGTTCATGCCCTTCCTCCCTAGTTCAACCGCAGGTCTACGGTTTCGGTCATCTCGTAGCTGCCCGAGGTACCGCCGCCCGAAAGCGGTTGCGGGGTGCCCCCGACGAGGTGCACCCGGACGGCGCGTACGATGCTGCCTACGTAGGTCCCGCTTCCTCCGGGGTCGTCGGTGTACGGAGCGCCCAGGGTCGACGCGGCGTCCGCGAGGGAGTCGTAGAAGCGGAGCTGCTGGATGGTGCTCGCAGAGGCGCTGGGGTCAAGGGGGATGCCGTAGCTAAGGCGCAGTTGATCGACGTCGAAGGCCACGATGCCGCTGTAAGGACCGGCGGAGGGTCCAAGGCCCGTACGGCGGTAGAGCACCGTTCGGCTGGGGTTTACCGGATCCGGACGCAGCTCGTAGGTCACCAACTGGACCTTGAAGGCGTAAGTGTTGGGGGACCATACGCCGCTGAGCTGATCGTTGTTGTGCTGGATCTTGTCGCGGTTGGGGTTGGGCTCGGCCCGGCAGGGTTGGCTGGGGTCTCTTAGCTGCTGCACCTGCGTGACCTCGACGAGGTTGTACCCGGTGCTGCGGTTGCCGATCAGGACCAGGTCGCCCTCGTTGAAACCCGAGGCGTCGCATACGCCGGTTTCGACGGAGTTGTTGTAGCTGTTGCCGGGGCTTTCGGCCACGGCCGTGTAGTAGTTCGCGGAGATGAGAATGGCCAGGCGGTCCCTTTTGGAACAGGGTTCGCCCGGGTCGTCGCAGCCGCTCGCGGGTGCGTTCCAGAGGCCCAACTGCGAGGCGGAGCGTAGGTCTTGCGTGATCTGCTGCATGGCGTTGCGAAGGTTTTGTTGCAGCTCGATATAGACGCTTTGGTTGTGCCGCGTTTGCAGCCCCTGGGTTAGGGACGTGGCTACGATGCCGATGAGCACGATCAAGATACCGATCGCGATGAGGGCTTCAATCAGGCTGAAGCCCGCATCGGGTCGGCTACTGGCGGACGAGCGAGACGAGTTCCACATGCCCCTCACCTCCCCGCTTCTTGAAGTAGCCGGTGACGCGCACCCGCCAGACGATGGGGGCGCTGGAATAGAGCTGCGTATCGACGACGAACTTGAAGCGCCCCCATTCCGAAGCGATCTCGGATAAATTCGGGTCACCCGACGCCGTGAAGACCGGGTCGCCGGTGTAGCCGTAGCCGTAGTCGAAGGTCCGGGCCGTCGTGAAGTAGTTGAACGGTAGGCTGCGGCTGCGGAAGCGGTCCATCCAGGCTTCGCTGGCGGCGACGGCCTGGCTGCGCACCCGGTTGTCGGCGTTGTGGCGGATGCTCGAGACCATGGTGGTGACGGCGGCAAAGCTGACGACGGTGACCACGAAGAGCGCTATGAGCACTTCGATCAGGCTGAATCCGCTGGGATGTCTCATGGCTTCACCACCCTCGCGGCCCCCGTCATGGTGGGGACGACCTCGAGGCTGCCCGTGTTGCTCGTCAGCGTGATTCGGTACGGATCGGGGTCGCTGGGGAAGTTGGCGAATCCGCGCGAGTCGAAGGTGAGCGCTTCGCCCGCCGACCAGCTGGCGCTGGTGTTGGGGGGCAGTTCGAAACTCTGACGGGTGGTCCAGCTACTTCCGTTGTCGTTGGAGATCTGATCGTCGTACCCGGACGGGGTGAAACGAATGCGGCACAGCACGCTCCTCGAGACCGCCGTGGAGCGGCAACGCTGCACGTCCTGGCTCACCCGGTGGGCCACGCCCTCCAGATCCAGCCGCTTCCGCAACTGGCCGAACGACAACACGGCGATGCTCATGAGGATCGTCAGCACAGAGAGAACAATTAGCAGTTCAATAAGTGAAAACCCTTTTGGACGTATTGTAAGGTGCATAAGAAAGATCCCTCCCCCATACAACCTACGCCAAAGCGCCTCCCCGCCTTACCCCCATTTGGGGGTGGCGGGGAGGTAAGCGGGTTTCGTTAAGGCGGGAGTCGGTTTAACGATTGAGGATGTGAATCGCCCGCTTGTGGAGGTTTTCGGCCGCCTCCATGAGGTTCTCGGCCAGGGTGGGGTGGGGGTGGACGGTGAGCGCCAGGTCGCTGGCCGTGGCCGCCATCTCCAGCGCCAGCGTGGCCTCGGCGATCAGGTCGGAAGCGCCCGGACCTAGGATGTGCACGCCCAGGAGCAGGTCGTTTTCGGCGTCGGCGAGCACCTTGATGACCCCTTCGGTCTGCTGCAAGGTGAGCGCGCGGCCCGACGCCGTGAAGGGGAAGCGCCCCACCCGCACCTGGAGCCCGCGCCCTGCGGCCTCGGCCTCGGTCATCCCCACGCTGGCGAACTCCGGCTGGGTGTAGACGACGCTGGGAATCTGCTGGTCGAAGGCCGCGGGACGGCCGGCGGCGTGCTCGGCGGCGACGAGGCCTTCCTTCATGGCCTTGTGGGCCAGCAGCGGCGGGCGGGCGACGTCGCCGATGGCGTAAACGCCGGGGACGTTCGTTTCCATGTGCTCGTTCGTGGGGACGAAGCCGCGCTCGTCGGTACGCACCCCGGCGGCCTCGAGCCCCAGGCCCCCGCTGCGGGGCCTGCGCCCCACGGCCAGCAGGATGCGGTCGACCTGGACCGTTTCGGCCTCACCGCCGCCGGCGGGCTCGAGCGTGACGCTCAGCCCGCCGCGCGCCTTCTTGTACTTGGACGCCTGGGTGCGCGTCTTGATCGTGATGCCCTGCTTCTTGAGGCTGCGCGCCAGCAGCTTGACGAGTTCCGGGTCGCTGCCCGGCAGGATCTGCTCGGTGTACTCGACGACGGTGACGTCGGAGCCCAGCCGCGCGTAGATGGAGGCGAATTCGAGCCCGATCACCCCGCCGCCGATGACGAGCAACCGCTCGGGCACCCCACGCTCCACCTCGAGCATCTCGGTCGAGGTGAGCACGTGTTCGCCGTCGGGTTCGAAGCCCGGCAGCACCGCCGGCTCGGAGCCGGTGGCGACGATGATCTTCTTCGCCTCGAGCTTCTTCCCGCCCACCTCCAGTTCGCGGGGGCCGGTGAACTTCGCGAACCCCTGGACGAGCTCCACCCCGTTGCCCTTCAGCAGGCCGGCCACGCCTCCGGTGAGCTTCTTGACGATCTTGTCGCGCCACTTGCCCATCTTGGCCAGGTCGCGTTCGGGTTCGGCGTAGACGAGGCCGAACTCGGCCGCCTTCTTGGCGTGTTCCAGGGTTTCGGCGGCGTGCAGCAGCGCCTTGGTGGGGATGCAGCCAACGTTCAGGCAGACGCCGCCCACCGCGCCCGCCTCGACGGCGGCCACCTTGAGGCCCAGCTGGGCGGCGCGGATGGCGGCGTGGTAGCCGCCGGGGCCCGTTCCAATGACGATGAGGTCGTGCATGCGGCCTCCTTAGACGGCGCCGAGGAGCATCCAGTAGGGATCCTCGATGCGTTCGATGACTTCGCGCAGGAAGAGCGTGGCCTCGGCACCGTCGACCAGGCGGTGGTCGAAGCTGAGCGAGAGGTAGAGCATCTCGCGGGCGACGATCGCGTCGTCCCTGACCACCGGACGCTTCTGGATGGTGTGCACGCCCAGGATGGCGGCGTCGGGAACGTTGATGATGGGGAAGGTGAAGAGGCCGCCCAGATTGCCCACGCTGGTGATGGAGAAGCTGGAACCGCTGAGCTCGTCGGGGCTAAGCTTGCCCTCGCGGGCACGCGCGACCTTGTCGTTGATCTCGGCCGCAAGCTCAAGGACGGTCTTTTGGTCCACGTCGCGAATGACCGGCACCACCAGACCGGCGTCGGTGGCCACGGACAACCCGAGGTGGTAGTACTTTTTGTAGACGATCTCGCCCGCCGCCTCGTCGAGGCTGCTGTTGACCATGGGAAACTTGCGTAGCGCCTGGAGGGTCGCCTTAAAGAAGAAGGGGAGGTAGCTCAGCTTCACCCCTGCCGCTTCGGCCCGCGGTTTGAGCCGCTGGCGCAACGCGACCAGCTCGGTCACGTCGGCCTCGTCGACGACGAGGGTGCGCACCGCGCTGAGGTGGCTGGCGGTCATCTGCTGGGCGATGACGCGGCGCAGGCCCCGCAGGGGGAGACGTTCTTCGAGCTCCTCGTAGCCCGCGGGGGTCCGGTAGGGGACGGTGGGCCGCCCTGCCGCGGCGGCCGCAGGTGCGGCCTGCTGCTCGGCAAAGGCCCGCACGTCCTCCACCCGCACGCGGCCGTTCGGACCCGACCCCGGTACCTGGGCGATGTCGACGCCCAGCTCGCGGGCCAGCTGGCGTGCGGCGGGCACGGCCAGCACCCGGCCGTACTTGTTGGTTCCCGCCCGGGGGCGTTCGGCCACCGCCGGGCCGGCGGGCTTCTTCGCGCCGCCGGCGAAGGGGTTCTTGACCTCGGCCTCGGTCTTGTCGGGCTTGAACAAAGAGAGCCGCTCGCCGCGGTCCTCCGCCTCCTCCGGCGGTGCGGCCTGGGCGGCCGCCGCGGCGGCCTCGGGGGCGGCCGCGGCCTCGGCGCTCTCGTCGATGAGGGCGATCGGCGTTTCGATGGGGACCACGTCGCCCTCGTTCACGAGCTTCTTCACGAGCACGCCCGCGAAGGGGCTGGGCAGTTCGACCGTGACCTTATCGGTCATCACCTCGACGAGCGGCTGGTCCTTGGCGACGACGTCGCCCTCGCCGACCAACCACTTGAGGATCTCGCCTTCGACCACGGATTCGGCGAGTTCGGGCAAGAGCACTTCCTTGGGCATGGCACCTCCCGGGCGCTAGTAGTCGAGCAGCTTCTTGGCGGCGCCCAGGATCCGCGTCACCGTGGGCACGTAGAGCTTGTCCTGGGCGTAGGGGTAGGGGGTGTCGAAGCCGGTGACGCGCACCGGCGGGGCCTCGAGCTGGTCGAGCACCTCCTCGGCGACGGTGGCCGCCACCTCGCTGGCGAAGCTGGCGTGGCGGGGGGCGTCGGAGACGATCATGACGCGGCCGGTCTTGCTCACCGCCTCGAGCACCGCCTCCTTGTCCCAGGGCATCAGGCTGCGCAGGTCGAGGACCTCGG
>Ga0256832_1002409_pt1 | contig 12771 bp, 10 predicted proteins | sample 134614metaG_FD_190534 | JGI IMG/M metagenome (GOLD analysis project Ga0256832, IMG submission 190534) | Hydrothermal vent microbial communities from Lau Basin, Pacific Ocean - 134-614 | ecosystem: Environmental > Aquatic > Marine > Hydrothermal vents | place: Pacific Ocean: Lau Basin | collected... | reverse complement strand
GTTTATAAGTCAGCCTTTTAATAAACTTATTTACCACTTTATCTTTTGGATAAAGTTCATAAATTTTTTCGCGGTTTCTCATAACGAATTTATAAGGTTTTTGTAAAATTCCTCTGTTCATTCTGTTGTAATTTATAACTATCAGAGCTTTTAGTTTTTTATTCGGACAGAACTTAGCTACAAGTCTGGAAAGTTTATTTATTTTTTTATTTAGCATTATGTAGTCATCTGCCATCAACACGTAATCCTTACATTTTCTTCTTTTTATTGTTCTTAACACTTTTATTGAGTTTTTGTAGTCATCTATTTCAAAAAGTGCCTTTGCCAGCAGGTATTTGTTTTCATCTGTATTCCACTTTTTAAGAACAAATTTAAGCAAGTCTATTCTCTCTTTCTTTTCGTCACAACTCATCAACGCATTAGATATATGAATAAGTGTTTCTCTGTCAAAGACTTTTTTGAAAAACTTCGGATTGGAGTCATAAAGTTCACAAATTCTGTTTGATTCAATTTTGAGAATGTCAGGTTTCCATAATTTTTGAATGTATTCTATCTGCTCATAATCAAGCCTCGGCGGATCAATAAGGGATATTTCCCATTGAAGTCTTTTAAAAAGCTTATCTGAATTCAGTTCCATCACCATATCGCCGAAATTTCCTAATGCAAATCGTCCGATATAGTTTGTTCTATTGGAAACTAAAGTAATAACTACATATTTGATGGGATCTTTAAACTCTTCTAAGCCTGTTTTCATTAATCGATATTTTATGATTTCGTTATGCTCCATAAGATACATCAGTTTTAGACGTGCTACTGTAGCTTCCCGTGAATCTGGATATTTTGAAACAAGCAGATAATAAAAGTTAACTGCAGATTTTGTATCACCTAAGTTGTTGTCTATATCTCCTATTCTGAGTATTGATCTTCTTATGATAACTGGATCTTTTACTACACTGATAAGTCTTCTGAAAACTTGCTTGGCAAATGTGTATCTATCAAGTCTATAAGCCGTCTCTCCTACCATATAGTAATAACTCGGATTTTCTATAAGATAAGATTCATAATTTTTGTATGTTTTTATAAACTTGTTAAGTGCTTCTTTGTAATCTCCATTTGCAAAATCAACCATTCCTTTTATGAAGTTAAGTTCTTTTCTTTGGGCTTCTTTTAAAACATCTAAATTGATCAGGATAAGATATTTGGTGAACATATCCATTTTGCCCATGCCGACAACACTTCTTAGCATTCCTATTAACGTTTTTGTTTCTTCCTCAAGGGTTACAGACTCTGCCTGTGCCAGCTTGTAAAGGGCAAGGGCTCTTTCATAGAAACCTAATGCTTCATAAACAAGACCTTTTAGATAAAGTGTTTCCCAATCATCTTTTGTGGTATCTGCGATATAAGTGTTTATATAGTAAATTGCATACCAAAGATATTTTTTAAATCCAGTCCTTTTTCCTATCTGGTAGTAAATCTTTGCCATCATAAAAAGGGCGTGGGGATAATATTCTGAATCTTTATGCTTTAGAATTTTTGAAAAAATATCAATCGCCGTATAATAAGAAAAATTGTTGTATTGTCTTATTCCTTCTTCCCATAATGCTTTGATTTCATCTTTGGAAAGTTTCGGTGTCTGTTCTTGGGAAATATTTTTAAGCTGCTCTTCAACCTGCTTTGCAGACTCTTCGATAGGATTTGTTAGTTTTGATTTTTCTTGACCTGAGGAAAAATTGAATAAAATGAAAAATACTAAAAAGATACCTGTATATTTAAACCTTAACATCGATTTCTCTTTCTTTTATTCTTGTTTTAGCTGTTGATGTATAAATCTTCTCAGAGCTGATTACTGCTTTTTTGTTCTTGTCTCGTATGACAATATTAAAGTTTTTAAAACCTGATTCTGTTAAAATCGACTTTATCTCATTGTTCAGATCTGAGTTGTTTGAAAGTAAGTTATTGTTCAGGTTTATAACCATATTCAGTATCTGATTTCGTAAGTTTATATTAAGCGAGATGTTGTTCATTTTTAAGTTCAGGTTGTAGTTGTTTTTATTTAAATGCTGTTCGAACTGGTTGTCAGGTGTTTCATTTTGGTGGAATTCTGCTGTATCACCAGTTTCCGAGATGAAATCAAAATTAGAATCTGGAGTATCGTTACCCGAAGTTTGTTCTATTAATGGTGTATCTTGATTTTGAACAGTTTCAGTTTTTATTTGTGGTTCAGATCTATCAGCTTTTTCACTGGTAATCTTCTTAGGTTCAACAGGAATAAAGTTCATTTCATAATTTTCAGGTTGTTTATCCTGAATTTGAACTTGTTTTGAATGCTTTATATTCGTTTCTAACTTTTTATTTTTTATAGAAACTGTGTTGTTTATAACCTGTTTTATCTTCTTTCTTGATGAACTGGGTTTTATGGTTTCTGCTTTTATAGAATTTTCATTTTTTAGCGTAGGTTTTTCTTTCTTTCCTATGGCTTGGCTGTTTTGTATGTTATCAAAACTTTTTACAGTTATTTGTTCCCTAATCTTTTGTTCGTGTTTAGAGATTTTTGTCTGATGCTTTTGATTAAGAGCGTGAAATTCTATATTTCCTGTTTTATTTCTTTTTAGATTTAAATCTATTTTTACTTTTGTTTGAATCTGAGGTTCGTTTTTATGAGACTCATTTATCGATTTTGATCTATTATCGGTATTTTTTAAATATGTATGGTTATCTGTTTTTGATTTTGTGGTTCTGGATAATCGTTCATAATTAGGATGTTTAGGGTTAAATCTAGTTTTTAAATTTTTGCCTTGTGACAGTTTTTGCTTTCCAACACTTTCCAATGTTTCAAACGATTTAAACTTTTCCTCCGTTTTTACCTGTGTAAAAGTTTGAAATGATTTTGATTCATTTTTTTCTAATTTTTTATTTTGCTCTCGTTTGTCATTGGTTTTTTTAACTGTTCCTACCTTTTGTGATGTTTTTTGTTGATTTTTAGTTTTTATTTTAAAATCGCTTTTTTGATTAACTGAAAAATCAATATCATCTTTTTTTATCTCTTGATGTAATGTTTTTGATGGATTGACCGTATTTTTTCCTTCCTTTTTGTTCGATTTTTCAATATTATCTAAATTTATTTGCTTAAAAAACTCTCTGGTGTCTAATTTTTGATCTGTGATTTTTTGTTCTGAAAGCTGGGTATATTTTTTATTTTGCTGTTCCTGTTTGATTGTAAATTCTTCTTCAGTTTTTGCAGGACTATTTTTAAATCGTTTTGTGTCAGAGATATCGGTCTGTCTATATTGTGTAATTTCTCTTTCAGAAATTTGTTTTTTATGAAAGAAAATCGTTTTATTTATTTTTAGATCATTAAGATTAGCTTTTTGCACAGTTACTTTTGTCTGCTTGATATTTGTATTTTCAGGTGTAATAGCATTTTTGATGTTTTTAGATGTTCTTAGTTCTTCATTTTTGTTTGAAACATTTTCTTTGCCTGTTTTTAAGATATTATTATTTTTTTGTAAGTCGTGAGAGATCTCAAAATGATTTTGTGTCATAAATGCATACTGGGTTTTTGACAGTATGATATTTTCTGCTTTTTTATCTAATTTTTTATGTTTTCCTTCAGAAATCTGTGTTTTGTCTAATTTTTTACCGAGGTCTGGTTTTAAATTCTTTATGTTATTTTCAAAAAGTTTAGAGAATAGATCATTTTTTAGTTTTTTACTGATTTTCTTTTTTTTATGAACTGCTGTTTTTATTTCTGCCTGTAATATTTCCATAAATTCACCTGAGTTAACAAAATTTCTACCCTGTATTTATTTCGGAAATTTTTTTTATTTCATTAACAGGTGATTTTTAAAGGACGAGAAGGGTTTTTAACTTTTTGACTGCCTGTGATTTTATCTGTGATACTCTTGAGAAGGATATGTTTAACTTTTCTGAAATATATCTAAGATCCCTTTCTTCAAAATATATCATTTGAAGAACTGCTTTTTCATTGTCGTTTAGTTTTTCTATGGCTTCTTTCAATTTTTCGTTTGTGTCTTTTATTATCACTTCTTCTTCAGGCGACTTAAATTTAGATACCAGTGTATCTACTATTCTAAAACCTTCGTCTTCGGAGGAAAGCATTTTATCTATACTGACCATAACTGCCGTGTTTGAAAGGGGTAGGTGCTTGTCATCATCATTCACTTTTTCTTTTTTTATTTTTTCTTTCATTGAGCGTGGGACAACTTCCTGTTTTCTTAGGAAATCTAAAATTTCTCCTCTTATCTTTATGTAAGCATAGGTGGAAAATTTGGCTTTGTCTTTGTTATATTTGTCTATTGCTTTCATTAAACCGATTATTCCAGTGTTGACAAGATCGTCGAATTCGATTTCACAGTCTGGTAGTTTATGGAAGATTTTACTTGCTACTTTTTTTACCAGAGGCAGATTTTCTAAAACTATCTGCTCTTTTTGTTTTTCGTCTATTTCTGTTCTTTCTTCTACCTGTTCCATGAGTTTCCTTTTTTATCCTCGTTTTAAGAAGGTAAATACCTTCTCCCAGAAGTTTGGATTTTCTTCTTTAATCGGCTCCCCAACTTCTATGGAAGCTATTCTTTTCATATCCAAACTATAACTATCTGTAGGAAACTCTTCGACAACAATTGCTTTATTCTCAACTGCTTTTTGAAGATTTTTAGAGTATGACAATCCACCTGCAAGTGAAAGATTCAGATCAAGGAATTTTCTTGTGGAATTATTAAGTTTCTCAAATACTTCTATCTCTTCATTTTTATTTCTACACATATTTACAACTATTTTAAATTTTGAGTATCCGTAAAGTCTGTTTAAAGATTTAATCAATGCATATGCATCCATAAGTGCTGTTGGTTCTGATGTGGTCACTAAATATGCTTTATTTGATGCTCTGAGAAAGCTCATAACCTTAGTGCTGATCCCTGCTCCATTGTCTATAATTATGTAATCATACTGTGATGATACTTTATCTAAACCACTGAGAATTCTGTGAACTGCAAGATCTTCAAGTTCTATCAAACTGTCAATTCCAGAAAATCCAAAAAGAACATCAAATCCTTTGACATGGGTAATAATATCGTTTATGTCTTCACCGTTAAGCAGATGTTTCATATTTTTTTCTGGATTCATATTTAAAAGGATATGTACATTGCCCATACCAATATCTGCATCTATCAATAAAACTTTTTTACCAAATTCGTTTGCAAGTGTGTATGCAAAATTTACTGCAAAGTTTGTTTTTCCTACACCACCTTTTCCACTGGCTATAGAAATAAACTTGCTGTTTACAAGTGTTTCTTTTGTTTCAATAAGTTGTCGTAATCCCTGGATTTGCTCTTCCATTATTCACCTAATAAATATTCTGCTATTTTGCTTGCGTTTAACACTCTTAAATCTTCAGGAACTCTCTGTCCTGTGCTAATATACGAAACAGGAATCCCTGTTTTAATTGGAAGATTGAGCAGTATTCCTGGATCTGATGTTTCATCAATTTTTGTAAAAAATAAATAATTTATCGGGAAAAATGTTCTATATCTATTCACTATTTCTAAAGCTTCTTTATTTTTAGTATTACAGCTAATCACAAGTGCAGTTTCCATCCAGTCGCTTCCACCACTTAATATCTCTTTGATTTCTCCTAATCTCCAGTAGTCATAATGACTTCGCCCTACCGTGTCAACCAAAATAACATCTAAATCTGGCATATCTAACAATGTCTTTCTCAGGTTCTTAGAGTCTGTTATTGCATAAAAAGGAATATTTAAAATATTTGCATAAGCTCTTGCTTGCTGGATAGCTCCAACTTTAAAAGTGTCAGTGCTGATGGCTCCAACTCTAAGATTTTGATTAATTACTAATTCGGAAGCAATCTTAAATAGATTAGTTGTTTTACCTACTCCTGTAGGCCCTACGAAGGTTACGACTTTTAGTTTATTTTTTTCAACTTTCAAAGGCCCTGTAAATTTTACATATTTTAGAATCCCTTTAGTTAATGCTTCTTTAAATGTAGGAGCACTTAAATCCATTTTGTTTGTTTCCATATCAAGACCACAGGCTTCTTTAACAACCATTTTTGCCACATCAGGTTCCACTTCTTTTGATATAAGAAGTTTAATAAGATCAACTGCTTCTCCTGTGAACTCTTTTAAATCTTCTATTGGAAATCCTGTTTCAAAAAAGTCCAATGATGTAGAACTGTTCATTGATGTAGAAACCATAATATTTTCCAACTTTTTATCAATAACTTTTTCTATTTTTTCAACAACCTTGTCCAGATCTATTGTGGCAGTAGAAGTTATGGTTTCCTTTGAAAGTGCTTCCTCAAAACTACTGCTACTATTTTCTTCGGGGAGTTCTTCTACAAAAAGCTTATACCGCTTTTTTTTCTTTTTTAGTGGAAGCCAGCTTTTTTCTTCTTCCACCTCGTAATACAGGATCTTTATATTTTCTCCCAACTCCTCCTTTGCTTTCTGGATGAGCTGTTCTAAATCGTGTCCTTCATATACTTTAATTTCCATTTAACTCCACCATCCCGATGATATTTACTTTAGTTTTCGGATCAATCTCGGAATAAGATAAGACTGCATAGTTATTCAGATATGAATCTATTATTGCTTTTACATATCTTCTGATTGCCGGTGATGTTATCAGAACTGGATTTGCCTGCTGGATAACAAACTGCTCCATATATTTACCTAACTCTTTAACAAGGTTTTGAACAAACATAGGGTCAAGAGGAGGAAGATTTCCGTCATTTTCTTTTATTTTTTGTAAAATATAGTTTTCTGTTGTAGCTCCTAAAGCCACTGCATACAGTTCATTATTTTTTGCATATAAAGATGTTATTAATCTGACTAAAGATTGTCTTGCAAACTCTGTCAGTATTTCTGGATCGTTTGTTTTAACAATGTTATCAGATAAAGATTCTATTACCGTTAACAGATCTTTTATAGGAATATTTTCTTTTAATAGATTCTGGAGAACTCTGTGAACAATGTTCAGAGGAACCTGATCAGGAACAATATCTTTCACAACAGGATATTTTTTAGCGAGGGCATCAACCAGCTGCTTGGTTTCCTCTCTGCCTAATATTTCATAAGAATGTTTTTTGATTGTTTCTGAGAGATGAGTAACTATAACCGTAGGAATGTCAACTACCGTATATCCTAACATCTTAGCTTTGTCTTTCTGAGATTCATCTATCCAGTAGGCATCCAATCCGAATGTAGGTTCTTTAGTTTTTTGTCCCTCAATCTTACCTTTGGTAGAACCTGTATCGATTGCAAGATATTTTCCAGGAACAACTTCACCTCTGGTGACTTCAATATCCTTGATAAGAATTCTATACTCACCTGGTTTCAGCTCTAAATTATCTTTAATATGAATTAAAGGAATTATTATTCCTAACTCTTTAGACAGTTGTTTTCTTAACGCTTTTATCCGTTTTATGATCTCTCCGTCTTTGGTTTCATCAACATAGTTTATAAGTCCATAACCTATCTCAAGGGAGATCATCTCAGGCTGAGGAACAAGATCCTCTATTCTTTCCTCTTCTTCCTCTTCCTGTGTTTGTTTTAAAAGTTCTTTTGCTTTTTCTTCACTTTCTGCTTTTTTCTTTTCCTTCAGAAGGTTTTCCATTGAGTAAGCCGTAAGTGCAAGTAGCATTGCCAAAAGCATAAACGGAATGAACGGCATTCCTGGAACAATACCAGTTACGAATAAAGCTCCTGATGCCATATATAAAGCTTTTGGAAAATTTGTGAGCTGTGAAAAAACTTCTTTACCTAAATTTTCCGATGCAACGGCCCTTGTAACCATTAAAGCTGCAGCAGTTGACGTCACCAGAGCAGGAATCTGACCAACAAGTCCATCACCGACGGTGAGTATTGTAAAGTTTTGAACTGCCGTTTGAAAATCCATTCCGTGCTGTAGCATTCCTATGGCTATCCCACCTAAAATATTCACTATGGTAATAATGATCCCTGCTACTGCATCCCCACGGATAAATTTACTGGCACCGTCCATTGCTCCGTAGAAATCTGCTTCTTTTGCTATTTCTTCCCTTCTTCTTTGAGCTTCTTTTTCATCTATCAAGCCTGCATTCAGATCTGCATCGATAGCCATCTGCTTACCAGGTAATGCATCTAAGGTAAAACGTGCTGCCACTTCCGAGATACGTTCCGTTCCTTTAGTGATAACAATGAAATTTATCGTGACCAGAATAATAAACACAATAATCCCGACAATATAACTACCACCGACTACAAACTGACCGAATGCCTGAATCACCTGACCTGCTGCATCTGGCCCTTCGTGTCCGTGAAGTAAAATTCTTCTTGTTGATGCCACATTAAGAGAAAGTCTGAATAAAGTGGCAAGGAGCAGCAAAGATGGGAACGATGATAGTTCTAAAGGCTTTCCAATATATATAGTCGTCATCAGTATGACAAGAGAAAAAGTTATACTTGAAGTAAGTAAAATATCCAATAAAAATGGAGGAATTGGCAGTATCATTGCTGCCAGTATTGCCATCAAAAGGACAACAACGATAGCATCAGAATATTGATGTATTTTATTAAATGTTAGACTTAAAACTTCTGGCATAGGAATTCACCTTTTAAGATTTCTGCCTCACTGTTAAATTTTTTATTTTTCATTTTTCTGAATGTTTTTATATATGTTTATCCCTTCGGCTTTTTCTTTTTGATTTAAAGCTTCGACGATAAATTCTTTGATTTTCAAGCTGTCTGAAGAGGCAATTGTTTGTGCCATTTGCATATCCATCATATCTAAATACATTTTGGATGCATAGGACTTACCGAATATTCCTTCTGGAACACTTTTCCTCATCTCTTTTATCATAGTTCTGATGAAAAAAGCCTCAAATGCTTCTGCTACATCTTCTTTTGTTTTCATCTGAGACAGATTGTTAATATCCCAATAAGGTTTTACTCTATCTATCATTATCCTAACCTCACATCACAACAACTTTTGCGTGTAGTTTTCCAGCTTTTTTAATAGCCTGAATAATTGCTATAAGATCCCGTGGCGATACTCCTAACTCATTTAATGCATTCACAAGATCTTTCAATGAAGGAGATTTAATTCCGAAAATTCTTCCATTTTCTTCTACCACTGCAGTTTTTACCTCTTCTGTAACAACCGTTTCTCCTCCTGACAGAGGCGGCGGTTGCGAAACTTTAGGCTGCTTTGATATTGCCACGTATATGTTTCCATGGGATACATAAACAGGAGTGTCTATTTTTATATCTCCACTCATTATTACGGTTCCCGTTCTTTCGTAAATAACAACGGTAGGTTCCTGATCTACATTAATTTTTAGATTTACGATTTTTGATACAAATCTTACAGGTTCTTCTTTTTCTGGAAGTTTTACGACAACTGTAGATGGATCTACTGCTTTTGCAATCTGATTTTTAAATGATTCATTTATAACTCTTTCTATTTCAAACGCCTCATTAAAATCTGGATTTTTCAGCGTGAGCTTGATCTCTTTTGTTTTTTCAAAAGAAAATGGAAGATCCCTTTCTATTATCCCTCCATTTACAATAATCCCGCTGGTTGGATGGTTTTTTTCTAACTTTCCACCTTTGTTTGAAACTGAAAAACCTCCTCCTGTGGAAACAGGCCCTTGTGCAAAAGCATAAACCTTCCCATCAGGCCCGAAAAGTGGTGTTCGAATAAGAACGCCATTCCCTATGTCTTTAGCATCACCTATTGATGATATTGTTACGTCAAATCTCATTCCCGATTTTGCAAACGGTGGCATATTTGCAGTCACCATCACTGCCGCTGCGTTTTTTGTTCTAACCTGTTTAGGATCTATAAAAATTCCCATTTTTTTCAGCATATTGGCTATACTGATCAGTGTGAAAATACTGGTTGTTCCATCACCTGTTCCTTTTAAACCAACAACTATACCATATCCAGTTAGAAAGTTTGTTCTCACTCCTACAATATTAACTTCCGTCCCAATCTTCACAGGAACTGCATTTCCTATATTGAAAAATAGTCCTACAAACAGTAACAAAAAGATTGCTTTTCTCATTTTTTCACCTTTAAAACGGCCATATCTTAACTAAGATTTTTGCTAACCAGCCTGGTTCCTGATTATCAGCCACAAATCCCTGACCGTTATACTCAACCTGCATATCCGATATCTGAGAAGATAAAACAGAGTTATCTTGTTGTATGTAAGTCGGTTTTACTATTCCTGAAATGGTTATTACTTGGAGGTCTTCATTTATTTTTATCTTCTTTTTCCCAACAATAAAAAGATTTCCATTCGGATAAACCTTTACCACCCTTGCTGATATATTTGCTATCAGCTTTGCTTTTCTGCTGGTGTTTCCCTGTCCTTTAAACTGATTTGATGAACCTGCATTAACACTTGCTATTGGAGTTTTGGAAGGAACCTGTTTTCCCATTATTGTAGGTGAAGGAAAATCTAATCCTAAATTTGTGTTTCTGCTTGATTTTGTGTCTGCACTTCCTGAACCTGTAATATTTTCTACAACTTTTATAGTTATTATGTCTCCTACAGAATGTGCCTTGTCATCAGAAAAAAGATTGTTATCTCCTTTAAAAAGTGAGCCTGGAGGCGGATTATCATTTTCTTCCTGAATTTCAGGTGGTTTTGGTTCCATCGGATGGTATGTTACGACCGTTTTTTTTGCACATGAAACAATAAACAGTACAGTTACTGCTGATAATATTTTTATTGAACCGTTACCAAATCTTTTCCAATAACTTTGCATCTTACTACCTTCCCAGATGATATATTTTTTATTTTTACAACGTCACCGATTTTTCCATTCTGTAATGCTCTTCCTAAGAGTTCTATCCGTATATTTCCTTTTGTATAAATGATTTTCACTTTTCTACCTTTTTTCACTTTATAACTTGGAACAATCATATATTTCTTTAAAATTGTTCCTTCTTTTATGTCTCTCTTTGCTCTGCTTCCTAAAACTTCCTCATACTTATGAAAGTAATCTCTTCCTCTTATTTCCTTTTCGGCAAGTTGAACATCTTCAATAGTGATTAGTTTGTTTTTAGGAATATCCCTTTTTGCTACAACGACCTTTACAATTCTGTCAAATTTCACAGTTGCCTGAATTTTCTGGGATGAAAAACTATCCTGATCTATGATCAGAGTAAGATATAAATAATTTTTGGTTTTGTTTCTCTCTTTTATCTTTATTTTGTAGTTTTTTGACAGATATAACTCTTTTTCAGGAATTGAAATTGCAATTATTTTAAAGTCTGAATATTTTTGTTTAATATACTGCCTGATCTTTTTTTTCAACAGTTTTGAATCAATTTTTTCTGAATCAAATGCAACAAGACATTTTTGTGCACCTGAAAATTTTATTGAGTTTGTATCTATATGGTATTTTTTTAACTTTTTGATTGCTTCCGATCTGGTTACAATTTTTGTGTCTGGTGGTTCAGGTGCTTTTGTTAATCTTATGTTGGAGAGAAATTCTATGAATTCTGGATCTTCATTTCCTTTTATAAAGGCAATGTCTGAAAGTGTTACATACTCGTTTTTAACTTTACAGAACTTTTTTATTTTTATATTAAGCCCTGCGATACTACTTTGAAAAAAAAGCAGTATCGCAGTAAAACTGAGTATTATCTTTTTATGATTTGAGATTACTGACCACTCGTAACATTTCATCTGCTGTTGTGATACCTTTTGAGTTTATTTCATAAGCCCTTTGAGCAACAATCATGTTAACCATTTCTTCAACAATGTTCACATTTGACGCTTCTAAAAATCCCTGAGATAGTTTTCCAAATCCATCTGTATTCGGATCTCCTTCCACAGGCTCACCAGACGCATCTGTATATACATAAAGATTTTGTCCTACTGCTTTTAGTCCTGCAGGGTTCATAAATCTGTATAGTTTTATGTCTGTAAGCTCTTCAGTTGTTTGCTGTCCTCCTTCATTTCTAACCACTATTACCTTTCCGTTTGGACTTATTGATATACTTACCATTGTTTCAGGTGAACTTATCTGGATGTTAGGGCTGAGCTTATAACCTTCGGGGGTTACAACATATCCTTCATTATCAACCTGAAAGTTTCCTGCCCTTGTGTATGCTTCTCCACCGCCAGGAATCTCAATCTTAAAAAATCCTTCTCCCTGTATGGCAATATCAAGGGGTCTATCTGTTTTTATCAGGCTTCCCTGCGAAAAAACTTTACTCACATCAGAGAGCTTTGTTCCTAATCCAATCTGTATTCCTGTAGGAACTCTACTTTCATTGGAACTTAAAACACCAGGATCTTTTATGTCCTGATAAATAAGATCCTCAAAATTTGCCCTTGAACTTTTAAAACCTGTAGTATTTACGTTTGCTATATTGTTTGATATAACATCAAGGTTTGTTTGCTGGGCCTGCATACCTGATGCTGACGTCCATAATGCTCTTATCATAATTTAATCCTCCTTAAGCTTTTCCTATTTCGTGGGAACGTTGTTCCACAGTGTCTAAAGACTTTATAAGATTTCCGTATATTTCAAATCTTCTCTGGGCATTTATAAGTCCAACCATTTCTTCCACAGGATTAACATTTGAAGATTCTAAATATCCTTGATGGATTTTAAAGTCTGATTGTGCTAAATTCCCTTTTGCAATGTAATAGGTATTTCCAACTGGTTTCACCGTTTGTGCATTCTTTATACCTAACTTTGCCACACTCTTTCCTTCTTGATATATCATTCCATT
>Ga0256832_1002408_pt1 | contig 12774 bp, 6 predicted proteins | sample 134614metaG_FD_190534 | JGI IMG/M metagenome (GOLD analysis project Ga0256832, IMG submission 190534) | Hydrothermal vent microbial communities from Lau Basin, Pacific Ocean - 134-614 | ecosystem: Environmental > Aquatic > Marine > Hydrothermal vents | place: Pacific Ocean: Lau Basin | collected... | reverse complement strand
ACCCTTCGCCCCGTTACAATGCCCGCGATGCGGCCACCTATTTGGGACGTCTTTATGACGCTAAGGTCCTATTGGGTACTGCTACCCCATCCGTTGAGAGTTATTTCAATGTCCGGCAAGGCAAGTACGGTTATGTCGAGCTCTCCGAACGACACAGTGGAGTTCGAATGCCGGAAATCGAAATCATCGACCTTAAGAAAGCACAGAAAGACAAACAATTGAATGATGACCTGGCCGTCGGGTTGGTTGAACAGATCGGGGAAACGCTGGAATCCGGCAAGCAAGTCTTACTCTTCAAAAACAGAAGGGGCTACACCCCGGTGGTATCTTGCAAACTCTGCGGTTGGACGGCCGAATGCGTCCGATGTGATGTGAGTCTCACCTATCACATGTACTACGACGAAATGCGGTGCCATTATTGCGGATTTCGTGAAAAACTCCCGAAGGCCTGCCCAAACTGCGGACACCAAGATGTGTTGCTCAAAGGATATGGTACCGAACGGCTTGAAGAAATCCTAAAATCGACCTTCCCCGGTGTCCCCATCGGGAGAATGGATTTTGATACCGCGCACACCAAACGAACGCGTGAGCGCATCATAGAAGCCTTCGAACTCAACGAATTCAAGGTGCTCGTCGGCACCCAAATGATCACCAAAGGACTCGATTTTGACAATATCGGTCTAGTAGGAGTGATTGGTACGGACCAGATCCTGCATCATCCGGACTTCCGCAGCAACGAGCGCGCCTTTCAGATCTTGACACAGGTGAGCGGTCGTGCCGGCCGCCAAGAGGAACAGGGCAAGGTTGTCATCCAGGTGTACAACACCAAACACCCCGTCTTGCAACACGTCATCCAACAGGATTTTTTCTCCTTTTATCGATCTGAAATTAACGAGCGTGAACAATACCAATACCCCCCCTACTACCGGCTGATCAATATCACCTTCTTACATAAAATCAAGGACTCCAGCCACCATTGCGCGAGATTGATGCGGGACACCTTAATCCCGCGATATGGAAAGCGAATATTAGGACCCACTCCCGGAGGAATTCCACGTATCAGGGGCAAATACATCTTTAACATCCTTGTAAAGATAGAACGCAATGCGGCCTTAATACGCAAGATAAAGGCCGATATCCTCACAGCTTCCAACACCATCCGAAAGAACAAAGGCCTTTCCGGAGTCCGCATCAACATCGATGTAGATCCGTATTGAGGGCTATTCGTTGTAGCAAAGAGCTCTAAAACAAAAACGCCAACGGATATTAAATGGAGTGTAGTCATCCTCCCAACATCTTTTACATTTTTTTAGAGAGGCTAACACAAAATCGAGTATCTTAGCGGGTTAATAATACAATGGCATGCAACACAACGAATGCGAACTAAAATGAAACTACAGTTTAAAGAGCAGGATTTTCAAATAAAAGCAGTTAAAGCTGTGGTGGATTGCTTTGCAGGACAAGCACTCAAAACCCATCGGTTTACCTTAGAGCGAAGCAAAAATTTAATCAAAAAGGCAAGACAACTTGCCCAGACAAATACGTATCAAGGAACCTTGGCTTTTAACCTTGAAGAAGAAATCGGCTACCGAAACGCTGCCATTCAGATTTTGGAAAGCCAGATTCTCAAAAACATTCAGCAAGTCCAAAGGCAGAATGACTTGCACGAAAGCCAACAAATAGAACGTCCTAAAGGTGTAAAATTGGGCTACAACCTAACCATCGAAATGGAAACAGGGACGGGGAAAACCTACACCTATATCCGTACCATGTACGAGCTGCATAAAAAGTACGGCTGGAGCAAATTTATCGTTATTGTTCCCAGTATTGCCATTCGCGAAGGAGTATTTAAGTCTTTTCAAGTAACGCAAGACCACTTTCAAGAACTTTACGGGCACAAGATTAACCCATTTATCTACAACTCCGGACGCCCTCAGGATATCGAGAACTTTGCTTCCGACAGTCGCATTAGCGTCATGATTATCAATACCCAGGCATTCAATGCTCGTGGTAAAGATGCCAGACGGATCTATCAGGAATTAGACCAGTTTGGCACTCGCCGGCCGATTGACATCATCGCACAAACCAACCCCATCTTAATTATTGATGAGCCCCAGTCGGTCGATGGTAAAAAGACGCTGGCAAGCATGCAAGACTTTAATCCGCTCTTCACATTGCGGTATTCTGCTACACATAAGGTGGACTACAATAAAATCTATCGATTAGATGCTTTAGATGCCTACAATAAACGCTTGGTTAAAAAAATACAAGTAAAAGGCATCAATCTAAAAGGCTCTACTGGCACGACCGGCTACCTCTATTTGGAGGGTATCAGCCTAAGCACCACAAAACCTCCATACGCTGTAATTGAACACGAAAAACGAACGACTTCGGGTACTATTACCAAAAAACGAGTGAAAGTGGCAGAAGGCTACAATATCTATGAACAGTCCGGCAATATGCCCGCCTACAAGAATCAGACCATTACCGAAATCAACGGTTATCTGAATAAAATTGTCGTTGCCGGACAGGATATTTATCCGGGGGACATTTTGAATGACAAAGACGAACACGCCTTCCGGAGAGTGCAGATAAGAGAAACCATACTTTCGCATTTGCAAAAAGAAAAACAACTTTTCAAACAGGGCATTAAAGTGTTGTCGCTGTTTTTTATTGATACCGTCGAGAAATATCGAGTATATGATGCGTCCGGAGAGCAGCAATTGGGGGAATATGCCCGGATATTTGAGGAAGAATACAACAAAGTTAAAAACGAATTTTTAGACCTGTTTGAGCAGGAGTATAACGACTTCTTAAAAGATACAGACCCGACTAAAGTACATAAAGGCTATATGCCTGTCCGTCCCGAAGATGAGCCGGCTAACTACGCTGAGTACTTAAAAAGAGATGCTGCCAATCAGGTACACAATGGTTACTTCTCGATAGACAAAAAAGGGAGAACAGTTGACCCTAAGGTGAAACGCGGCAAAGAAGAATCGGAAGATGTCTCTGCCTACGACTTGATTATGAAAGACAAGGAACGGCTATTGAGTTTTGAAGAACCCACCCGTTTTATCTTTTCTCACTCTGCCCTCAAGGAAGGTTGGGACAACCCCAATGTATTCCAAATCTGCGCACTAAAACATGCAGAAAGTGGCAGCTTAACCAGACGAAGACAGGAAGTAGGCCGGGGCATGCGATTGTGCGTGGATAAGCGGGGCATCCGTCAGGATTTTGAATTGATTGGCGAACAGGTACACGAGATAAACAAGCTTACAGTCATTGCTTCCGAGAGCTATGAAGCTTTCGCAAAAGGACTGCAACGCGAGATAGCAGAAACCCTCAAAGACCGCCCACAAAAAGCAGAAGTGGAATACTTTATCGGTAAGATGATAAACAATGAGCAGGGGGAAGAACATAGACTAACCCGGGAAGAAGCCAAAAAACTCAATAAAATACTCTACAAAAACGATGTAATTGACGAAGATGACAAAATTACCACCGAAGGTAGAGTATTAATCGAACAGCAGAAAATACCCCTTCCTGAAAATTTGGAGCCCTACCGCCGTTCTATCTGCAAATTGCTTCAGACCGTTTACACCGGTGAAGTGTTTAAAGCGCAGGATGAACGCCAAACCGTCATTCTCAATACCAATAAGAATTTTGCTAAAAAAGAATTTCAGGCGCTGTGGGAGAAAATCAACCTGAAAACCATTTACGAAGTACAATTTGATACGCAAAAGCTCATTGAGGACGCAAAAGTCAAAATAGATGCACAACTCCACATTGGAGATCGCGTCTATGAAGTAAAAACCGGCGAACTCGAAGATGGCACGGCGGAGCAGATGAAAGCGGGAACCCTGGTGCGCGAATCCGAACGCCAATACGCCAGACTCAAGAATGACTTATATTCCGATGCGGTGTATGATATTGTGGGAGAGATAGAAGTAAAAACCAACCTCACTCGCAGAACGATTGTGGAGATACTCAAAAAGATTTCTCCAAAGAAATTCCTACTCATCCGCAAGAATCCCGAAGAGTTTATCGGCAAATGCAGCAAGCTCATTAACGAGGTAAAAGCCAGCCTGATTATCAACAACATTGTCTATCACAAGACCGAAGCCCGGCACGATGCCAGAACGGTATTTACCAATGATAAGTTTGCCTTGCGGAAATCCGAGTTGCTCAAAAAACACATTTACGACTTCCTTACTTCGGACTCTAAGATTGAAGCCAACTTTGCGGCAGCTCTGGAAAACAGCACCGAAGTAGTAGTCTATGCCAAGTTGCCAAAAAGCTTCTATGTATCCACGCCGGTCGCCAATTACAGCCCCGATTGGGCCATTGTTTTTGATAAGGACAAGGTACGCCATATCTACTTTGTAGCGGAGACCAAAGGCTCGGATTCGGATATGGACTTGCGTGAAATAGAAAGACTAAAAATCCACTGCGCCACCCAACACTTCAAAGAAATCAGCGGGGCAGAAGTGCACTTTGAAAGAGTAGCCAGCTACGACACATTACGCCAACTACTTGAATATAAATAACTATGGAAGATAAATTAGACATGAAAAGTATCGATTGGGTAAACGAAAACTGTAAGTTCATTGCAGAGCGATTTCCCAATTGTGTCACCGAAACAGCCGAAGGCATCAAGATAGATTTTGATCTTTTGCACCAAGAGTTGAGCGCCGACATCGTGGAAGGCAACAAAGAACGCTACCGCCTCGAATGGCCGGGCAAACGCGAAGCCATCGTGACCGCCAATATCCCCACCACCAAAACCCTGCGCCCAGTACGCGAAGACTCCGTGGATTTTGACAATACCGAAAACCTATACATTGAAGGGGACAACTTAGAAGTGCTCAAACTACTGCAAGAAAGCTATTTGGGTAAGATTAAAATGATATACATCGACCCACCGTACAATACCGGAAAAGACTTTGTGTATAAAGACAACTTTCGCAAAGAGACCCAAGAAGAACTATTGGAAAGCGGACAAAAAGATGAATACAACCAACGCCTCGTAGCCAACCCGGAAACCTCCGGACGCTATCACTCCGATTGGTTGAGTATGATGTATCCGCGGTTGAAGCTGGCGAGGAATCTGTTGACGCAGGATGGATGTATATTCATTTCAATTGATGACCATGAAGGACATAACTTGAGAAAGATGTGCGATGAAATTTTCGGAGACACACAATTTGAATCTCAGATTATACCAATAGTTAATCCAGGCGGAAGAGATTACAAACAGGTGGCTGTCACCAATGAATATATTCTACTGTACTCTAAAACTAATGAACTAGTTCTTAATGAGATGCCAAAAGAAATGGTCTTTAAGTTTTCTGACTCTAAAGGCGGTTATATATTTAGAGAACTACGAAATAGGAATCCGAAATTTCATAGAGGAAATCGTCCTAATCTGTTTTATCCATTTTTTGTTGACCCCACTAATTTACAGGACGGTTATTGTACAGTGAGTTTAGAACGAGATTCTAAACATACTGTTGAAGTTAAACCATATAATAGTAAGGGCAAAGAGAGTGTTTGGCGTTGGGGCAAGGAAAAAGCATCTAATGCTATAGCATTAGGTAATCATGACAAGAGCCAAATTCTTGCCAAACAGAAATCTGATGGTAATTGGAACATTTACGAGAAAAATAGAAGAAGTACAACAAAAGTGAAGTCCGTTTGGGCCGAGACTGAGATGAGAACAGAGAATGGCACTCGTACAATTAGAGAATTATTCGACACTACCCTTTTTGATCACCCTAAACCTATTGACCTAATTAAAAGATGTGTTCTTATAGGCACAAATGAAGATGATTTAGTTCTTGACTTCTTTGCAGGTTCTTCTTCTACAGCTCATGCAGTTTTGAGTCTAAATGCTGAACTTGACAATCAAGCTTACAGAAATTTTATTATGGTACAGCTTTCTGAAGAGATAAATCCTGACAGCGAAGCATTTGCATTTGGCTACAAAAACATTTGCGAACTTGGCAAAGAACGCATCCGCCGGGCGGCTAAAGCAATTGTCAAGGAGCAACAATCCATTATTGAAGGGCACCAAGCAGAATTAGCAAAGAAAGAGAAAGAATTGTCGAAGCTCAGTGGTCAATTAATCATAGACGATGACCCAAAGGCTATAAAACTCAAAAAGGAAATAGAGGATTTACAATCCACCATAGACGATTTGACAAGGCGAATCGAGCAATTGGACACCGGATTTAGGGTTTACAGACTCGACAGCAGCAATATGCAGGATGTCTATTACAAACCACAAGAGTACCAACAATCAGATATGGATTTGTTTGCGGACAATGTAAAGCCCGACCGCACGGCAGATGATTTATTGGCGCAAGTGATGTTGGATTGGGGTCTTCCGCTTTCGCTAAAAATAGAGCAGGTAGAGGTATCGGGCAAAAAAGTCTTTAAGGTAGCGGAAAATTCGTTGTATGCCTGCTTTGATAGTGGCATTGATGAAGATTTTGCGAAAGCCATAGCCAAGGACAAACCCCTGCGCATCGTGTTTAAAGACAGTGGATTTAAGGATGATACGGCTAAGGTTAATGTAAAACAGTTGTTGAAACAATTAAGTCCGGAAACGGAGATGAAAGTGTTTTGATGAATGGATAAAGAACAATCATACAAATGGCTTTACCAATAAACATTGAAGAGTTAGTTCATGGAAACACCATTGAGTGGGAGCGTCTTGAATTTAAGCGAGGGTGGAATCCTGAAGAGGTAATGCACACAATGTGTGCCTTTGCCAATGATTTTCACAATTGGGGAGGTGGGTACATTATTATTGGTATTGAAGAAGAAAAGGGGCAACCCGTTTTGCCACCTGCCGGTATTCACCCAAACCAACTGGATGATATTCAAGGTGAGGTGATTGGTTTGGCGAATAAGATATTGCCCAATTATTTTCCCATTACGCAACCCTATATTCTTCAAGATAGACATATTTTAGTTTTATGGTGCCCTGCCGGAAGCTATCGCCCATATACTGCCCTCACAACCCTAGGAAAAGGAGGACAAAGGCAGCCTTATGTTCGTGTTGGTTCAAGAAGTATCATTGCTCGTAGTGTAAATCTCACAAAATTGCAAGAACTGGCGGCGCGAATTCCTTTTGATGACAGGGCGAACAATCAAGCTACTATAAATCATCTCGATTTAGGACTTATTAGGGAATATTTGCAAGAAATAAAAAGCGGGTTGCTGGAAGAGAGCAATGCGATGCCTTTTACAGATTTATGCAAAACTATGCACATTGTGAAAGGCCCCAATGAAGATGTTCGCCCCATAAATGTCGGCTTACTATTTTTTTCAAAAGCGCCGCATCAGTTTTTTGATAGAGCTTGGATTGAGCTGGTTTTACACAAAAGTAATACCGGAAAAGACTTTGAGGAAAAATACTACAAGGGACCGCTTCATAAGCAACTTAGGGAAGCGCTTTACTTCATTAAGAATAACATTATTTCAGAGCAGGTCATCAAGTATAGCGAAAAAGCAGAGTCTGAACGTTTTTTTAATTACCCTTTCGAAGCCATCGAGGAAGCCCTATCCAATGCCATTTATCATAAAAGCTATGAAGTTGCCTCTCCTATAGAAGTTCAGGTTTTTTCGGACCGAATAACTATTCTAAGTCATCCGGGGCCCGTGCCGCCTGTTAATGCGACTGTAATGGCTACACAAAAACAAATAATAGCACGGGAATATCGCAACCGTAGGATAGGAGATTTCTTAAAAGAATTACACCTTACCGAAGCTCGTGGAACCGGTTTCCCAACGATATATAGTGCCATGAACAAAAATGGATCTCCTGAACCTGTTTTTGAAACGGATGATGTCAGTTATGTATTGGTTACAATTCCTATTCATAATAGATTTAAAACCTCTAAAAGTAACAAGGCAAGAAATCGAGTAAACAACTATGTAAATATACTGAAATTTAATAGTTTAGAGGATATTATAAAGTATTGCGACCAAGCTAACGACCAAGCTAACGACCAAGCTAACGACCAAGCTAACGACCAAGCAAAAAAAATCATTGAAAAAGAAATCGGGAAAAGTACCTATGCGGTTTTAAGCCACTTAGCAACCGGTGAAAAATCACGATTGGAATTGCTCAAATACATAGGATTAAAAAACCATTCGGATAATCGAAAAAAGCACCTCGACCCGTTAAAAAAACATCATTGGATAGCATTGACAATTGAAGGAAAAGAATCAAGCCCAAATCAAAAATACAGGATTACTAAATCAGGCATGAAACTTTTAAAACTATTAGGACAATGAAACGACAAGTTAATGTTTGATGATACAATTTAAAAAAATAGACGATGATGACTAAGTGGTCTGTCAGCATCCTACTCCGGCAAAAATCCCACCATTTCATACCGCATCCCACCATTTCATACCAAACAAACCTAACGAGGTACTCAACAAGCCGGCTCAAACCGGTAATAGACCGGCCTTACCGCAGGATGACCACCTTGCCCATAGCGCGCACCCTTCCCTCTTGGACCAATGTGTAATAACAAATTCCCGGAGCAGCGGAAGCAGCATCCCATAAGTATTGGTCCCCCTTGACAGGAGTATGGAGCAACACCCTACCCATGGCATCGCGGATGATTAGGTGCGCCCCCTGCAGGCCCCCTTTGTCCCAGGAAAACCGCACCCTGTCGTTGGCTGGATTGGGGGTGACTGCCAATGGCATCATCAATGGGTCTCGGACCGCCACCACCGGCTCACCTATGGTCACATTGTCGATCAGGATGGCGTCCACCTCCGAAAATTTCCCCCTCTCCAACTTATCAAAGGAACCATGGACCAAAAGGGCATACATTCTGACCTTAATATCATCTCCTAAAGGCAACGGAACACTATAGTGCATCCGCTCCCCATTTTTTGCTCCATAATACAGTTTGGAGCTCAACTTATGTGAGCCACTAAAGACTTCTATGCTAAGAATCGATTGAAAGTGGGTATTAACCGGGAAGTCCGGGTCGATGGTCCTGAGTTGAACCATATCAAACTCGAAAACCGGATTATCCCCAGTGGGCAACAACGAAGTAGCGGCACACCATTCAATAAACCCTCGCTTTCCATTAGAATTCCAATATCTATTGACGGGCGGGCAGGGTTGGAGCTGGTCATTATCCAGTTTTACACCGGGGGCAAATGCTATATAATCTTCCCCTTTGTACGATACGAGTCCAATATTCTTTGCGGAATTATCCATTCTCAATTTCTTTTGCGATTCCAATTCAAAATTGGAAAAGTCCTCCGAATAGCCGTTCTTAACCTGTAAAGGGATGAAAAAAGAACCGTTTATCTGGTTATTCTCCGGGTGCTCATCAAAGTTCCCTCCAACATCGATAACATAATCGTTTAGTCCGGCTTTGATGGGAAATGCTCCTTTTCCTTTCAGTAATGCTCTTCTGGAAATCCTTAATGGATCAGTCAATTGATGTGTCACATCCACCTTTGATCCATTAATAGTGAGCGCGGCATGGATCAAGACATCATTATCCAAATCTTCACACCCATTGTTGCGAAAGCTTATCGTAAAGTTGATATCCATTGTCTTTGACCGTTCGTCGATGCATTTGTCAAAGCGATTTTGCAATGCTACCGGTGCTACATCCTTCCCTGGGGAATTCCCCAACACATAATAAGCAATGCTCGATTTATTATTCAAGGCATATTCGTCCGGGCTCAAAACCGCTGAGATATTAATTACCTTGAACTTTTGACCAATAAAAGACACAGAATCCGGTAAAGTGTATAATATTTCGTCTCCCTGAACAAAATCTTTCGTCACAGGGACGCGGACCTTTAGGGCACTCGTGTTGGTCATAAACACCAGTATGTCCCTTCCTGCCGGCACGGTATTTCTACCGAGGTTGGTAATCTTGATATTCACCGGGTGCCGGGTCGCGTCACAGGTCGAAATGCCGATAAATCCCTGGTCTCCATCCGGTATCAACTCTATGGCCAAATCATTGTCTTTCTCCGTATACGGCTCCAATCCCACTGCCTTCCAGGCTTCCACTACAGCTTGCATCTCCGGCCCGCTTGGTCCGTACAATTCCTCTACCGCAGCGATGCTCGCATCAGCTGCATCCGGATAGGTAGAGGTCGGTGTCAAGTAAGCGGTATTCATAGCAAAAACAATATGCAATGCTTTAGATAAGCCCATCCCCCGGACATCGTAATCCACTCCTTCTTCGTTGGTTCCTTTCTCCCCTTCTGATATCAGATAAAACCAATGATTCAACACACCGGAGGTGTGATGGACTTCATTGTACCATTTCTTTCCGTGATAATACTTAGGAGAACCGTAAAGATTGGGGTCTTTCATGGAGCGGAATGGCTTTTTTGAATTGTTTTGTATAAAGCTGCGACCGATCTCCCAGGTAAAGTGCGCCCTGTCATAATAATACTCCAGCGCTTTCCCAAAAATATCACTCATCCCCTCATTAATTCCCCCCGGATCATCCCTATACACCAATCCCGAATTTTTGCCGGTTAGCCCATGGGTGAATTCATGTCCTACGACATCCAAAGTCGTAAGGGGGCCATACCCCTGACAATCTCCATCACCAAAGGTTGCTTCCATCCCATTCCAATATGCATTCACAAAACTTCTTTCCCTGGAAAAATGGATATTGCTCTTAAGTTGAAATCCCTTATTGTCAATACTATTAAAACCAAATGTATCCATCAACAAATCGTAATACTTTTCCGCAGCATAGTGCGCATCTTGTGCAGACTCATAATCGCGGTCATATAGAAACCAATCATATTTATCTTTACTTTCATACACGTAATTTCGATATCCATCCTTGGTCACAATCCCCTTCCCCCTCGTGGTATCCATCAGTTGATATCGGTTTGGCGCAATCGAATCTATGGTAATGACGCGCTTGCCGATGTAATAGGTCTCCACTTCCACCTCAATATTTTCATTCATCACCTGAGGGAGAGAGGTAATCACACTTCCGGTGTGCGCATTGACCAAGACTCGATCGATATTTAGACTATTCGTCACATATTCGACATCTATGGCCCATGCCAAGTCCACCTCTCCTGAATAGCCGGGATACTCTTTATCCGCTATGCATAATTTGGGTGTATTTATGGTATGAAATCGTACCTTTTCCGGATCGATAGGATTCTTCGCATCAACTTGGGACCTGCAAAAATGTTGCGCAAGGATTATAGCAGCACTTTTATCCAAAGCGGGCATGGTATTGACCTCCAATTGTTTCCAATAGTAACCGTTGACCGACTGTATTTGCTCCCCCTTAATATGCTGAATGAGTACGCCACCCAGTACTTCTAATCCCTTATAATACTCTTGGTATCGGACATGATGCATTCCGGACACCTTATCTTCCACCAACGAAACGTGCTTAAACAATGTGTTTACGGAAAGCCCGAGTCTTGCCTTTTCTCGCTTGAAATAGTCGACCGGAGAACCAGTCCGGACAGTTTTTATCCAAACACCGGATGACTTGACATTTTGAGCCTTGATGCCCATTGAAACAAGGAAAGAAAAACCGAAAAATAATAAAAATCTCATCTGTTTGCTTTTAATTGTTTTTAATGGCAAGATGGAACCTTTGATGATTAAAACAATCATTACCTCTTGTGATTAATTTTAACCATTTGGGTTTCACCTTATTGTATTCATCTCATTGCATTATTCAGGTTTAGACAAAGGGAACGTTGCTTTCTTGCAAACAACAGGTGCTTCAAGAAGGATGGTCCCGGCACAGCGAAGCGCCATAACGCCCAATGCCACAAGGTACAAAGATGTTTGATATCTACAAACTCATAGACAAACTTTAACATTTGCAGACACTCATTAAAAAATCATTTGCATCCAAACTCAGAGTTCCTTAAATTAAATTCCCCGCTAAAATAGTCTTCAAAGACCATACAAATCCAACGAAAACTGACTCATTTCCTCAGACTCCTCATCATGCAACTTTACAAAATAGAAAAATAAATCCTTTTTGCCTCCATTCAGATGCATTTGTAGTATCATTGCAGCGTTTTTTGAAGATTAACCTACATTTCAAAATTATATCCGATGAATATTGACTTGCAAATCGCTCAGAGCGTCACTCCAAAACCCATCCGGGAAGTGGCCGGAAAACTGGGAATCCAAGAAGATGCCCTCGAACTTTACGGCAAATACAAAGCGAAAGTGCCTTTATCACTGATCGATGACGACAAAATCAAGCAACATCATCTCATTCTCGTCACCGCCATCACTCCTACCCCTGCAGGAGAAGGCAAGACGACTGTTAGTATCGGACTTACCGAAGGCCTGAACAAGATTGGCAAAAAAGCCGCCGCAGCTTTACGAGAACCCTCTTTAGGCCCGGTTTTTGGGATCAAAGGCGGCGCAACAGGTGGCGGACATTCACAGGTCATCCCGATGGAGGACATTAATCTACACTTTACCGGGGACTTTTCAGCCGTAGAGAAAGCCAACAACCTCTTAGCTGCTTTGATCGATAATGAACTGCATCACAATAGTCTGGGACTAAACTTAGACCAAAGACAAATCCTGTGGAAACGCGTCATGGACATGAACGACCGCGCTTTGAGGCAAAATGTACTTGGATTGGGCGGAAAGCCCAACGGAGTGCCGCGCGAAGGTGGATTTGACATTACAGCGGCCTCAGAGATAATGGCTATCCTCTGTATGAGCAAGAACATGACGGATATGAAAGAGCGCTTTGGTAATAT
>Ga0256832_1002407_pt1 | contig 12779 bp, 6 predicted proteins | sample 134614metaG_FD_190534 | JGI IMG/M metagenome (GOLD analysis project Ga0256832, IMG submission 190534) | Hydrothermal vent microbial communities from Lau Basin, Pacific Ocean - 134-614 | ecosystem: Environmental > Aquatic > Marine > Hydrothermal vents | place: Pacific Ocean: Lau Basin | collected... | reverse complement strand
TTCCCAAGCCGTCCGGCAACTCAATGAATTGAAAGGGAAACCATCTTTTGGGGTCGGCCTGAATTATAGCTTAGTCCAAAAACGCTCCGATGCGAATCCCTTGCATAACGGGCGAGATATTTTGATGCCTACATTTCGTGCGTCTATTCCGATTTTTCGCAAGCAATATAAGGCGAAGCAGCAAGAAGAAGCCTTGAAGCAGAAATCTTTGGAAGCAGATCGCCAAGCATTGGAATTAAAAATTAATACAAGCTTGACCAACTATTGGGTCGCTTTTCAGCAGGCTCGTTTGGAAATGGAATTAGCGGATGAACAAAGTCAATTGAGCCAGTCCGCCTTTGATATGTTGCTCTCTTGGTATAGTGCCAAGGGGACTAGGTTTGATGAATTGCTCAAGCTAAAAGACGATTTGTTTGAATACAAATTAAAAAAAGAAACAGCTTTGGTGAACCTATTTTTGGCGCAAGCCGGGATCGAAAGATTCGGAATCATTCAAAATTAAATTAAAAATGAAAAATAAAATAATCTTCATATCGGCTCTTGTGGCGGCTTTTGCCATCGGTTATGTTTTAGCTCCAAAGCGGGCGTCTCATAAGACGCAACCCATTGAGCATCAGCATAATAGCGCAGAAGAAACCATTTATACTTGTTCTATGCATCCACAGATTAGACGAAATGAGCCCGGTGCTTGTCCTATTTGTGGGATGGATTTGATTCCTTTAGATAACAAGAATTCAGGTCAAGATAATCCATTGGTTTTAGAGATGACGGATGCGGCGGTGACGTTAGCGAATATTAGTACGACTCTTGTCGGAGCCGGTGATGTGGCAGGAAAATCAGGTATCCGTTTGACCGGGAAGATGCAAGCGGATGAGTCAACGACAGCAAGCATAGTGAGTCATATTCCGGGACGAATTGAGCAATTGTATGTTCGTTTTACCGGAGAACATATCAAAAAAGGTCAGCGTATCGCTACGATCTATTCTCCGGATTTAATTGCGGCACAAAGGGAATTATTGGAAGCCGAGAAGATAAAAGAAGTGACTCCCGCCTTGTTGACAGCGGCCAAGAATAAATTAAAATATTTAAAAATTTCAGATCGACAGATTGAACAAATTCTAAGCTCCGGGCAAGTTCAAGAAAATTTTGATATTTATTCGGAATATTCCGGAGTCGTGACCAAGCGAAATGTGGCGGTATCGGATTATTTAAAGACGGGGTCTATTCTTTTTGAGATTCAAGATTTGTCTAAGCTCTGGGCCGTATTTGATGTTTATGAAAATCAATTGGCTAAATTGCGAAAGGGGAGTGTAGTAGAATTTACGGCCAATGCGATTCCGAATAAGACATTTCGTGCGGTGATTGATTTTATTGACCCGTTGATTCGTCCGGATACGCGGACGGCTTCCGTGCGTGCGTCTATTCGGAATGGTCGCAGTGAATTAAAGCCGGAAATGTTTATTACCGGAGAAGTCAAAACTCGAAAACCAACCGGAGCCTCCAAATTGATGGTGCCCAAAACAGCCGTTTTATGGACCGGAAAACGCTCGGTGGTTTATGTGAAGTTGCCGGAAGTTAAAGTCCCTTCATTTGAGTTTAGAGAAGTTGAATTGGGCGAGATGGTTGGTGATAAATATTTGATAGTCAGCGGGTTATCTGCCGGGGAAGAAGTTGTGACTAAAGGTGCCTTTGTAATTGATGCCTCCGCTCAATTGAATAATCAGGCCAGTATGATGAATCGTCTAGTGTCCCTTAATAGCGAGGCGTCTGCAGCACCGGTTATTCCGGATTACAAAAAATCATCTTCAGAATTTCGCCGGCAATTAGGCCATTTGGCTCAAGCCTATCTACGGCTCAAAGTCGCTTTTGTGCGGACAGATTCGGAAGATGCTTCCCATGCGGCGCAGGCATTTTTAATGGAATTAAAAAAAGTCCAAATGGAATTATTGAAAGGGGATGCCCACGTCTATTGGATGAAAAAAATGAAAGCGCTAAAATCGCATGCCCAAGCTATTGTAGAGACTGAAGATGTCGATGGTCAACGTGAGCAATTTCAATATCTGTCTAATGAGATGATAGAAACGATGAAGGCTTTTGGGAGTTTGGATAAGTTGTATGTCCAGCACTGTCCGATGGCTTTTGACGGTCAGGGCGCAGATTGGATTTCATCTGAATCGGTGATTAAAAATCCTTATTATGGTGACAAAATGCTTCGTTGCGGGAGCGTTACGGATAGCTTGTGATGGCTCAGAATGAAGGATTTTTGCTTGTCAACGATTCTGCTCGAGAGCTCGATAAAGGGCTGATTATCATCTTTGGATTTTTGAAGTGATTAGGCAATTACGATAGGAGTAAAATTACAAAAATCAATTTTCCGGCAAAGGCTTAGAAAGGTAAAATTTGACGATGGCACTTCCTTCAAAAACTACGCTTCCATTGAGTGTTTGTGCATTCTCTTGGATAAGTTTTCGTCCTAGTGAATAGGTGTTGTTGGTTTCTTTTGGGATACCCGGGCCGTTATCCTGATAGGTGAGTTGGTATTGGTATGTGTCTAAGGATTCTATTTTGATGGATATTTCTAGCAGTGCTATGTCGTCTTTTGGTCGTGCATGTTGGTATGAATTAAGTATGAGCTCGACGATGATGGCGCCTAAGTCACTGAGTCTGTGGGCTTGCATATTGATTTGGGGGGCGTCTATATTGAATTTGATTTGGAAGCTTTCTGTTTGCCCGGCATTTTTTAATTCCTTGGTTAAATTGGCGATATATTGGTCTAAAGCTAACTGACTTGATTGGCTATTTCTGAGCAAGTCAAATACTGCTATGAAGCTATTGACTCTTAACTTTGCGTCCATTAGGATACTATAAATTATATTTTCTCCCTGTTTTTTATGAAATGAAGCTTCATCCTCCATTGTCATCGCTGTAAGGAGGAGCGCCCTTCTGGCATAGTGGCGGATGTCTTGTAATTTTGTTTCTTTGAGTTCTTTTAGCTCTGCTTCGGATTTTGCTTTTTGCTCGGCCTTCTCTTTTTCCTTTGTGGCAATGATTATTTGCTCATCCTTTATTTTCTTTTCATATAATAACTTTATGTAAAAGGACAAAGAAATTAAACCAATAGCGAGGCCTACAATAAGTAGCCTTAGAGAGAAATCAGGCTCCTTATAAAAATGGTTTTTTACAGTTACCTTAAATTGGATTTCATCACTATCGTCATTGTTGGTGGTATTTTTTTTGCGCAAGCAGAATGTATATATTCCTGATTTAAGATTATTAAAAACAGCTACTTTGTCACTCGTCCAATCAGACCAAGATGTATCTAACTCCGGTATTTTGTAAGCGTACATTTTGTCATTGGGGATGTTGGCGCCGATGGCTGTAAAAGTGATCCGTAAATTGCCTTCGTCTTTAGGGAGACGAAATTCTTTGCGCTTATTTTCTGTAAAGGTCAAAGGACGGCCATTGATGGCTTCTATCCATAGATTGTCAAATTCTTGGGTCTTAAATTCCCAATCATTTTTGTTTATGATGGTCAGTCCTGAAATGGAAGGTATCCAAATTTCATCGCCAAAGTTTTTTATTCCGTTTTGAGTGACCTCTATGCCTTTAAATCCATTTTCCGAGCCAAAAGTTTTGAATGTTAATTCAGGCTTGGATGTAGAGCGGGGATCTATTGCTAAAAGCCGAATTGACGTGCCCACTAAAATTAAGCTGTCTGAAATCGTTGTGATAGCTGTAATAGGTTCATAATCAATAAGATAGGGTAGTACTCGCTCGAAAGTTTTTCCGGCGTCTTTCGACAAAAAAAGCCCAATATCACTGCCCATCCATATTTGTTGTTGGCTGTCTATGTCTAGGCAAAGGACATTGTTGACGGATTGGGGAGAGCGTATGGTGGCCGTTTGAAAAGTATTTGCTTGGGGATTCCATCGGATGACACCATATCGATTGCCCAACAAAATGTCTTGATTGGGCAGCTCAACCAAGGCACGAACATAGCCATGTCCTTTTGAAATGGAGTCCGGTATAAAGTAAGAAGTAGATTGATAGTTGGTATCTGTTTTTATGAGTTCTTGTCGAGTGGCCGACAAGACTGAGCGGTTTGCCAATGGGATAGACACATAGATAGGAGCCTCCTTAAAACTTGTGGGATAAATGGTTTGTTGGCTTTTGTCCGGCTTCCGGATGATTAGATTTTGACTTGTCGAAATAAACATTTTTTTCCCTGAGCTGATGGAGCCATAGTAACAGATAGTGTTTTTGGGTAAGATAGAACTCGTGTCAATCCTTCCGTTTTTATCGCAAGATACATCCGGACGATCATAGTAAAATAAATGATAATTGTTTTCTAGGGAGTCATAGACGACTGACCAAATATCCTGAAATGGCCGGCTACCCCGAAATTGAAAGTTTGGAAAATAATGATACAGCCCATCTTCTGTGCCCAGCCACAAGGTACGGTCTTTATCAATCCATAAGTTATGATACTCTTGGGCACAGAAGGGGCGGTAGGCTGATTGCTTGGGGTCATATCTATAGAGTTGTCTGTCAAAATGAATATATTCCGGAGTGAGTTTGGAATTTTTAATAGTAATTTTTTTTCGATGGATAAGTGTCGTAGTGGTTAAGTCGGGGACGTGTTGATAGACGGTGGACTTGCCGGATTGTTTGAGGATGTAAGTATCTTTACCCACTGTTAAGAACGTTGAGTTGGTTTGTAGAGATAAGCCGGTGATAGGCTTGGTATCTTCGTCTAAATAACCAAAATTATGGTTAGCATCAATAAAATAGATTTGGTCACGAACAGCTGCCAACTGCGTAATGGGAATAGAGTCGTTTTTTAGAATGGCAATCTCCTTCTTTTGTGTGACCATATTATATATCCCACAAATACCCATTTCAGAGTAATAGATAAAGGGGGGCTTGATCACTTGGATTCGTTTTGTTTGGAGACTATCAAAGAATGGAATAGGCGAGAAGCGTACCCCATCAAATTGATAGGTGCTCAGATGGGTATCAACAATCAATAGACTGTCCTGATAGCCCCAAATACCGGTAATCTGACTCCCACTACTAAGGCCATCTGCTTGATGATAATTCTTAAATTCTTTTCCGTCAAACCTGGAAACGCCCCGTTTTGAACCTATCCACAAAAATCCCCTATCGTCCTGATACACGGCCATGACTTGCTGTTGAAGCAGCCCGTCATGAACCGTATAATGATTGAAGGAAATAGGATTTTGAGTGTGTAAGTCAAAGAATAAGAATAAGAGAATTGCGGTTAATATTCTTATTGGGTGCTTTTTCACTTTCTATAGGCAGTTAAACGATTATGGACATTTTTTTTGTAGGTGTCTCCGATAGGGAGTTGATTGTACACTTTGATTATGCCATTAGCATTCGTTCGCTTAATTTTTCTAGGTATTGAAATTCGGTTTGCCGTGTAGCTTGAGACATAATCCAAGTTGACATAGAAAGATGTGTGGATTCGGATTAGTTTTTTGTAGTTGATTTGGTTTTCAACTATTTTCTGAAATCCACCACATAAAGAAATATCTCGTTCATCTTGCGCCAAATGAATAGTAGTTATATAGCCTGATGCCGAAACACAGACGATATCGTCTTTGCGGATGCGCCAATTTTTGGAACCGATAGGAGATGTAAGCTGATGATCGTAATGGCTCAATGCATGGGTAATGGTAGCATTAAGCTGCTTGTTGCTTAGGCCTTTGAGCATGTAGGCAGCTGTCTTTAAATTGGCAGCTTGATTGATAAAGCGTTCATCATCGCTATTGGATAAGACGATGACGGGTGCTTTTTCTTGTAGGCTAAGCTCTTCTGTTAGGTCTAAGCCGGTTTGGGGCTCTTCCAATAGGATATCAATCAAGAATAAATCGTAGTCACTCATTGTTACGGCCTTGCGGAAATCAGCGCTGTTGTGCATTATTTGTGTCGATTTGTAACCTATCTCTCCAAGTTGGCGTTGAAGAAAGCTAGCTTCTCTGACGTTGTCCTCTAGGATTAAAATGCGTGCGTCATGGTTTGGGTTGAAGACTTCTTGAGTTGGGTAGTTGACATGCATAGTTAGGGGTTTTTGATTTACGTTACGTGCAAATTATACCTAATTTGTATGAATGTCAAATCCCAACTACCCGAAGATTAAAGGAATTCTTCTAAGTCGCATTGTTTTTCTGCTAACAATGTAATTACGTTGTTTTTTATTCAAAAAAAGTGCATTTTATTTTTGAAAAGAACTTTCTCTGTAACTGTTTAGGTGCTCCTATTTTAAGGCAAAAAATAGGCATTTTTGTGGATGTTGAAGCTACAATTTTTGAAGCGTAGCTGGGCTACGTGAGAAAATTTTAGCAAAAACAGGCGCAAAAAGGGCATTTTTTGACCAAAACAGTGGGTGCCTAAATAGTTACCTTTCTCTTGCGTTTTAAGTTAGAGGTTGGGTCTTGTTTACTTCTTGCTCGAAGTATTCAAAAATATCATTTCGGTAGGTTCTTCCAAATTTAATTTTATTGGTTATTGGATGGTGTGGCGTGGATATCTGAATGGGTAGGATAATGGCATTTTGGTCATATTCTGTAATTAAGTCTAGGTTGACAAAGCAGCTTCTGTTTATTTGTTTTAGGGATGGAATATTGAGAGAACGAGAGATTTTGTTCAATTGATTTTTGATGGTGTATCTTGTCCCGTCAGCAAGTAGGATATGAGAAAGATGCCCGTGTGCGATGGTACAAAGAACCTGTTGTTTAATAATGCGTATTTTTTTTCCGGCATTGGAAAGCCAAGTATAATTAGATTGAATAAGCCCGGATTTGATAATATGCTGAATGGTTACAGACCATTGCGCCGTGGAAGTGGGTTTTAGGAGATAGGAACTAGTGCCTAGTTTAATGGCTTTTTCTATAGTTTGGTCATCAGAAATAGAAGTATAAATAATAAACGGTATTTGGGTCTCTCGTATTAATTCTAATTCTACGTTTTTTTCTTCCGAAAAAATATCTAATATGATAAGGTCAAAATGGTGTTTGTGTAAGTAGCTTGCTAAATCACCGGCTTTGTTGACAATGGTAGTGCGCTGAATACCCAAGCCCGCAATCTGCTTTTGCAGCTTTTTAGCTGCGGCTCTATCCGGGTCAAAAATGAGCATTTTTATTGGGAAAGGTGAATGTATTAGCATAGGGTTATGCTTGTATGGTTTGCCAAGAAGCCTATTGTTGTAATCATTTTGGTGTGTTTTGGGCTACACGAATGTAGTAGTTAGGGTAAAAAAATATCAGAAGGTTTTAAAATATTACAATCTAACACGCAATACAAAAGGACTACGCATAGAGAATTATGGAAAATATCCGCATTACTAGTTATTCAGTTGAGCTATTGAGCCGGCGGGCAGAATGCTTAACTAGCTCCAAGTTAGTACAGAAAAGTGGCAAATTCAAGATTTACCTATAAAATCTGCCATCTTTTTCACAAACTGTACCTTTTTTTGCCATGAATGGTTGCCCTAACGGTCTTAATCATCCTATTTGATAGGAGATTTAATTTTTCAAAAGTTGTGTTTGCTCCGAAAACGTAGGGACGCACGGCCGTGCGTCCCTACGTGAGAAAATTTTAGCAAAAACAGGTGCAAAAAGGGCATTTTCTAGCAAAAATTAGCGGGTAGCTAGACAGTTACAAAAAAAGGTAACTATTTAGATGCCCCAATTTTTAGATAGAAAATAGGCATTTTTGTGTATGCTGAAGCTACAATTTTTGAAGCGTAGCTGGGCTACGTGAGAAAATTTTAGCAAAAACAGGCGCAAAAAGGGCATTTTCTAGCAAAAATTAGCGGGTAGCTAAACAGTTACAAAAAAAGAAGCAACCCATAAAGGATTGCTTCTTTTTTATCGAAAGATGCTGTACCGGTTACTTCGTACTAGTCGCCTTCTTAATCTTCTTTTTCGATTTATAAGTCGATTGGGTGGCTTTTTTGGCCATTGGATTCCAATCTCCTGTTAAATCCACAACTGAAGCAGAGGCAATAAAGATTGAAGAGTAAGTACCAAAAATAATACCCCACATGATAGCAAAGGCAAAACCTTTGATACTGTCTCCACCAAAAATCAATAGAATCAAAATGACAATCAAAGTTGTTATTGATGTAATCAAGGTTCTACTCAATGTCCGGTTGATGGCCAAGTTAAAGACTTCTTTCTTGGTGGTGCCGCGATGTTCATCGATAAATTCACGGATACGGTCATAAACTACCACCGTATCGTTTACCGAATATCCAATCACCGTCAAAATCGCTGCCACAAAGGCTTGGTTGATTTCCATGGAGAAAGGCATCAAGTGCTCTAAGATTAAGAACATACTCAATGTCGCCAATACATCGTGGAATAGGGCGATGACTGCTCCCATACTAAATTGCCATTTGCGGAAACGAATGAACAAGTACAAGAATATCAATGCCAAAGCGACTAAGGCAGACTTGAATGAACTCGCCCGTATATCATCTGCTATCGTTGGGCCTACTTTACTAGAACTAATAATCTTAGTACCGGAAGAAGCAACATCTTTAAATGCTTCTTCATTGAGACTGCCACCGGATAGTGCATTAACTCCTTCGTAGAGTTTGTGCGTCACTTCATCAATGGCCTTGGGGTCAGAGCTATCAATCAGATACTTGGTGATAATATTAAAGGTATTATCGGTACTGACCACTTTTACGGTGGGTTCAGAGCCAAACTGTTTTTTCAATTCTGCTCTAATGGCGTTGGCATCTACATTGACGGAAGGATCAAACTTTACACTATAAGAGTATCCACCGGTAAAGTCCACGCCTAAGTCAAATCCGCGTGTAAAAAATAGACCCGCACCAATCAAAATGACCACACTGGAAAAAATGTAACCATATTTGCGCAAGCCAATCCAATCAACATTCGTATTAGTCAAAAAATTAGCCGACCACGGATAACTGAAAGAGACAGGCTTGCCTTTGGCAACCCACCAATCTATGATTAACTTGGTTAATACCAGCGCCGTTAACATAGAACTTAAGATACCAATAATCAAGACGACCGCAAATCCTTTAATCGGGCCGAGACCAAAATAAGATAAGACCATCGCCGTCAATAAGGAGGTTACGTTGGCATCAATAATCGCCGAGTAGGAATGCTTAAATCCATCTTTAATCGCTTGTTTCGGCGACTTTCCGGCTCGCAGTTCTTCCCGTATCCGTTCATAGATGATAACGTTGGCATCCACGGCCATACCCAAAGTCAATACAATACCTGCAATACCCGGTAAGGTCAGCACGGTGCCGTATGAGGCCAAAGCTCCAAAGATAAAGAACAAGTTGGCCACGAGAGAGACCACCGCAACCATCCCCCCAAAGGCATAGTAGGCGACCATAAATAGTAACAATAAAACAAAGGCCAGAGCCACAGAGTTAAAACTCTTGGTGATGTTGCCTTTTCCTAGAGATGGGCCAATCAATTGTTCTTGGATGATGGTCGTTTTGGCGGGTAATTTACCGACTTCCAGGATGTTGGCTAATTCGGTCGCTTCCGCAACGCTAAAGTTACCGGAAATCTGGGTATTTCCACCTAAGATAGCACTTTGTACTCTAGGAGAAGAGACCACTTCGTTATCAAGGGCGATAGCGACTTCCCGCTTGCCGTTGGCAAAAGCTTTGGAAGTCATATCCCCCCAAACTTTGGCGCCTTGGTTGTCCATGTTTAAGGTGACCATTATTTCTCCCGTAGTTGGATCTGTATTGGTGGCAGCATTGGTTATATGATCGCCCTCCAGTGGCGCAGAAGATTTTCCGTAAGGCTTTTGGATGGCATACAACATGTAGGTGTATTTGTTTTTGTCATCATCGACCGGCTTATAAGACCATAAGAACTTGATGTCTTGTGGGAAAAGCGCTTTGACTTCCGGTCTATCCAATAACTTCGAGATGGTGTCTCTTCTGTTTTTATTGGCATAGCCCATCACGGGCGAAGCCGGCAATCCGTCTTGTGTATAACCCAGTTGAAAGTTAGCAAATAAGGGGCCGATATCCGTTTTTGGAGCGGCCTTAACTTCCCAAGTAGAATCTATTACATTCCCGTTGTCATCATATTTGTATGTCAAAGTAGAGTCTTTGGGGGCTTCTACAGTCTTGACTTTACCCAAAGTTTCTTGGAGCTTTTTGTCAGCGGCCATAAAGGCGTCCGCAATGCCCGGGTCATTTAGACGGTAGGTATCCCAAAACTCTAATTTGGCTACCGTAGAAATATATCTACGAGCGGTTTCTGGATTTTCCATCCCCGGCAATTCTACGATAATCAGGTTTCGGTTTTCATCCAAAGAGATATTAGGCTGAACAACGCCTAATTTATCAATCCGCTTGCGCAAACGCAAAAACGTTTGTTGGACGGCTTCATTGGCTTTTTCTCGCAAGAGAGAGAGTACGGCAGCATCAGAAGCGTTGGCAGAGATATTGTCTCTAAGCGATTCGTTGCGGCTAAAAATATCAGCCAGCTTAGTGCCATCCGAATACTTTTTGTAAGCCTTCTCAAAGCTATCAATAAAATCCCCGCCGTTGGCCATTTCGGCTTGAGCCACATCTAAGGCTTTGTCAAAGCCTTTATTTTTACTTTCTTTGGATAGTTCAAAAAAGAAATTTTTCAGGTCAATCTGAAGAATTACGCTCATTCCCCCTTTCAAATCCAATCCCAAAGCTAGTTGTTGAGATTTCAAATCATCATAAGTAAACTTCTTGATGAGTGGAATGTTAAGCGCTGTCTCTGTCGATGCGGAATCCAAAAACTGACTTCTAAACTTTTTGAATGCTTTGCTTTGTAGCGCAGCATCAGATATAGAAGAGCTTTTTTGAGTCGCAAATGCATCGGCTTTCTTCTCTACTTTTCTGGTAGGGAAGATTAATAAGTACTGATATAGACAGACAATCGTCAGCATAATCAGTAATACTTTGAACAATCCTTTTGTTTGCATTCGTAAAAAACTTTTTGTCGGAGTTAGTGTGTCCTTTGTTAGCTAAAATCGTAATCCATCCAAGAATTATTCCAAAAGGAATAAAAACCAAAAATATAAATGAATAAATCACTCTATAATTGGTTCAAAATGAATAAATTACAAAATCAAAGCTGAAAAAAAAGAGACAGACCAACTTTTCATCTGTTGCCAAAAATTTGGCGAAATAATAATTTTGTGGTTCACTTTTTCAAAAGTAGCGCAAATATAGTGGTTTTACAGCATAATAACCTAAAATGTTGCAGCTTGTTTTTTCGCTATTTTTTTGTTTTTGAAGATTATAGGGCAGAGCCACCTGTTTTTTTGTTCCCAAAACCTATTTTGGGGTGGGACTCAATGAAAATCAACCGGTTAGAAGTTGGTTTGTATGCTTGAAATATCCTATCTTTGTACGTAACTGTTTAGGTGCCCCAATTTTTAGATAGAAAATAGGCATTTTCTAGCAAAAATTAGCGGGTGGCTAAATAGTTACCTTTGTACTAGACTTCCGGTCATTTGATTGGTATGTCGTCATTTTTCATCAAAATTATTTACCAAATGGGTCTATTTGACTTTCTTAAGAACAAAAAAAAGAGTGTACCAACGCCTCCAAAACCGGACGTAAGCGCCAATGCGGATGAAATGATGCGTCAACAGAAGTTGATGATTCTCGACAATACGATTGCTACACTCGGAATTAATGTGGAAAACCTAAACCTTGATTTCTACGATAACGTGGCTACGGTTGGCGGCTTAATTCAGTCTGAAGAGGAGCGCAATGCTATTGTGACGGCGCTAAATGCGGTCGATGGTGTGTATAGTGTGAATGACAATCTTGAAGTGGCAGCGCCTCCTGCGCCTGAGTTTGAGACGTATGTCATCCAAAAAGGAGATTCGCTTTCTAAGATTGCGAAGCGTTATTTTGGAGACCCTATGAAATACAAGGAAATCTTTGAAGCCAATAAGGATATTTTGGACGATCCTAATAAGATTTTCCCCGGTCAGGAAATTAAGATTCCTTTGAAGTAGGGATACGCCCTTACGGGAAAAAGTAAAAGCATCTAGGCCTTTGGCTTGGGTGCTTTTTTTTGTTTTTTCCTTTTGGTTGCTACCTATCTTCTTTGTAGATGTCTGAGTCACACGTACTTAGTGCTTAGGCATTACATTTTTCCTTACCACTAAGGGCACGAAGATAACACTAAGTTTACACTAAGCAACGCTACAAATTCTTGGCTTTAGCCTTGCTTTACTGGTAGTTTTAACGGACGAAGCAGAAGTAAAACTATTGGGGACTTTAGCTTATTTTACTGTTGGTTTTACTTTGCCGTGTTGGTAGCAGCCAAATTTATTTGGCTGAAAAAAGCTTGCTCTCCATCTCCCGAATGAATTCGGAAGTACCGGTGAGATTCAGCGCCAAGCTTTGGGCTTGCTTTGTCGTTGGTTTTACTTTGCTGTTGGTTTTACTTTGCCGTTGGTTTTGCTTTGCCGTGTTGGTAGCAGCCAAATTTATTTGGCTAAAAAAAGCTTGCTCTCCATCTCCCGAATGAATTCGGAAGTACCGGCGAGATTCAGCGCCAAGCTTTGGGCTTGCTTTGCCGTTGGTTTTGCTTTGCCGGAAGCAAAACAATTAGGGGCTTTAGCCCCATTTGATTGCCTAAAAAAGTAAACCCGACTACGCCCAAAGAAAACATTAGGAATCGTGTTTTTTTTATTCAAATTGTCATCCATTTGGCGGTTAATTCCACCGGTGTGGTACAAAAAAAAGCCCC
>Ga0256832_1002406_pt1 | contig 12783 bp, 5 predicted proteins | sample 134614metaG_FD_190534 | JGI IMG/M metagenome (GOLD analysis project Ga0256832, IMG submission 190534) | Hydrothermal vent microbial communities from Lau Basin, Pacific Ocean - 134-614 | ecosystem: Environmental > Aquatic > Marine > Hydrothermal vents | place: Pacific Ocean: Lau Basin | collected... | reverse complement strand
ACATCAAGTACTACAATAGCGACCGGGTACATAGCTACAACGACTATGTGACGCCCATTGAGGCGGAGAGGGCCGCCGCGTAGAAAAAGCGCCTATCTGTTGGTACGAAATTACTTGACCACTACAGAGGGAGAGAGTGAAGGGAGGCGGGTGACGGAGTATTATCGGTTAGTCTCACGAACAATGCTCAGTCAGAGTGGAGAGAGAACACTAATATCCACGATAGTGCCACCCGAAATAGCTCATTTGGATCTAGGCTTCACCGTATTACCCAAAGATCAGAACTATCTACCTATATTTTCAGCCACATATTTCTCTATTGTTTTTGATTTTTTTATTAAGAGCACAGGAAAAGGGCATTTCCGAAATGATTTAGCCACACTACTCCCAATACCGGATTTCAAACAACAGCCTGACTCGTTGGTAGTAAGAGCACTTGTATTAACCAATTTAACAACACTCTACGCCAACCTCTGGCAATCCTGCTGGCAAGACAGCTTCCGCGAGCAACGCTGGAGCACCGACAGCCCCCTGCTCAATGCCGACTTCTTCGCCAACCTCACCCCCGACTGGCAACGCCACAACGCCCTGCGCAGCGACTTCGAGCGCCGCCAGGCCCTGCTGGAAATCGACGTCCTCGTCGCCCAGGCACTTGGCATGACCCTCGAAGAACTCAAAACCATCTACCGCGTCCAATTCCCTGTCATGCGCCAATACGAAGCCGAAACCTTCTACGACCAGAACGGCCGCATCGTCTTCACTCCCAGCAAAGGCCTCACCGGCGTCGGCCTCCCCAGAAAAGCCCGCAAGGCCGACCTCGACAACGGCATCCGCTACGGCATCATCCCGCCCGGGGAAAACGGCGGTAACGGTGGAACCGCTTCGCTTGATCCACCCTACAACGCGCACTACGACGCGCACGCCGTAGGGTGGAACAAGCGCAGCGGTTCCACCATCGCCCGTGAAAACACCGCCCTCGGCTGGGAAGACATCCAACACCTCCCCGACGGCCCCATACAACGCACCGTCGAATACCACGCCCCCTTCGTCAAACCCGACCGGGAAAAGGATTACGAAACCGCCTGGACGTTTTTCGAGGAAACATCATGAATCCAGATAGCCGCAACATTCACGGCGCAACCGGTGGATCCGCTGCGCTTGATCCACCCTACGACATGCCCCCCATACGCCCCGTAGGGTGGGTCAAGGAGCGCAGCGACGGACCCACCGGAACAACGCCACCCAAATCACGATTTTCGCAACACCCTTTTTGGTGGATCCGCTGCGCTTGATCCACCCTACAACTTAACGGCCATCAATTATCCGGAGGAAACTATGTCGGAAAACAATAAATTACAATACAAAATAGCTTGGATTGGATTCGCTGGTACCGTTCTTGCGGCAATTATTAAAACCGTTTCTATGATGAGCTCATCAAACCAGCCTCCACCACCAAATCCCACGACTAATGGTCCAGTCGTCATTGTAAACAACACAGTAAACCCATCGCCTACAACACCGCCACCACAGTCCACCAACAGCGGTATAGAAACGCCTGCACCGAGAAAAGAAAAACCCTTTTCCAACGCCCCGGCTGTCACTCATGCGAAATCCACAGCCACCGTAGAAACATCGCCCCGATTACCCATGCAAGCGCATCTACAACAACCTAATGCCTCAAAAACCATTCGGCATCCAGTTACACGGGACATTGTGATCAACGAGGGCGCTCGCTCCAGAATCTGCGGCGACATCTTCTTGAAGGTGAAGGAGATCTACATCGACGACACTGGCTTCCCGGGCGACAAGATCATCGTGTCCTGGACAGGCTCCCAGAAGGAAGGCAAACCTCTCGAAATCGGCGCTCCGCCGCTCACGATATCCGACGCCTGCGCCGTTCAAGTACTGAAAACCGATCTCGGCTCACACAGCCGTTTCGCCAAACTCAAAATCACCCAGCAAGTCAAAGGAGATGAAAATGACTAAACATCGCATTCTGCTATCCGTACTTCTGCTTGGCGCTCTGACATCCCAATCCACCATGGCATGCGACTCACTTGTCGATATTCCCAAGTCGCAGTTCAAGGAAATCGCAAACCAGATCAAGAATGCCGACGAACTCGACCTCGACGCCATCTTCCAGTATTCGAAACTCCTCTGCGCCGACAACCCCATGCTGCGCGACTATGCCCGGCGTATCGGACTCAAGTCCAAAAACCTGCCAATCCGCTCACATGCGCTTTACGCCTCCCTCGCGGAGATGGAGAATATTGTTCTAAAGACCTATAAAACGAGAGGTCTATCGGCGGAACAACTAAAATACATCGACCAACATCCGACAATCGTCTACAGCATAAGATATCGCGATGCAAAACATGCGTGCTTGTCTCTTTACGGAAGCGAGAAGTGTAATCCTGACTATGTAGCGAAGGTACAAGGCAGTAAAGTGTTAATAAAATATGCCTCAGGCTCGGTCAATGCCGCCCTCGAACTGGGAGACGATGGTACATTAACGGGAGAATTGAATAACAACAAAGTCAAACGAATCCCGGTTACGATAGACCTCCAATAGCGGTTTGGTAGATCCGCTTCGCTTGATCCACCCTACACCACTTCTAGCGTAGGGTGGGTCAAGGAGCGAAGCGACGAACCCACCAAATCCACCGCCCTATAAAACAATGCTCTCGCTGGCGAAAGTATCCAGTGCATTCGATACCGCCAACCACGGGGAAATGGTGGATCCGCTTCGCTTGATCCACCCTACAGGGCGCGTGATGTACCCTGCGTGTTCAGGGGCGTGATGCGATGGCTGCCTCCTTTCTCTGTAGGGATTTGAGGTAGAATTCGGCGACGTTCGGGTTATTTACCAACCTGTTCTCCACTTTCCGTCAGGGACGCGTCATGCTGCCATCTCTTGTTTCCTCTGAATTGACCGCAAGCATCCGGCGCTTTCTGCGGGTGACGTTTCCGGCGACGACGAGCGGGTTTCTCCGGGAGGATGGTTCGACGGCGATCGATGACTTGCTGTCCGCGTCGGGGGCGGTGTTCAAGGGGCCTTTTCTGAGCGTTGGGTTGCCGTTTCGCACGACGGAGGCGTCGGCTAAGTTGCCTTTTCGGGTGCTGCGTCCCGGTTTTGCGCCCTATCGGCATCAGTTGCAGGCGTTCGAGCGGTTGTGTGGCAAGCGGCCCGAGGCGACACTGGTGGCGACGGGCACCGGCTCCGGCAAGACGGAATGTTTTATGTACCCGGTGCTGGATTATTGCGCGGCCAATCTGGGGCGTGGCGTCAAGGCGGTGATCATCTATCCGATGAATGCGCTGGCGACGGATCAGGCGCGCCGCTTTGCCCGGGAGATTGATCGGCGCGACGGGCTGCGCGGCGCGGTGCGGGTGGGTTTGTTCGTTGGCGATGCGGAGCGCTCGCCCAATACGCAGATGACGCGCGACCGGGTGATTAGCTGCAAGACGACGCAGCGGGAGAATCCGCCCGATATTCTGCTGACCAATTATAAGATGCTGGATTATCTGCTGATCCGGCCCAGGGATCAGGCGTTGTGGCGCTTCAATGAGCCGGGGACGCTGCGGTTTCTGGTGGTGGACGAGCTGCATACCTTCGACGGCGCGCAGGGCACGGATCTGGCCTGTCTGATTCGCCGGCTGCGGGATCGGCTCGGCGCGGGCGACGAGCTGGCCTGCGTTGGCACGTCGGCGACGATCGGCAGCGACGAATCGCTGTCGCGCCTGACCGACTACGCCAGCCAGGTGTTCTCGACGCCTTTCGATGGCGAGGCCGTAATCCGCGAGGATCGGCTGGCGCCGGAGGAGTTTATCCGGCCTCTGGCCAGCGACTTTCAATGGCCGTCGCCCGATGCCTTTCTGGCGCGTCCGCCCGATCAGTTCCCTTCGGCGGCGGATTATCTGGCGGTGCAGGCGCAGCTCTGGCTGCCGTATCCGCCGTCCGACCTCAATCACCCTGAGGCGGCTCGCCGCAACCGGGCGCGCGTGGCGCTGGGCGAGATGTTGCTGGCCCATCCGGCGGTGCATACGCTGTTGCGGCAAGACGCCGGGCTGATCGACAGCGAGCAAATCATCCGCGACTGGCAGGCCCGGCTGCATGCCAGCCGCGAGGGCGCGGCGGCGATGCTGGACAGCCTCTGCGCCCTGCTGGCCACGGCGCGGCGGGCGATCGACGACGATCCGAATCGGGTGCAGCCATTGGTGCAGTTGCGTTTTCAGCTCTGGTTCCGGGAGTTGCGGCGGCTGGTGGCCAGCGTGGAGGCGACGCCCGGGCTGGCTTTCGCGGACGATCTGCCGGAGCTGACCGATCCGCTCCACTTGCCCGTGGCCCATTGCCGCGAATGCTACGCCACTGGGTGGATTTCCTGGCGGCAGCCGAACGAGCCGCGCCTGAGCACCGATCTTCGCCAGATCTACCAGGCCTGGTTCGGCGGCTCGGCGGATACACTGGTGCTCTTGCCCCACGATGATGATACGCCGCCACCGGGCAAGGGTCGTCTGCGCCGGGTGTGCGACCGCTGCGGCTATCTGGGCGGCGAATCCACCCAGGAGTGCCCCGATTGTGGCAAGCAGTCCCGCCTGCTCCCCGTGTGGGCGCCGGACATGAATGTGCGCAGGCAGTCGGGCGGCGTGCCGATCATCCAGTTTCAGAATGATTGCCCGTGTTGCGGCGCGACCGCCGGGCTGTCGATCATGGGATCGCGGGCCGCGAGCCTCGGTAGCGTGCTGGTGGGGCAGCAGTTTGCGTCGCTGTTCAACGATGACCACAAGCTGATCGCCTTTTCCGATTCGGTGCAGGACGCGGCGCACCGGGCGGGATTCTTCGCGGCGCGAACCTGGCGGCAGATGATGCGCGACGCCATTCATCAGGCGATACAGCAGCGCTTTGCGGGGCTGTCGCTGTTGCAGGCGGCCGACAACATCGCCGGGTTCTGGCGCGAAAAGCTGGGCGACGAGGCGTTCTGCGCCACTTTTATCGCGCCCAATATGCAGTGGTTGCAGGATTGGGAAACGCTGCAACACGAGGGCAAGCTGCCGCCCGATTCCGATCTGGCCGAGCGCTGGGTGGGCCGGCGGCTGACCTGGGAGGTCATCAACGCTTTCGGGCTGGGCAGTCGCATCGGGCGGACGCTGGAGCGTTCGGGCAAGGCGACCGTCTCTCCTGAAGACGGCGCGCTGGAACAGGCCGTCGCCTTTGCCCTGCCCCGACTGCAAGGGGCGATCGAGGAGCTGCGTCAGCTCGACGAGGCGACGCTGCGGCGGTTCATGCTCGGGTTGCTGTGGCGGATGCGCACCCAAGGCGCTTTCTATCACGATTTTCTTCGTGAATATCTTGCCCATGGCGGCAGGGAATATATGCTCAACCGGCTCAATTTTCTGCCCGGCTTCGGCAAGGCCAGAAAGCCGCCGGCGTTTCTGTCGATCAAGCGCATCAGCAAGCATTTCGATTACGTTCACGGCAAGCAGCGGAGCTGGTATCGACAGTGGTTCGACAAGATGCTGGCCGCCGATGAGACGATGGCCTCTGCATCGTTCGTCGAAGCCTACAGTCTGGTTCTGCAGGGTCTGGCGCAGGCCGGCATTTCGCGGGAGCACTCGGTGCGGGGCGAGGCCGTCTGGTCGTTGGACCCGGCCCACTGGCGCTGTGAAACGGAGCTGGCCGAGCTGCGCTGCGACGCATGCAAACAGCGGATTCAGGTGGCCGCCAGTCAGGCGCTGCTGTGGGCGGAGACGCGCTGCATGCGCGGCGCCTGCATGGGCCGGTATCAACACGCGAAATCCTTCCCCTCCCAACGCCTCCAGCCCAAACCGCCGATCAGGCTGGTGGCCTCGGAGCATTCGGCGGTGCTCGATGCCGATACCCGCAGGTTTGTCGAGCTCTCCTTCAAGAACGGGACGCGACCCTGGGATATCAATCTGCTCTCGGCAACGCCGACGATGGAGATGGGCATCGATATTGGCGATCTGTCCACGGTGCTGCTGTGCAGCGTGCCGCCGCAACAGGCGAATTATCTGCAACGGATCGGTCGCGCCGGGCGCAAGGATGGCAACGCGGTCAATGTGACACTGGCGACCGGCGCACCGCACGATCTCTATTTCTATGCCCTGCCGGAGGAGATGATGGCGGGCGATGTTCAGCCGCCGGGCGTGTTCCTTCGGGCCACGGCGGTACTCGAACGCCAGTTGATCGCCTACTGTTTCGACCGCTGGAGCCGTAGCGGCGTGGCCGAAACGGCCATTCCGGGCACATTGCGGACCGTGCTCAACGGCATCGACAATCAGGATACGACGGTTTTCCCCACGCCCCTGGTCGATTTCATCGTCGATCATCGCAACGATCTGCTGGACGGTTTTCTGCGACTGTTTCCGGAGCTGGACGACGACGCCCGACAGCGTTTGCGCGATTTTCTTTTCGCCGAAGGGGCGGACTGCATCCATTATCGCTTGCTCAATCGGTTGCAGGAGATGGCGCGCCAACGCAAGCAATTCCGAAAGCGGATCGATGAACTCAAACGGGAGCAGGAACGGCTGAAAAAGCTGCCGGACGATGAAGCCATCGAGGAAGAACGCCGCGCTGTCAACCAGGAGCGCAGCGGGCTGATGAAGCTGTTGAGCGACATCAACGCCAAGCAGACGCTCAATTTCTTTACCGACGAGGGGATGCTGCCGAACTACGCCTTTCCCGAGGAGGGCGTGCAATTGCACTCGGTCGTTTACCGCCGCAAGGAGAAGGCGCAACGGACCGGTGATGGCGCCGAGACGCCCAGCCCCTACGAAAAAACCGTATTCGAATTTCGCCGCCCGGCCCATGCGGCGCTGAGCGAGCTGGCGCCGGAAAACCGCTTCTATGGCTTTGGCCGCCGCGTGGAGATCGACCAGATCGACCTTTCGGTTTCCAGCGTCGAGAAGTGGCGGCTGTGCAACCAGTGCCACCATGCGGAAAACGTGACGACCGGCGATACGCATGCCGTCTGTCCCCGTTGCGGCAGCGAGCTGTGGCGCAATGTGAGCCAGAAACAGTCTCTGCTGCGCCTGAAACAGGTATACGCCAATACCAATGACCGCGACAGCCGCATCGAGGACGACAACGATCAGCGCGAACCGCTGTTCTTCAATCGCCAGTTGCTGGTGGACGCGCCGCGAGAGCAGTCAGGCGCGGCGTGGCGAATAAGCGATGAGGCCTTCCCCTTCGGTTTCGAGTATCTGCGCAAGGCGATATTCCGCGAGATCAATTTTGGCCAGTTCAGCGGAGACGGACAGGAAATCGAAGTCGCCGGCGTCAACACTGCCCGCCCCGGCTTCAGGATCTGCCGCCACTGCGGCAAGGTCAACCGGCGCGGACGCAAAAGAAGCCAGAATCACGCCTTCGGTTGCAAGCTGCGCAAGGAGCATGTGGCGGAAACCGAGGCCGATTTCCATCAGGCGCTCTACCTCTACCGCGAGCTGCAATCCGAGGCGGTGAGAATCGCATTGCCGCTGGCCGAAGTGGCCAGCTCCGATATTCGTCTGCAGAGCTTGGTCGCCGCGCTTCACCTTGGGCTGACAAAATATTTTCAGGGCAATGTCGGGCATTTGCAGGTCACGACCTATTCCGAGCCGGTCGGCGTGGGCGATCAACGCCAGCATTTTCTGGTGATTTTCGATACCGTGCCGGGCGGAACGGGCTACCTGAAGGAACTGCTGCGCGCGCCGGATGCCTTTCGACAGATGCTGCAATCGGCCTACGACACGCTCAATACCTGCGCCTGCAATCTCGAACCCGACAAGGACGGCTGTTACCGCTGTCTCTACGCCTATCGGGAAAGCCGGAACCTGCCGATAACTTCCCGCGACTCGGCCAAATCGCTGATCAAGGAGATTCTCGATCGCTGGGACAGGCTGGAGCAGGTGGACGCCCTGGAGATAACGGATCACAACGCGCTGCTGGAAAGCGAGCTGGAACGGCTGTTCATCGAAAAACTCGCCAATGCCGGCCCCGACATCACATTGACCCCGCATTATCTCAACGGCAAGAACGGCTATTTGCTGAGTCTTGCCCGCCCGGATGGGAAACCGATCAGTTGGGTGATCGAACCGCAGGTCAATCTCGGCGCTGATGAAGGCATTCTGATCGAAAGCCGCCCGGATTTCGTCATGCGTCCGACCAGTGAGGAAGACGGCGTCAAGCCCGTCGCCATTTTCATGGACGGCTATGCCTACCACCGAGACATCGTTGCCGACGATGCGCTGAAACGGCTGGCGATACTGCGCTCGGGCCGCTACCGGGTCTGGAGCCTGAACTGGAACGACATGCCGAAAGCCGGCGCGCAACAGGACGACTCGCCCGTGAGCTGGATGCTGGAAGCCGCCGATGACCGCGCCGTGGCGGTCTTCAACATCATTGCGCAAAAGACGGGGCGGAAAAGTTTCAACCAACTTGCCGGGCTGTCGCAGCAGGGCGCTTTCGCCTGGCTGCTTCACTACCTCGCCGACGCTCGGGCCATGTCGTCCGAGCTTTCGTGGCTGGCGCTCGCCTTGCAATTCATCAATCTACCATTGTCAAACCCGGCGACACCCCGACAGTTGCCCGTGGCGGAAACGGACATACCGGAGCCGTGGCGTCTCGACCGGCTGGGCGACGGAACACTGGTCGGCTCGCGCACGCTCCACAGGCATCCCCAACTCACGCTGCTGTCATCGCTGCCCAAGGAGAGCCTCAAAGACATGGGGGCGCTGGAAAGCGATGCAGCCCTGCTGCTCTACCTGAACGATACGGAGAAAGATTCGCCGGATCATGAAAAAACCTGGCGGCGCTTCTGGACGGCCTTCGACCTGTTTCAGTTTCTGCCGCACTTCTGCCCGCTGCCGGCCAGCGGCGCCGGCGATGCCGACTATGACCGTCTGCTGTTGCTCGAACCCGGTAGCGGCGCCGCTGACCATGGCGACGCGCTCGAAGAAGCATGGCAAGAGGCGCTGGAATTCACTGCATGGCCAGAGCAACTGCAAACGCTCATCGACTTCCCGCCACCGGAAATCGGGGTCGAATTCCAGGCCGCCAATTCCGAAGTTGAGCTTGAAATGGAATGGTGCTGGGCAGACCGGAAGATCGGTTTCGTCGAAGCGGGAGAACCGGATATTATCGAGCAATATCGCGCCAAGGGCTGGCTGATCGTGACCGACCTTGAGGCGGAACTCGACAGACTGAAAGCGGCGCTGGAGGACAACACGTAGAATGGACATTTTCTCGAAGATCATCGAGGCTGACCTGGTGGATCCGCTTCGCTTGATCCACCCTACCCACCTCCCCAACCGTAGGGTGGATCAAGGAGCGCAGCGACGGATCCACCAAAACCACCGCGATCGAACCATTTGACGAACTAAAGGTAACCACTGATGCAAACCGCCAAAGTCGCCATTTCCCAGGACTTCATGATGGCCTTTGCCAACATACCCAGGTCCAAGCAAAAAAAGGTAATGGATTTCGTTACCAAGTTCCGTCGCGACCCGACGAGTCCGGGCATCAACTACGAAAAGATAAACGACGCAAAGAACCAGGATTTTCGCTCGGTGCGAATCGATCAGAACTATCGCGGCATCGTCATGAAGCCCGAGAAAGGGGATGTATTCATTCTCCTCTGGGTGGACAAGCATGATACCGCCTACACTTGGGCAGCAAGGCATACCTGCCGGGTCCACCCCGAAACGGGTACGCTTCAGATCTATGAGGCACAGACGATCGAAGCGGCACCGACACCACCACCTGCCGTCACAAGCAGGAGCGCAGAGAAATCCATTTCCACGCCAGACCGGGAGTCGAAAAAAGCCAGCCCTCTTCTGACTTGCACAGAGGATCAGTTACTGAAAATCGGCGTGCCCGAGGATCTGGTAGCACGCGTGCTTTCGCTGCATTCGGCCGAGGAACTTGAAAAACTGGAGAAAAAGCTCCCGATAGAAAGTTTCGAGGCGCTCTATTTCCTCAGTGAAGGCATGCCCTGGGAGGAGGTCTATAGCGAATACAGCCAACCCTCCAAGGCCCCAATCGATACCAACGATATTGTTGGTGCGCTGGAGCGCCCCACCAGTCAGCGAAACTTCCATGTCGTGGAAGACGAACTGGAGCTCATCGAAATGCTGGAAGCGCCGCTGGAACGCTGGCGCGTATTTCTACATCCTTCACAGCGCAAACTCGTCAATCGCCACTGGAACGGGCCGGTGCGGGTTCTCGGTGGCGCGGGGACCGGCAAAACGGTTGTCGCCATGCATCGCGCGAAATGGCTTGCACGAAACGTTGTACAGAGCGCCAACGAACAGATTCTGTTTACGACGTTCACCGCCAATCTCGCCACCGATATTCGGGAAAATCTGCGCAAGATTTGCAGTCCGGCAGAACTGGATCGAATCGAAGTCGTCCACATCGACAAATGGGTCAGCGACTTCCTGCGGCGCAACAAGTATCCGCATCGCATCGTCTATCAGAGCTCGAACGGAGAATACGACAGAATCTGGAAAGAAGCCCTGAACCTTGCGCCTGCTGACATGACATTCCCCGACAGCTTCTACCATGAAGAGTGGGAACGCGTCATCCTTCCCCAACGGGTTCATACCCGGGCCGATTATTTTCGCGCCAAACGCACCGGAAGAGGCATCGCCCTCAACCGCAAGCAGCGCGCCGCGATCTGGCCCGTCTTCGAGGAAGTCAGAACCCGGCTTCATCAAAGCGGCCTGAGAACCTTCGAAGACGCCACGCTGGACGCCTGCGACCTGTTGGAATCGAAGGATATTCACCTTCCCTATCGCAGTGTCATTGTCGATGAAACACAGGACATGGGACCGGAAGCCCTGACGCTGATACGCCATCTCGTCCCCGAACAGGGCGACGACCTATTCCTGGTCGGCGACGGCCATCAGCGCATCTATCGGCGCAAGACCACGATGAGTCACTGCGGGATCAAAATCGTCGGTCGCAGCAGGAAGCTGCGCATCAACTATCGCACCACGGAAGAAACCCGGCGCTTCGCCACCGCGATACTCGAAAACCAGCCCGTTGACGATCTCGATGGCGGCATCGACGACCAAAGCGCCTATCGCTCGCTGGTCCACGGCGAACAACCCGTTCTAAGGAGTTTTGCGACACTGGAGGAAGAGATAGCAGGCATAGCAGATGTAATCCGTTCGCTTGCAGAAAATGGTATCGAGCTGAGGGATATCTGCCTTGTCGCCAGAACCAAATATCTGCGTAACCGGTATGCGGATGGCCTCTCCAGTCACGGCCTCGCCACCTACACCCTGGAACAGCAGCGCGACGACCGAAAAACCGATGGCGTAAGAATCGCCACCATGCACCGCGTCAAGGGCCTTGAGTTTCAGGTGATGCTCATTGCCGGTGTCTCGGCAAAAAACGTACCGCCTTTATCCGCAGTGAACAGCACCCGGGATCCGGTAGAAGCCAGACAGCAGGAGCTAAGCGAACGCGCCCTGCTCCACGTCGCCGCCACGAGATCCATCAAGCAGATATTCGTAACCTGGTCTGGAGAACCGAGCCGGCTTCTCCGGAAGATCACGACATCCCGATCGGCATGATAAACGGCTACCAACTCAGACGTGATGCATACCCGGTTACTTCCTCCTCGAATGCGTCGAAATCATCCAGCGCCTTCTCGATGCCCCACACTGACCAGCCTTGATCAATCGCCGCGGTGGCGTCATTTTCATCGATGGCGATGCCCACGTTTCTGTCGGGCCAGGCGAGTTCCAGTTGCGCGGTGACTTCTCCACTTGGCAACTGCAACTCATGCCCGATAACCGGTACCGGCATGCCAGCTCTCTGCACTTTGAACAACACACCGTTTACCGCCGGATCAGCTAGCTCCATGACCTCATCCCATTCTCCCCGATTTGCGATCGACTGTTTGCGCCGAAGCCGAGTAATGGTCTGCATCGTTGCGTGGTCGACAAATATGTGGTCATGCTGGGCCTGTTTCCGGTGACAATCGATGCACAATGCCTTCAGGTTTGTTTTTCGATTGTCACTCTTTACGCCGTTGACATGATGCGTGTGAAGCAATCTCGTGTGCTCGGAAAGATCAACACCACAACTTTCACATCTGGATCCTTTCTCGGTCTTGTAGGTAGCGGATATCATCGGCCAATCGTCGGTATATTGACCATGATCATCAGGGTCTGACCGAGGAAGATACTTGAATACCGAACTGTAAGTCTTGAAAAATTCATCGATACTGAAATGACGCCAGATCAGCTCTCTTGGGTTGCCAGCTATCGAGTTGTAACCCTTGTAATTGATCTTTTTCAGGCAGTTGATGCAGACCTTCAATTGCGCCGTTTTCGATACCTTCGTTCGCGTTACAGGATCGATCCCTGTTATTTCGAAGGTGCCGGAAAGATCATTGGTGGCCACATAACGATCATAACGATTGCGATTTCGCATATCTTGTAACGTCTTGCAGTCAGCAACGTGAAAGCGCTTTCCCGATTCCCCATCCATTGCCGCCTTTTGTACGTTCCAGCCATGGTCCCTGATATAAAGAAGAACCTGCCTGCCTTTGTAGGCCAGCAGGCCAGAAGGCGTTTCGACATCCGCCAGAGGGATATCCTTGCCCTTTTTGAGTGCGAGATCTATCTCTCCGATAGGCCCCGATGCAAAATGAAAATTGAAGTCTCTCTTCTTGGCGCCCATGCGGGTAACCGCCCGATGTGTAGTGGTCAAGTAATTTCGTACCAACAGATAGGCGCTTTTTCTACGCAGCGGCCCTCTCCGCCTCAATGGGC
>Ga0256832_1002405_pt1 | contig 12788 bp, 11 predicted proteins | sample 134614metaG_FD_190534 | JGI IMG/M metagenome (GOLD analysis project Ga0256832, IMG submission 190534) | Hydrothermal vent microbial communities from Lau Basin, Pacific Ocean - 134-614 | ecosystem: Environmental > Aquatic > Marine > Hydrothermal vents | place: Pacific Ocean: Lau Basin | collected... | reverse complement strand
AATAGAACTCCCCGTTTTCAATTAATTGGAGGGCGATCGGTGTCTTATCCACATAAGCCAACTCCCCTTCTATAATTTTACTAAAAGTCTGTATCCCGATTGGAAGTTTTTTCATTTGTTTGCTTTTAAATTCTTCTAGTCACCTCTTAAATGCAATTACAAGAGAGACTATATAGTGCCTGCAAGAAAACGCTTCAAAATTAGAAATGTATCTTTTGGCGATCTATTTATTTTTCTCAACTCACTGATACCCCGGCATCACTTCGTCTCGAAAAACGAAAAAGCTCATCCAAAATCTTTCATTTCATAAAATTTGACAGTTTTCTGGCAAGCACTATGTAAAGATGGAGCATATGACCGGAAAACAAAGATACATAATCCTTTCGATGTCTGAGTAAAGATACACACCTGTAATCTTTCAGCTAATGAACAAACAGCATTGGATAAAATGAATATCGAACAAGGATTAACGAATGCCGATTTTAGAAGTAAAAGTAAGAATGAATAAATTTAACATTGAAGAACGATTGATTAATTTTTCAGTAGAAACCGCTCAAAAAAATATGATAGGATAAAAAATCACAAATAAATCTAAAATCGCTAATAGGTGTTCCAAGTTCGATATTCTACTCGTTCCTTGTTCTTCAATCAAAATAGTGCACTTTGTAATACAAACCTGTTAAGAGTGTATCTGTCGGAAGCCAATGTTTATTATTATCTTGTGGCAGATAAACCGAAAACGATGAATAGATTAAAGTTAGAGACAAGTCCGTATTTACTCCAGCATGCAGACAATCCCGTGGAGTGGTACCCATGGGGAAAGGCGGCATTTCGGCGTGCGGAGGAGGAAGACAAGCCCATCTTGCTGAGCATCGGATATTCTTCCTGTCATTGGTGTCACGTCATGGCGCATGAGAGTTTTGAAAACGAAGAGATAGCGGATTTTATGAATACCCACTATGTTAACATCAAGGTGGACCGCGAAGAACACCCGGATATTGATGCGATTTACATGCAAGCGTTGCAGTTGCTTACCGGAAGTGGTGGTTGGCCCTTGAATATCTTCTTGACACCACAATTAAAACCCTTTTATGGCGGTACGTATTTCCCCCCCGAAGGGAGAGGGGGTATGCCGTCGTGGATGGATGTCCTCTCGCATATCGCCCACCTGTATCAGCACAACAGGAGACAAGTGGAGAATGTAGCGGATAAATTGACCGAAGCGATGGATAAAAGCCAGCAACCGGAGTTGCCGGAAGATTATCGATTGGAGGCTAAGACGGAGTATGCTGTTGATAAGGTACCGGAATTATTTCAAAAACGAGCTGACTCTCAGTTTGGCGGGTTTGGTCATGCACCGAAGTTTCCCTCCATCGCTGACTTGCATTTTCTCTTGGATGCGTCGGTCCTGCACAAGAGCCAATGGGCCGGGCAGCATTTGATAAAGACCGTAGATCATATTATTCGCGGAGGAATCTACGACCACATCGGTGGAGGGATAACGCGATATAGTACGACAAGAGATTGGAGGGTCCCTCATTTCGAAAAAATGCTTTACGACAACGCGCTTTTAATCGAGTTGCTGGCCAATGTCACTATGTCTTGTCTGGATAGGCGTTTTGAGTATGAAATGGCGGATATTACGGCATGGATCGAACGGGAGATGTCCGATGGGGAAGGTGGTTTTTACAGTGCGATGGACGCGGATAGCGAAGGACAAGAAGGTAGGTATTACATTTGGGATAAGGGAGAGATGGAGGAGATACTGGGAGAGGAGGCAGAAGCATTTATGCACTTGTACAACATTACGGATGAGGGTAATTGGGAAGGAAAAAACATCCCGGAGGTGGACCCCGATACCTCTTACCAAAGCCTCATGGAACAGAGAATACAAACTCAAGCTGCCCGGCAAAAAATACTGTCCCACCGGACTAAAACCCGGGTTTTGCCCGGAATAGATCGAAAAATATTGGCAGATTGGAATGCATTATTAGTGTCCGCATGGTGCCGGGCGTACCGGGCAACAGGAGAAAAGCGTTACTTGAAACTCGCCCTTTCAACCATTTCATACCTAAAAAAGCACTTTATCCGACCGGATTACAGTGTCTTGCATATTCATGGGGATGTGCCCATCGCCGGAAACTTAGACGATTATGCGTTTGTAATACGGGCCACATACGAACTTTTCGTGATTACGCAGGATAAAAGTTGGGTAGAACTGGGAGAACGGATATTGAGTCGGGCTCAGGTCGAGTTTTATGACCAGGACAAAGGCGTATTTTTCTTCTCGTCAAAGAATCGAGAGGATACCATTATCCGGAAGATAATTTGGCAAGATGTGCCGGTACCTTCCGGTTTTGCGGTCATAACGGAGATGATGTATGTGTATGGGGCCATCACAGGTAGAGAAGAATGGAGAATCACCTCTGAAGAAATCATCCAAAGAGCGACCATGAGGATAATCCACCAACCCATGGGGCATGGACAATGGCTGTCCAATATCATGTATTTTACGGGAGGGCATACCGAAATGGTGCTTTTGGGAGAGCATTACCGCAATGCGTATGGGCGTCTGCTGCGGGCTTATATCCCGGGAAGTATCCTTGCAGGAGCACAAGAGCAAACGAATGACTTGCCCATCCTTAAGGATAAAACCGTACATTGGAAGACCACCATTTATATTTGCAAGGGAAAATCTTGTATGCCACCTGTGGATGGTTTAGATAAACTCAAACAAGAGATATCTGGGCTGAATTGCCAATAGCCTACTACTCAAAGAATAGAATTTATGAAGAATTAACCAAACCTATTTTTCTCTGAAATGAGGCACTAAAACGGGAGTAATGCTTTAGTGATCGGTCAACCCTAAATAGACGAATAACTTTGAAGTATTTTACGCCTATAACTTCGTTAATAATACTCGACGCTTGGCTATGCCTGCGCTTTTTGTCTTGTTCAGAAGCAAAACACTCACATGTATAACCCGACATTCAAACACTGCTTGGGTAGCCAACTTTTAAGATACATTTCTGCGAAATTCCAAAAATTAAGCTATTTATTTTATAACCCCTACTGCGAATACAAGTGCTTTTTTAATCTGCACCTCATTGCGCAGTTTGTAATGCCAATGGCTGCAGCGATAAAACGGTCCAAATCGTCAATAAAGGCAAGTAATCCATGTTGCATTGCATAGTTGCATTATCTTTGCATCGATTTGGTTAGGAAAAATGTACATAGGGCTTTTTACTTATTGCTTTTAATTTCTGCAATGCTTCGTGTAGAGGCGCAGACCGGCAATCCTTTTGAGATTCGTGTTCATCGTAAACAAACGACTACTAATACAGTTAACAAATCGGCCGGAACCCCGATTAAACAGCGGAACTCCGCTCCTTCCAACCTCACAAAACAAGCTCAAGGTAAGGTGGGGATTTCTGATAATCCATTTGAAAAAGACCGATTTGGTAAGGGGACGGTGGTTGTCACATCCCCAGCAAGTAAAAGAGAAAAGGTGTTGGGAAGCCCCCATCGTTCAATAGGAGGTAAACTAAGATCTTTTGTCCCTGAGCGAAGTGCCGGAAATGACTATATGTTTTGGGTGCTTACCTTTTTGTTATTGGTATTGTCTATCATTATTAATCTCAACCGGACGGTGTTGGGCATGATCTATCGAGCTGTAACAAATGAGAGCTACCTAAACAACCTTGCCCTTACCTCCAACCCCCAAACAAAAGTTATTCTTCTTTTGTATTATACCCTTTATCTCATCAATTTGAGTATTTTCTTATATCTAACTACTCAATTGTGGTATGGTTGGTCCGGCGTTCCTTGGCTATTGCGATGTATCGCAGGAGTTGTTGTGGCGTACACTCTTTATCAGGGAGCATTGCTTTTGTTGGGTTGGATATATCCCATTAAAAAGGAGGTTTCCCTTTACCTGTTCAACATACGTGTGTTTGAGTCTGCCTTAGGACTATTACTGTTGGTCGTCAATTTTGCTATCGCTTTTACTCCGCATGAAATGGCTGAAATGTTAGTGAAGGTGGGCATAGGTCTAATCGTTATGTTTTACTTGATGCGTTTGTCCAGGGGGTTCTTTCTGAGTTATAGGTTTTTAATGACAAATGCTTTCCATTTTATTTTGTATCTTTGTGCCTTCGAAATCGCACCCTTCTTGATATTATACAAGTGGGCGCAGGGATTGGGATAAAAAAAGGGAATAAATTTCTGTTTAGATGGGGACAACAGCAGGGCAGTACAAGGAGAAATATAAGTCGATAAAGACCATTCTTGTATCACAGCCAAAGCCTGAAAAATCACCGTATTACAATTTGGAAGAAAAGTATGGCCTTACGATTGATTGGCGACAGTTTATCTATGTAGAAGGCTTAACAGAGCGTGAGTTTCGCAAGCAACGCATATATCCTTCAGACTTTACAGCGATTATCTTTTCCAGCAAAAATGCCGTCGATCATTTCTTCAGGTTATGTGAAGATATGCGCATCACCATGCCGATGTCTACCAGATACTTCTGCACAACAGGAGCTATTGCCAATTATCTACAGAAATTTATTGACTTTCGCAAGCGTAAAGTATTTGCCGGGCACAGGGAACTCAAAGAGATAGATCGCTATTTCACCAAGTTTAAGAATGAAAAGTTCTTTCTTCCCATTTCTAACTTGGGCTCTAAAAAAGTAAAAGAGTATCTGGATAAGAAAGGAGTCAACTACCAGGAAGCCATCATGTACAGGACTGTGACCAGTGACCTCTCTGATTTGAGTGACGTAAAGTATGATGTATTAGTGTTTTTTAGCCCCTTGGGAATAAGCTCCCTGTTTGCCAATTTTCCGGATTTTGTGCAAGGAGATACCCGCATTGCGGTGTTTGGCAACCAAACGGCTCAGGCAGCAGAAGAGCATGGCTTGCACATTAATATCAAAGCACCCTCTGCCGAGGCACCTTCTATGACTATGGCTCTTGAGAATTATCTCAAAATTTCTAATAAGTAATGGTGAGCGATTTTTCTCCGGAATTCCTCCGCGAAAAACTCAATCGATTTCCTCTTCCCGGCAAAAAGGCGCATCGCAAGATGACAGACCGGTTTCGTTCACGCTATTACGAACCGGCCAGGGACGTGCGCCGGGCCGGAGTGCTGGTACTTCTTGTACAAGACCTCAAATCTCCTTATTTATTGCTTATCAAACGGGCATCCGGAGAAAATAACCGGGATCACCACGCGGGGCAAATCGGCTTTCCCGGAGGTAAAGCCGAGCCCTCTGATCGGGATATTCGACATACAGCTCTGCGCGAAGCCCGGGAAGAAGTCGGTATCCACCCGGATTTGGTTCATGTGTTAGGAGAATTGAGCGAAGTATATGTCTATGTCAGCAACTTTCTCGTCACTCCGGTTGTCGCCTGGGCAGAACCCCAAAGGTTTATTCGCCAGGAAGACGAAGTGGCTCAAATTCTCTCCTTTCCCATCCGTCGACTTCTCGACCCGGACGCCATACATCAAGATGGGGTGGTCACCTTAGCTTCCGGGGTAAAATTGGAGGGTGTACCGCATTATAAACTCGACAACCATGTGATCTGGGGGGCTACTGCCATGATATTGTCCGAACTCCGCGAGGTACTTATGGTGCCGTAAAAGGGGGTACTTTTCAAGTGGGAACAAACCAGTTACAGTATAAACCTGCTCTTTTTATCTGACTCTTGAGCCCCACCTAAAGTTAAAGTATGAAAATTTGCGTCGTCAGTTCCCGACCCTGTATCGTATATAAAGAACTCCGCCCCCGAGCTAACGACGCAGAAGGATGATCCCCGATCCGGATGTCTTGCGTTAGTGCAGTTTGTATTACACACACTCTCTTAATAGAGCGTTTAGGTTCGGAGAAAAATAACTTTGGTAAAACCGGAAAAAATCTCTTCTCGTAGCACTATACGCTTTCTAAAGCAGGCATAAGTGCAATAATAGAAGACTTTTTACCATTTCATACACCAAAACCCGTTGTTCATCGAAAAGGTAAAGCTTCACTTTATACAAAAAGTAAAAGGATAGTATCTTGTGACTTAAATCTAAAACTCCATTTAAGCCAAAATTTGTAAAAACACTTTATCATGAATATCAGATGGTTTTTCACCCTGTTTCTTTTCTCGGTAATCCTACATGTACATGCTTCGGATTATTGGCAGCAGCACGTCAAATATAAAATCCGGGTGACCCTGGATGATGTCCATCACCAACTCGAAGGCACAGAGACCATAACTTATACCAATAACTCTCCGGATGTCCTGGATTACATAGTTTTCAACCTTTGGGCCAATGCTTTTAGCACAAAGAAGTCCCCGTTCAACCAGCAAAAAATACGTACGCGAAGCACCACTTTTCAATTTGCCAAACCGGAAGAGATGGGGGGTTATCTACAGCTGTCTTTCGAAACCGGTGGTCGTGATTTGGAGGTCCAATACCTCAATGAATCCAAAGAAATAGCCAAAGTGATGCTGGACAGACCATTGGCTTCCGGAGCATCCATTACGCTAAAAATTCATTTCAAACTCAAAATTCCCTATACATTTTCCCGCCTGGGGCATGTCAGTCAGAGCTATCAGATGACCCAGTGGTACCCCAAACCGGCCGTTTACGACATCCATGGATGGCATGGGATGCCCTACCTCGATTTGGGAGAGTTTTATAGCGAATTTGGTCAATACGATGTGGAGATTACACTCCCTTCCAACTATGTCGTAGGGGCCACCGGCACGCTGTTAACGGAAAGTGAAAAGGCTTTTCGAGCGCGTATTCTTAGAGAGAGTTTGGGCAAAATCCGGCTCTGGAAGAAGGATTCGTTCCGGACAAAACGCAGTGATACTATCCCTCCGTCTTCTTCTGAGAGCAAAACGATACGATATGTGGCAAGTCAAGTTCATGATTTCGCCTGGTTTGCGGACAAACGATTTATGATGGTGGAAGACCGGGCAAAATTACCTTCCGGCAAAACCATTCCCACCTATGGATATTTTACCCCCGGAGCAGCCAATTTGTGGCAACACTCAGCAGAATACGTCAAAGACGCCGTAGAGTTTTTCTCCCAGAAGATTGGAGAATACCCCTGGCCTCACGCTTCTTCAGTCCTTGGACCCCTTTCGGCAGGGGGAGGGATGGAGTACCCGATGATTACGATTATCGCCCCGATGCACAATGCAAAAGCACTTGATCTGGTCATCAACCACGAAGTGGGGCACAACTGGTATTACGGCATACTCGCCAGCAATGAGCGTGATCATGCCTGGATGGATGAGGGAATGAACAGCTACATTGATGGGCGTTATGCCAGGATGAAGTACGACAATGGCGAAATGATGAACTTGCCTTCTTTTTTGAAGAAGGGTACAGACTATGGGATGAATAAACTGCTATATGCCGCAAAAATTTCTACCAATACCGATCAACCCGGAGATCTGTCATCGGATGATTATCTGTCCGTTAATTATCAGGCATCCGCTTATACCAATCCGCAGATGAATTTTGACTATTTGGAAAAATATGTCGGAACGGAACAAATGGACAAGGCCATGCATCATTACTTTGACAAATGGAAGTTTAAACACCCCTATCCGCAGGATGTACAGCAAGCGTATGAAGAGGCATTGGGGAAGGACTTGAGTTGGTTGTTTGAAGGATTGATGGGCGTGGGGGCCAATCCGTTGAAAAATCCACACATGGATTACGCTTTGACCTCCTGGAAAGACCGGTCTACCAATACCGTGCGTGCCACCAACCGCGGAGACGTCGCAGCCCCGGTTTTACTCCAGGGAATCAAGGATGGGAAGGTGGTAAAAAGCCAATGGTTTGAAGGCTTTTCGGGACAAAAGGAACTGCGTTTAGGCCCCGGAGATTTTGATAAAGTGGCACTGGATTTTCAAAATAAAGGGCCGGACTGCAACCCCGAGAATCAGACGCTCAGGACACATGGCTGGGCCAAATACAAACCCCTCAATATATCTTACTACGGCATCGGCCTGAATCATTCACAAAAACTCAATACCTATCTCTTCCCTTCTTTTGGATGGAACCGGCAGGATGGTGTGATGGCCGGAGTGCTGCTTCACAACATCACCTTTCCTGTTCGTCCCTGGAAGTATTACATTATCCCGATGTACGGGTTCAGGTCGAGAAAGCTCGTCGGACTGGGGGATATTAACTACAATTTTTATCCCCGCGGATCCCGACTTCGTCGAGTGCGAATCGGCTTATTTGGCAGAAGATTCACCCCCGGTGAGACCTCCAGTCGCACCCCTGTGGAGTGGAGAGTGGCACCCTACCTGGGTTTCCGCTTTAAACGCGCCATGAAAAGTATGGTAATCCATGATCTACGCATGGCGTATGATCAGTATATCGATTTACCCAACGGAGAGAAGAATCAAAATCGTTTTGATGCCAACCGGATGCGGATAAGGTATGAAATGGCGGATTTCGACCCGATACAAAGCAACAATCTGCACGTTGAGGTTTTTCGTATAAGCAAAAAGAAAAACGCCTCAACAGCTTTGACGCTATCTTATTATGGAAAATGGCAATTTGCCAAGAAACAGGCCTTGAATTATCGTTTTTTTCAGGGATATTTTTTGCATCGGTCTGAATTGGCGCCCAAAAATGCTTTTTATCTAACGTACAATAACGAAGCAGATTACTTGCTCTTGGATGATTATTACCTCGGGAGAAAGCCATGGAACAATTATTACTCCAAAGAAATTAAAATCGGGGAAGGGGGATTTAAAGATCCCATCCCGGTGCCGGCAACCCGGTCGCTGACGAGCCTAAATTTGTCTGTGGATATTCCCAAAGTGCCTTTTACCAAGCTGTTTCTTGACCAAGCGATTGCTAAAGATGCGTATAACTCCGGACTGAAGTACTATATGAGTACGGGCATCGCTTTTGAAATGATGAATACTGTAGCATTGTATTTCCCCCTGTATAATGTAGGCTTGGACAAGATTTATGATTTGGAAAGAGGGGATGAGAATAAGTGGTTGCGCCGGGTGAGTTTTATGTTTAAATACAAATGGGACTTAGGCAATTTGGCAGAAGACATGATGTATTTGTACTGATGGTGTGTAGTGTTGGGTCAAACGGTTAAAGAATCAAGTTACCGTGTTTTAATTGCCATTTACGATTGACCTTCATGATATCAAAAAAGGCTTCAGCGGAGATAATTTCTGCTCCCAGGCTCCGAAGGTGTGGCGTGTCTTGTTGGGCATCTATCCATTGGAGGCCGTGAGGCTCGAGGTGGTGGACAAGGTGGATTAAGGCGTATTTGGAGGCGTTGGAGACCAGAGAAAACATGGATTCGCCACAGAATACCCGCCCGACCAATACGCCGTACAGTCCTCCGGCGAGTGTCCCGTCTTGCCATACCTCTACACTATGCGCCCATCCCTGCCGGTGCAGCCGGATATAGGCGTCAATGATATCCTCTGTTATCCACGTCCCGTCTTGTCCTTTTCTAGGGACCCGGCTACAAGCCAGGATTACCTCCCGAAAGGATTGGTTAAAGGTGACTTCAAAGGGTTTTCTATTGAGGATGTTGCGCATGCTCTTGTGTATCTTTAGGCGGTCGGGCCTCAAGACGCAGCGTTCTTTTGGAAACCACCACAATACGGGTTCTCCCTCCGAATACCAAGGGAATATACCAAAACTGTAAGCCGACTTTAAACGTCTTGTAGTAATACCTTCTGTAATACCGATAACAGGTTCAGGCTCCAATAAAGGATGTGGAAAGATCGCTCCGTTATCCTCTAACCTATACATGACGGACGAAGACTAATCTTCTTCCATTACCGCTGAAATACCGCGGTCAACCAAAGCATTTTTCATGGGATGTACTACCCGCCTCGGTCCGGTTTTTACAGTTGCTTTGCCTTTGTAATGGATTAAAATGGACAATTGCTCCGCCTGTTGGGCGGTGTGCTTACAAATATCCATCAAGCTCTTAATCACCCAATCAAAGGTATTGAAATCGTCATTGTAAATAATCAACTTACTAACCGCTCCCGAATCAATAGTATCGGCAACAGAAACATCATGTTTTTTTTGTTCTTTTGTAGCAGTCATATTGTAAATCAAATTATGAGTGTGCTTCAAATAGATTACCGCCATTTGTGGTGTAAAATTAATGAAACACCCTCAACCATTATTTCAAGTTTGCTAAAGCCTCTTTAACCGCAACGAAATCCGGTAGCTGTCCGGCATCTTCCAACACTTCCGCATATCGAATCACGCCCTCTTTATCGACAACAAAGGCCGATCGTTTTGCAACGCCCTTGAGCCCCAATACAAACTCGTCGTACAATGCGCCATAAGCCCTTGCCGCCTCCTTGTTAAAATCGGATAACAGAGGAAAATTAAGGTTTTGCTCCTCTTTAAACTTTGCCAGAGCAAACGGCGAATCTACCGAAATCGCCAATACCTGTGCATCCAGACTTTCATAATCACCAATACTATCACGCGTAGCACACAGTTCTTTGGTACATACGCCGGTAAATGCCAGCGGAAAGAATAAAACCACGACGTTCTTCCCTTTTTGGTCAGATAGCTTGACTAAATTCTTTTCTGTGTCGTACAAGGCAAAATCGGGAGCGATATCATTTTCTTTTAAGTACATGGATGAGCTTATTTATACAATTATTGAGTTTATAAGGATATTTGAGGTACCGATAAAGGCGCCTATATGCTTCTTACGAAATGCAAAAGTACGGCTTTACATTGTGATGTAGAGTGCCTATTATCAATTATCTTTGCAAATAACATGGAAGTACTCTTTAGAGTTCATATGATATACATGGAAAAAACCCTCGGGGGAGTAGCTTTCTATACGGTACAATAAAATCTTAACCATTAACAGCATATGTCTAAGCAACAAGAAGACCGACGGGCGAAATACTGCATCGACCATATGACCCCTCCTCCTGTCTATTTGCAGCAAGTGGAACGCAATACCTATCTAAAAACGATGGCGCCTCAAATGCTGGCAGGAACCCTTCAAGGCCGGTTTTTGTCGATGATATCCCGGCTCCTTCGGCCCAAAAGGGTGTTGGAAATCGGGACGTTTACCGGATATTCGGCCTTATGTCTAGCGGAGGGACTCCGTCCCGATGGGACACTTCATTCCATAGAAATCAATCCGGAACTTCAAGCCATAATCCTTCAGCATTGGCATCTGTCTCCGTACAAAGCACAAATGCAATTGCATATCGGGGATGCATTGGACATTATTCCCACCATTTCCGGGAATTTCGACCTAGTGTTTATTGATGCTGCCAAAGAGTTGTACGCAAAATATTATGACTTGCTGATCGACAAAATACCTTCCGGAGGAGTGATATTAGTGGACAACATCCTTTGGGATGACAAGGTTTTGGAGGATCGACCCGATAGAGAAACACAGAGCATTATGGCCTTTAATAAAAAAGTACTCAATGATACCCGGTTGGAGGTTGTCCCTCTTCCTATTCGCGATGGTATATCAATTATAAGAGTAAAATAAAGCATTGACCGTATGAAAACCCCTTCTGATTACCAACAATCCATCTATGATGTTGTGAGCCTGATTCCCAAAGGTAGAGTTACATCCTACGGGGCTATTGCCCAATTTCTCTCGTTGGGTTCCGCTCGCATAGTCGGCTGGGCTCTCAATCGCCTGTCCGGCAATAATCCTCGCCAAATTCCGGCACATCGAGTGGTCAATGCCAAGGGGGTCCTGACTGGTTGGCGAGCCTTTGGTAGTCCAAACACAATGGCCTCCTTACTTCAATCGGAAGGTGTTGTTGTAGAGGGAAACCGCGTGGTTGACTTTGCATCCACCTTTTGGCATCCTGAAGAATTGGTAGAGGAGTAAGATACTACACTCGAGTATAAGTCTTTATAAATTGTTTCCAGTTCCTTAGCACTTCAAAAGCAGGGTTATGAAAAAACTTCCAATAGGCATACAGACCTTGAGTAAAATCATTGAAGGCAATTTCGTTTATGTTGATAAAACAGAAATTGCCCATAGGCTCATTGACAGAGGGGGCTATTACTTCCTCTCCCGTCCGCGTCGATTTGGAAAGAGTTTGTTTTTGGATACCCTTAAAGATATATTTGAAGGCAAAAAAGAACTTTTCAAGGGATTGTATATCTATGATAAGTGGGATTGGGAGGTGAAGTATCCGGTGTTGAGGATAAGTTTGGGGTCGGGGGTGATTAAAAATCGAGAGAAGTTAAATAGAAGATTGAATAGCACCTTGGAAGATGCAGAAAAATCTGTTGGTATTGATTGTCAATCATCTGATCCTGAAGGATGCTTCAAAGAGCTGATTCAAAAAGCGAGTGAAAAAACCCATCAAAAAGTAGTCATCCTAATCGATGAGTACGACAAGCCCATACTCGATAATATCACCAATAGAGAGGTCGCGCTCGAGATGCGAGATGCGATGAAGGATTTCTACGGAGTGATTAAAGACAATGATGCCTATATCCAATTTGTATTTATCACCGGAGTCAGCAAATTCTCCAAGATGAACCTGTTCAGCAGGTTGAATAACCTCGAAGACATTACATTGCATCCTGATTACGGCAATATTTGTGGTTATACTCACAATGATTTGCTAACGGTTTTTGAAGAGCACTTGCGAGGCGCCGATATGCAAAAGGTAAAGCAGTGGTACAATGGCTATAATTATTTTGGAGATATAGTATATAATCCGTTTGATATTTTGCTTTTTATATCCAATAGATTTGAATTTAGCAATTATTG
>Ga0256832_1002404_pt1 | contig 12793 bp, 16 predicted proteins | sample 134614metaG_FD_190534 | JGI IMG/M metagenome (GOLD analysis project Ga0256832, IMG submission 190534) | Hydrothermal vent microbial communities from Lau Basin, Pacific Ocean - 134-614 | ecosystem: Environmental > Aquatic > Marine > Hydrothermal vents | place: Pacific Ocean: Lau Basin | collected... | reverse complement strand
GGAGGCGGAGTCGTTGAGGTCGATGGCGATGGTTTCAAAACCCTCACGTTCGAGCGCTTCCAGGTCGGCGGGTTTTCGGGCTCCGGCGAGCACCCGGTAGCCGCGTTTTTTTAGTTCGATGGCGGCGCATCGCCCGATGCCGGAAGAGCAGCCGGTGATGAATACGCTACGGGGCATTCGAGGTCATTGGCTCGAAACAACCTCGATCAGCGGCGCGGAAGCGGAGGCGTCCCGAAGGGTTCCCAGCGGCGCAAGATCCAGGCCGGCGTCGCGGGTCAGCGCCAGAAAGTCGGGTTCGGTTTCGGGGGGCACGGTGACCAGCAGACCACCGCTGGTTTGCGGGTCGCAGACCAGTTGCCACTGGGGTTCAGGCAACGGGTTGAGCAGATGCCCATAGCTGTCGAAGTTGCGTCGCGCGCCGCCGGGCGAGCAGCCCTTTTCGAGGTATTCGGGGACGTGGGGCAGTACCGGGATCTGGTCGTACAGGATCTCGGCGGCGACGCCGCTGCCTTCACAGATTTCGCGCAGGTGGCCCGCCAGCCCGAAGCCAGTGACATCGGTCATCGCGTGTACGCCGGGAAGCCGGCCCAGCGCGTGGCCGATGTCATTGAGGCGGCACATGGTCTCGGTGGCGAGGCTGCCCTGTTCGGGTTTCAGCAGTTTTTTCTTCAGCGCGGTGGTCAGGATGCCGATGCCCAGCGGTTTGGTGAGGTAGATCCGGTCGCCGGGTCGGGCCTGATCGTTGCGCTTGAGATGGGCCAGTTCGACGCTGCCGGTGACCGCCAGGCCGAAGATTGGTTCCGGCGCGTCGATGCTGTGTCCACCAGCCAGCGGGATGCCGGCTTGCTGGCAGACGTGGCGTCCGCCCTCGACGACGCGCCGCCCGACCTCCGGCGGCAGCTTGTCCAGCGGCCAGCCAAAGATGGCAATGGCCATCAGCGGCTTGCCGCCCATGGCGTAGATGTCGCTGATGGCGTTGGTGGCGGCGATCCGGCCAAAGTCGAAGGGGTCGTCGACAATCGGCATGAAGAAGTCGGTGGTGCTGATGACCGCCGATCCGTTGCCCAGATCATAGACGGCCGCGTCGTCGCGCGAGGCGTTGCCCACCAGCAGGGCGGGGTCGATGACGTGCGGGATGTCGCTTTGCAGAATCTGGTCGAGCACCGCCGGGGCGATCTTGCAGCCACAGCCGGAGCCATGACTGTACTCGGTCAGTCTGATGGAATCTTCCATGGTCGTGGCGTTGGTCGAATGCTCCGTCAGTGGAGCACGCGCGGAACGGCCAGCGTAAAGGGGCGGATCGGCGTGTGGATCTCGTCGCCGTCGTCGGTGACCATTTGATAGCTGCCTTCCATGACGCCTACCGGCGTTTCCAGCACCGCGCCGCTGGTGTACTGGAAGCCTTCGCCGGGCTTGATATGCGGCTGCTCGCCGACCACGCCCTCGCCGTGGACTTCCTGGATCCGGCCATTGGCGTCGGTGATGGTCCAGTGCCGGGTGATGAGCTGGGCGGGCTTTTCGCCATGGTTCTCGATGGTGATCGTGTAGGCGAACACATAGCGCGACTTGTCCGGTTCGGACTCGGATTTCAGGTAGATGGTCTCAACATCAACGTTGAAGGGCGTTGTCGAATCGGCGCTCATGGCTTGTTCCTGGACGAAAGGGAAATTCCTTGGGACCGATGGTAGCCCCGATGTTCAGCGCTTTCAATTGTTCTGTTACTCAGATCCACGAAGTTGTGAACCGTCAACTGCTCGGGACGCAGCGAGGCGGCGACGCCGGCCTGCTCGAAAGCCGCCTCGCCGACCAGCCCCCGAAGGCTTTTGCGCAGTGTCTTGCGGCGTTGCGAAAAGGCCTGTCGAACGACTTTCTCGAAGTGGCGGGGATCGGCGGCGATGGCTTCGGGTTGTTCGCGCGGCGTCAGCCGAACCACGGATGATTCCACCTTGGGCGGCGGGCTAAAGGCGCCCGGCGGGACATGGAACAGGCGCTCGGTCTGGCAGTGATACTGGATCATTACCGACAGCCGTCCATAGTCCTTGTTTCCCGGCGCGGCGACCAGACGGTCGACGACTTCCTTTTGCAGCAGAAAGTGCATGTCGCGGATCTGGTCCGCCGCTTCGAGCAGATGAAACAGCAGTGGCGTGCTGATGTTGTAGGGCAGGTTGCCCACGATGCGCAGCGACCGGGGAGCCTCGCTCAGGCCGCTGAAATCGAATTTGAGGGCGTCGGCGTTGATCAGTTCCACCCGCTCGCGCAATGCCTCGTGGCGCGTCAGGTAGTCCGCCAGATCCCGGTCCAGTTCGACGGCGATCAGCCGGTCACAGTGGCGGACGAGTTGCAGCGTCAACGCCCCCCGGCCCGGGCCGATTTCCACCAGCCGGTCGTCCGCGGCGGGCGCGATGGCGTGGACGATTTTCGCCAGTATGTTTTGATCGTGAAGGAAGTGCTGGCCGAAACGCTTGCGCGGCCGGTTGAAATCGCTCAAAGGTAGCGGCGCAGATGTTCGGGACGCGGGTCGCGGCAACCCTGGCTGATCTGCCGGTAGCGTGCCGCGAAAACCTTGATGGCGCAGCCCTGCGAGCAGGTCAGCTTGCCGAGTCCGAGGTTGGCGCGCTCGTTGTCTTCGGTGAAATAGTACAGGGCGCGCCGGAGCTTGTTGATCAGGCTGTTGTCGAGATGGAATCCGACTTCGGCGAGCGCCTTTTCGATCTGTTCCAGCCCGATTTTCGACAGGTCATAGCGAACGCTGAGCCGGTGATCATCGATGCGGGTGCAGGATTGCACGCCTTCGACGTCCGCCAGCAGAAAGATGGCGCCGTCGGCGTTCAGGGAAGGATCACAGGGACCCCTTAGCTGAATGTCGCGTTCCTTGATGATGGGGGAAGAGCTGGACATATCACACAGAGTTTAGCTGGTTTTTGTTTTTTTTCAATTGTTGTTTGTTTTGAGCGGGTGGAATTCCGGAAAATTCCGTTCACGATTGTGAGGTCTGTCACCAATGTGGCTTAGAGGTAAAAAAGCCTCCCTCACCTGCTTCGGGAGGGCGGAGTCAATGAGGTGATCGATGGAACGGCATTGGGCCTGTCACCGCCTGTTCAATCCGGTAAACTCTGCTTCCCCGATCTCCCTGGAATCCCGAGCCAGTCCATGCCGATGCGAACCGATTTGATGCGTTTGACCCTGCTGGGCGCGCTTGCCGGCATCGGCGCGGGCGGGGTCGTGCTGGGGTTCCGCTGGGCCGTTGAGCGCGGGCAGTTGCTGTTCTTGCCGGACGGGCGGCTGGGCAATTACGAGGGGCTGCCGGACTGGGCGATCGTTGCGTTGCCGGTTCTGGGCGGCCTGGCGCTGGGGTTGGCGTTCGAGAAGCTGCCGCCATCGTTGAGGGCGGTGGGCATTGTGCATGTGATCCGCCAGTTGCGGCACACGGGGCGTCCCAGTCTGCCGCTGGGTAATGCCATCGTGCAATTTTTCGCCGGCGCGTTCGCGATTATCTGCGGACATTCCGTCGATCGCGAGGGGCCGGGCGTGCACATCGGCGCCGCGACCGGCACCCAGGTGGGCGTCAAGTCTTCGGACGCGGAGACCTTTACGCTGACCGCGGGGGGCGCGGCGGCTGCCATCGCCGCGGCTTTCAATACGCCGTTGGCGGGGGTGATTTTCGTCATCGAAGTGCTCGGCGTTCGCTACCGGGTGGATCGATTCATTCCGATCATGACCGCGTCGATCATGGGGGCGATCATCAGCCGCGCGGCTTACGGCGCGACCCCGTCCTTTACGCTGGCCAGCGAGTTGCGTATGGAGTCGCTGTATGAGCTGGTGTTCCTGGCGCTGCTGGGCATTGTCACGGGACTGGTGGCGGTGGCCTTTATCGGGATGACCGAGGCGGCGGGCCGCTGGACCGAACGCTGGCGACCGACGCCGTCGTTCCTGGTCGCGGGCCTGGTGACCGGCGTGGTCGGCTTGCGGTACCCGCAGGTGCTGGGCATCAGTTACGATACGTTGAACGATATTCTCAACGACCACCTCACCGCGACGGTTTTGTCTGGCCTGGTGGTGGGCAAGCTGGTGGCGACGGCGGTTTCCATCGGTCTGCGAATGCCGGGCGGCCTGATCGGTCCGTCGCTGGTCATGGGCGGCGCTCTCGGCGGTTCGCTGGGCGTCTGGGTGCAGGCCGCGCCCCAGACCGGATCGGAAAGTTTCTACGCCACCATTGGCATGATCGCGATGATGAGCGCCGTGTTGCGCGCGCCGCTGGCCGCGCTGTTCGCCTTGCTGGAAATGACCGGCGAACCCAATATCATCTTGCCGGGAATGATGGCCGTGGTCAGCGCCGACCTGGTGGCCCGGCAGTTGCTCGGACGCGATTCGGTGTTCGAACATCTGCGCCTGCTAACCGACGCCAAAGAGACCAGAGAGGAAACGGATGCCCCGTAAACAGTGGCGACGCACTTACCGTCAGTTACGTTCTCCAACCGCCTGGAAGATTCGCGCGCTGTTCTGGGGCGGCGCGGTTCTGATCGGCCTTGCGGCGACGATTCTCGCCTGGGCCAGCGACTACGCCAGCGCCTTCATCCGGCATCTGACGTTGACCACGCCGTGGATCACGCTGATCCTGTCGCCGCTGGGCCTGGTCGCCATCGTCTGGCTCACGCGGCGCTTCTTCCCGGACGCGCAGGGCAGCGGCATTCCCCAGGCCATCGCCATGCTTGACGTCAAGGACAAGCGCCGCCGGGCCGAAGTGCTGGGGCTTGGCTCCGGCCTGTTCAAGGGCGCGATGATCGTTCTCGGGCTGGCCTGCGGCGCTTCCATCGGACGCGAAGGGCCGACCGTGCATATCGCCGCGGCGATCAGTCATTCATTGTCGAAACTGGCGCGATTTCCCGGCTACGTCAGCCAGCGCGGCCTGATCCTGGCTGGCTCGGCGGCGGGCCTGTCGGCGGCGTTCAACACCCCCCTGGCGGGGATCGTCTTCGCCATCGAGGAAATGAGCCGCAGCTTCGAGTCCCGAACCACCGGCGTGGTCTTCATGGGCGTCATCGTGGCCGGCATGACCGCCCTGGCCCTGCAAGGCAACTACGCCTACTTCGGAACCGTCAGCGCGACAACCGAGCCGCTCGACGCCATCGGCGCGATCCTGCTGTGCGGCGTCGCCGGCGGCCTGCTGGGCGGGCTGTTCAGCGGCTCGCTGGTGTTCGGCGGGCAATACATCGCCCGCGCGCGGCGCGAGCACCCCTACCTGCTGGCGCTAGGCTGCGGCATGACAATCGCCCTCATCGGCCTGATCTCCGGCGGAACCACCTACGGCACGGGTTACGAACAAGCCAGAGAGGCGCTGATGCACGGCGAAGGCGGCGGGCTGATGTATCCGCTGCTCAAACTGCTGGCGACCACCGTCTCCTACCTCAGCGGCATCCCCGGCGGCATCTTCGCCCCCTCGCTATCCGCCGGCGCGACGCTTGGCGCCGAACTCTCGCCGCTGCTGCCCAACGCCCCGGTCGCCGTGGTCGCCCTGCTCGGCATGGGCGGCTATTTCGCCGGCGTCGTGCAATCGCCCGTCACCACCGTCGTCATCGTCATGGAAATGACCGACGACCAGAGCCTGCTGCTTCCGCTGATGGCCACCGCCCTGCTGGCGCAATGGGTGTCCAGACATTTGTGCCCCCGACCGATCTACCTCGCCCTGGCCAGCGACTTTCTCGCCGGAGAGAAAGGTCGGGATCACAGGGGCTGATGCGCCGGCTCGCTACGCAAGCGGGTTGTTGAAAATCGCTTCGATTCGCCTGATTTTTACCGGACTGGCGGATTCGGTCGGAAAAATCGCTCAAATACTGTCGGATCCCGGGTCAGCGTTTCGATAATGGCGCAGCGATCCCCGCCTTCGGTATTGTTCCGGCAGCTTTCGATCAGATCGGTAAGCGCGTTTCGCATGGCGATCAGGTCTTCGATTCGGCGGTGGATGGCTTCGAGCTTGTGTTCGGCGATCTTGCGCGCCGTTTCGCAGTTGCCGTCATCCAGGGTGAGCAGCTCCATAATTTCGTTGAGCGTGAAACCAAGCGTCTGGGCGCGTTTGATAAAGCGGATGCGGTCGGTGGTCGCGGTCGGATAGCGTCGATAGCCGCGCGCGGGCTTTTCAGGTTCACTGATCAGGCCAATGCGCTGGTAATAACGGATGGTTTCGACATTCACCGAGGCCCGGCGCGCCAGTTGGCCGATGGTGAGGTCGTTGGTGTTGGAGTCGTTGCGCTTGTCGTTCATGGCGAGTCGTTGTCGATCGGATGATGGGTTTGGCGGGCTCACGTTCATCCGGCGCAGCAGGATAGTTGCGACACATCCTTGCTGAAGGTCTGGGCGCAGAGCTTGATTCCCTCGACCATCGTCAGATACGGGAACAGCTGGCCGGCCAGATCCTCCACCGTCATGCGGTTGCGGATCGCCAGCGCGGCGGTCTGGATCATCTCGCCGGCGTCGGCGGCGAGAATCTGCGCGCCGAGCAGGCGACCGCTGCCCTGTTCGGCCACCAGCTTGACGAAGCCCCGGGTGTCGAAGTTGGCCAGCGCGCGCGGCACGTTCTCCAGATCGAGCCGCCGTGATTCGGCGGCGATGCCCTGTTGCCGCGCTCGCGCCTCGGTCAGCCCGACCGAGGCCACGGCGGGATCGGTGAACACCACGGCGGGCATGGCGGTGAGGTCCAGCGCCGCGTCGCCGCCGGTCATGTTGATCGCGGCCCGGGTGCCGGCCGCGGCGGCCACATAGACATATTGCGGCTGGTTGGTGCAATCGCCGGCGGCGAAAATGCCCTCCACCGAGGTGCGCTGGTGGTCGTCGACGAGAACGGCCCCGTTCGGCGCCGCCTCCACGCCGACGCGCTCCAGCGCCAGCCGGCCGGTGTTGGGCCGCCGCCCCGTGGCCACCAGCAGCCGGTCGCCGCGAAGCTCGCCCGCCGGGGTAGAGAGGATGAACTGATCGCCGTCGTGCATGACGGCCTCCGGCAGCGTGTGCAGCAGAATCTCCGCGCCTTCTTCCTTCAGCGCCTCGGCCAGCCCCTCGCCAAGCTCCGGATCCTCCTTCGACAGCAGCACGCTGCGAGCCAGGATCGTCACCTTCGAACCCAGCCGCAGAAAGGCCTGCGCCAGCTCCAGCGCGACCACCGAAGCGCCAATGACGAGCAGGTGCCCGGGCAGCGCTTCCGCGACCAGCGCCTCGGTCGAAGTCCAGTAGGGCGTCTCCGCCAGACCGGGAATGTCGGGAATCGCCGGGCGGGCCCCGCTGGCGATCAGGATGCGGTCGGCGTGAATGGTCTGCTCACTCCCGTCGGCGCGGCGGACGCGCAATGTTTGGGTGTCCTCGAAATGCGCCCAGCCCCGGAGCAGCGTAATCGCCGGATTGGCTTCCAGAATGCTCTCGTACTTGGTGTGGCGCAGCTCCTCGACCCGCGCCAGCTGTTGATGCACCAGCGCCGCGCGGTCGATGCACGGCACGCATCGCTCGATGCCGTCGAATGGATGATGCGCCTGATCATGCGCGATCCGCGCGCCGCGAATCATGATCTTCGATGGCACGCAGCCGATATTGACACAGGTTCCGCCGATCACCTCGCCACCCTCGATGACCGTCACGCTGGCGCCAGCCTCCGCCGCCCGGATCGCCGCCGCAAAGGCGCCCGAGCCCGTGCCGATGATGGCGATGCTGAGACGACTGCCAGTGCCTGTCGTCGATTTTGGCGCGGAGTCCGTCAGCCGCGCCTCGTAGCCTTTGGCCGCGATCGCGGCCACCATCTCCTCGGGATCGATCTGGCCATCGCTGACGACTTCGGCCAGCTTGTCGTCATAGGAAACGGTGGCCCGAACGCCGGGCAGGGCGTTGAGCGCCGCCTCGGCGGAGCGCGCGCAGTGGGTACAGGTCATGCCCGAAATCCGCAAGCGGATCAGGCCAGAGGGGGCGTTGTCGTTGGTCAGTGGATCGTTGGTCATGATGGCGGCTTCCAGGAACAGGGACAGCGCCATGGTAACCTGCGTACCTGGGTACGGAGTCAAGTGATGGATCCGCAGGCTTTTGAAATGTGGATCTTTAGCGCCTATCCTGTATACTTGAAAAAGTAATACTCATTTACTGACATGAAAACCATCACGCTCAAGGCCGATGATCGTTTTGACGCCCTGTTGACAGCATTGGCGAAAAAAACGCACGACAGCAAAAGCGGCGTTATCAGAGCCGCAGTGCTCAATTACAAACAGCATCTGGAAAGGGAGGCTCTGCGCCGCAAGATACGGGGCGCTTCGCTGAAGACCCGCGCCCAGTCGGAGCGCTTCGTTGAAGAACTGGATGCGGCAAACGCCGATGGTTTATAAACGAGGGGCAATCTGTCTGGCCAACTTCAATCCATCGAAAGGCAGTGAGCCGGGGAAGATCCGCCCTTGTCTGATCATGCAAAGCGATCTGCTGAATGCGGCGGGCCATCCCACGACAACAGTCATCCCGTTGACCACGCAACTGATCGACGACGCCGAGCCGCTGCGATTCAGAATCCACGCCAGGGATAAACTCGACAGCGACTCGGATATCATGCTGGATCAGACGAGAACGATCGACAATCGGCGGTTTATGGGCGGGATATTGACGACGTTGACGGAATCCGAGCTGATTGCGGTCGAAGAAAGCTGGAAGATCGTTCTCGGACTGGGAGGCTAAAACGCATATGCGTCGGCTATCGTTCTCATCCCAGCTATCGGTCCTCCCAGGGATTAACCAACTCAACCCCAATGCCGTCAAAATCATGGGTATTCCGGGTAGCTATCACCATATTGTGGGCCGCGGCGGTTCCAGCAATCAGCGAATCCGCGAGATGCAGGGTTTTTCCCTGTTGTCTGGCCTGTACCCGAAATGACGCGGCATGCGCCGCTTCTTGTTCATCGACAGGAATAATAGAGTCTCTGTATTCGGAAAGTAGCCGGGCCATCTGCTGTTCCAGTTCGGTGCGCCGCTGACCTGGCGGCAACAGTCCAATGCCATATTGGATCTCATGCAGGCTGATAATGGATAACGCCCCATTTTCCAGAGATGAAAGAAAGGCTATGACATTCTTGTCAGGTTTGGGCTTGGCCAGTTCCGAGATGACATTGGTGTCGATCAGGCAGGTTTTCATATCGGCGGAGAGCGTCATTCAAATGAAACATCCCGATCAGGCTCGCGCCTGTCAGGGAGTTCCAGTTCACCGATTCTCGGCATATTTTCGACCAGCCAGAGTCCGAGCGGTTTCTTGGGTTGTTGTAGTGACCGCCATTGCGCTTCAGGTATCACGACAAACGATTTTTTCGTTCCGATGTATTGCGGTCCTTCTTCCCCGGCCAAACGGAGAACTTCGGACAGCCGAGCCTTCGCCTCGGAAATCGTCCATGTCTTTTGGCGTGGTGTCTGCCGGATCGTCATGTTGGTAATGCCCAAATACTATAGTCCAGTCTAGACTAGACCCGGTCATGGTGGTTGTCAATGTACTCATGATCAACCCTTCAACCCCCGCTGCTTCCACAACAGAAAAACCGCCGGCAACACGATCAGCGTCAGCACGCCGCTGACAGCGATTGGCGACTTTTGTGAAAGAGCCATCGGTTTCAGTTGAAGGTTGCGCTCGAAAAAGCGTCCCGGTGTGATGACTTGGTAGCGCTATAGGCCGATAAGCGCAAAAGCGCATCGGGCATTGCGACTATGGACGAAACGCCTTGAGCCGCAACTCATTCACGACCTTGAAGTGTTTTACATTACTGGACACAAGAGTCATGTTGTTTTCAACCGCTGTGGCGGCGATAATGGCGTCGCCCGCCCTCATATTTGACGCGAGAGAAAATTCTTCCACATAGATCAGAGCGCGATGGCCGATATTTTCAGTAAAGGGTAAAACAGAAAAGTCAAACTCGCTAATAAAACTCTTCACGTATCCGTGGTGAGTTTTATTCTTGGCCCCTTGAAGCAGCTCCATGTAGCTTTGAATGGAAAGATACCTCTCTTCGTCATTTTCAATGAGCCTGGCTGCTTTTTCATTCCCCCTTTGAACCCATATCAGGATATCCGTATCAAAAATCATGCCGTGGTTTTCTCATGTTTTCCAATTCATCCAAAACCGTTTCCCTGGATTCTTCGCGCATCCCAAAAAATGGATGATCCTGGATTCTTGATTCGGACTTTTCCCTGGCGGGTTTGATAATACCCTTGACTTTCCCATGATAGAGAACGGTTACACTCTCGTTTCTATCAAGAGCCTTCAAAATGTCACTTGTTTTGTACCTTAGATCCACTATGGACGCCTTCATGAATTTTCCGGGAGCAGTGCTTAATACGTCTATATTATATAGACATTTTTGACAGGCCTTGTCAAGGTCTTGGTTTTCAAGTGAGCAGACTCCTGAATTCTTTACGGACGCCCTCTATCGGAATCATGGAAATCCATCTTTCCCACTTTGAGTCAGACGTGATATTCACATTGCTTGAAGCAGGCTCAGTCTCCGTTCAGGATTTCTTCTCTTCCGCTTTCAGCCCCCGCTGCTTCCACAACCGCCGGCAACACGATCAGCGTCAGCACGGTGGCGCTGACCATGCCGCCGACCATGGGGGCGGCGATGCGGCGTATGACTTCGGAGCCGGTTCCGCCGCCGAGCATGATGGGGAGCAGGCCGTCGATGACGGCGGCGCGGATGTCTTCGCGGGTCAGGGGGGCACCGTTGCTCGCGGGCCTGTTCGAGGTAGACGAGCATGACGACGCCGATTTCGACGGAGACGTCGGCGAGGGCGATGAAGCCGACGCCGATGGAGAGGTTGCGATGACCAATCAATGGGTGTCCATGATTCTGCGGATGGCTTCGCGCGGGGCTAATGCATTGCCCTGGTTCAGACGAGTCGGGTGGAAGCTGAAAGCGTCGCCTTGGCGCCGATGAGGCCATACCGTGAGCGCGGCGACCACGTCAACCCGATCTAGCCGGACGCGCTGAGCTTATTGGACTGCTAGAATCGCCTCCCGGTTCTTTCTAACCCCCGATAAATTCGTCTGGAGGTCACCATGAGTTCAGCATTTTCGCTGCGCGCGCGCTTCATGGCGCTGCGGAACAACAAGATTTTCGAAATGGTGGTGATTACCATCATCATACTGTCGGCGCTGGTGATCGGCGCCACGACCTATGACATCGATCCGAAGTGGCTGGCGGTTCTCTATGTCTTCGATATTGCCGTCACCCTCTTTTTTCTCGCCGAAGTGTTGATTCGCATGATGGCCGAGGAGCGGCTGCGCGATTTCTTCAGGGAGGGCTGGAACGTCTTCGATTTCGTGATCGTCGCGGCCAGCCTGATACCGATCGGTGGCACGCAGATGGTGCTGCTGGCGCGGCTGCTGCGGGTGTTCCGCGTCCTGCGTCTGGTTTCCATCATTCCCGAGCTGCGAATGCTGATGGACGCGTTGATCAAGGCGATTCCCCGTATCGGCTATGTGGCGCTGCTGATGTTCATCATTTTCTACGTCTACGGCGCGTTCGGCAGCTTCTTCTTCGAGCGGATCAATCCCGAACTGTGGGGCGACATCGCCATTTCGATGCTGACGCTTTTCCGTGTCGCCACTTTCGAGGACTGGACCGACGTGATGTATGAGACGATGGCGGTCTATCCACTGAGCTGGATCTACTACATCACCTTCATTTTTCTCAGCGCCTTCGTCTTTCTCAACATGATGATCGGCGTCGTGCTGGACGTGATGCAGAAGGAACACGAGAAGCTCGACCGGGAGCAGGGGGAGGGCGAGGGCGGCGAAGTTCACTGGATCGCCCAGCATACCGAAAGCATCGAGGAGCGGCTCGACCGGATAGAGGGGGTGTTGCGGCAGATGGCCGAGAAGGAAGGGCGCTGACTATACTTCTTGCGTTCAAGAATACCCCATTCAGGGCGCGCATTAATCGTTGCGTATATTCTCGCAGACACGCTGGCGCTCCCAATAGTCCCCTCTCCCCTTTGGGGGAGAGGGTTAGGGTGAGGGAGGAAAACCGCATATCGGGGTACAGGGCGCGAGTACTTTTGCAACTATTGATACCACGCCAGCGAATATGTCGCCCAAGTCGCCAAGGCGGTGTTTCGCAAGAAAGCGGAACGCGACCTCTGGCTTGCCGACCGACTGCGCCGTCTCAAATACAAGCAGGGCGCGGCCAGCCGCCTGATAAAGAAGATGGAAGGGTTTGAAGCGCTTCCCCAACTATCGAAAAGCGCCCGCGAAGACCTGGCCGCGAGTCTGACCTATTTTCGCAACCACAAGCATCAGATGAACTATCCGAGATACAGCGCACAAGGCTGGCCGATTGGTTCCGGGGTGACCGAGGCGGCGTGCAAGACGCTGGTCAAACAACGCTTGTGCGCCTCAGGTATGCGATGGAAAGAAAAAGGCGCTGCCGTTGTACTGAGTTTGAGAAGCCTGGTTCGACCAACTGGTCGCTGGCAGCAATTTTGGGGAAAGATTGATCAATATGGGTTTCCGGTGGTCGCTTAAGGCACATTAAATAGCGGCAGAACCCCCGCATGGGCCTTGGCGCGCGCTCTGGTGGTAGATCTGGGTCAGCAAGGTGGTGGCGCCGACGAACAGACAATTCCAGCTCGCCCCAGCAGCACACGGGTTTCATTACCAATAGTTTCATATATTTTCGCGGCTCGGTCGGTGCGTGCCGACTGTTCCCTCTGAATGGTTTAGGGTCTCCACGAACAAATCCCACCAGCTCGCTCCCAGTCCGTCATTCCGGGCTGAGTGGAGCGAAGACCCGGAATCCAG